>Ga0126337_10000550_pt1 | contig 19424 bp, 9 predicted proteins | sample DipCmetagenome_FD_92527 | JGI IMG/M metagenome (GOLD analysis project Ga0126337, IMG submission 92527) | Coral microbial communities from La Bocana,Puerto Morelos, Mexico - Diploria C A metagenome | ecosystem: Host-associated > Invertebrates > Cnidaria > Coral | place: La Bocana,Puerto Morelos...
CACAATGAAACACAGACTCGATGCAAACAGATTGAACACAACACTTTAATAGCAACTCCAGAACGTAGCCGCCATCTCTAATAACTCCCCCGTCATGTAGACTTACACCAAACATACTACATCGTGTAGACTTACACCAAATATACTACAATAAGAAGCACTGTGAAGCTAAAGTGTCTAATAGTTGCCAAAAAATGAAACACAGCTACATGTATGCCAGCCAGAATGTAAACCTAGACTGCTTAATCAGGACCCACTGCCTAGAACAAAGAACACCACTACTAAGTTTCTAAAGTGCATGCGAGACAAACATCATTACCTTTTCATGATCTCCATCAAAAAGAGCAAGGAAACTAGCCTGGGTACCAGTTGTGCCTTTCACTCCTCTGAATCGTAAATCATCCCGAGCTCTGGTAAGATTTCTTAGATCCATAAGGAGATCTGAGAGCCAAAGACAAGCTCTCTTTCCAACTGTTGTCAACTGAGCAGGTCTGTAGAGAAAAGGGCATACCATGATCAGTTGCACAGTTCAAATGGCATTTGTGGAGGATTATGCAAACATGGAGACAAATATACATGTAGCTAACAATAGTTGCATCTGGTACAAATAAAAGACATACATTGTAACAAGCCACAGTATTGCCAAATTACCAATTGAAATAATATCATTTTCAGTATATTCTACTTTTTTACAAAGATATATCCTACAAAAAATCTATATAATTTAGGCCTTTATTCCCAGGCCATACATTTCAATATTTAATCTTTTGATAATATTCTAAGATTTTTTATTGTTGAAAAACAAAAGACAATACAATGAGTATGATTTTCCATCTTCAAACTAGTAGCCTTTCCAGAGCCCTCACTCTCCCAGTTGGTTTTAGGTAGAGAGGGCAGCTCATGAGATGAGACGCGCATATGACATGAGTATGTAATGTGGATCTGCAAACTAGAGCTGAAAGTCATTCTCGCAGTTGATCTTGTACCCAACTCTTAAGTTCTCCAATGTGACTCTAAAAGTCATCAGAAAATCCTGCAGATAGGCCCATGCAATTCATGTAAAGGTCACAGCTGTATGACCCACTACAAGCATTCCATGGTTATGATGCCAACTAGCCAAACTATTGGACAGGTTAGACTTGCATTCTTGAAGTCGAAAAATATACGTACTGTAGCTTGAGAATTTTACTTACTGAAAATGTGTGTAGCCAAGAGTGGGAATTGACTTGTACTTCTCTGCAAAGCCTGATAGCCTTTCTATACACCTGGCAAGCTTCAAGTAAAACCAGATTTGAATTGATAGAGATAAATAAACCAAGGCAACCAATTACACGTAGATTTAATTTGTACTGAACATGAACAGGAGAAAACACATTTAAGTTGACTCTCTATAAATCTATTGTGTTGAGTCAGGAGCTAAACAATTTCAAAATAAGCTCTAGTGTGCAAACAAGTATTCTCAATGTACTACAGTCAGTTCATTACGATGACAAAAACTATATAAATCTTGTCTGTACTATGTACACTGGGAAGGTCAGGGAAGCCCTTCAAAGCTTAAATAAAAAGGAACCCAACAAGACTCTTCACTATGTAAAGTGCAAGTCACTTTTCAATGTTCAAATATCAAAACCAGATAATGAAAATGATCCCAGAACAGCAACATTTAAGCCTGCTGTCCCTAATTGTAATCTAGGTCTAATTTCCTTCAATGTACATGTACAGGAAATTAAGCAATACAGTAAGAAGAATTCCAAAGTTGAAAGAACCAAATTTAGTATTGAAGTGCTCAGTGTATAGTTAAATTACACACAAGGGTATCTTGGTTACCTTTGGAAGCAAGATGTTGAAAGCATCCTTTATTACAATCAAGTCCTATAAAATATGAAATGTCTTAAGGAATCAAAGTTAAGTTTTCTATAGTTAATAAGGTATTCAGACACAAGTGAAGTGCAAGTCTGAAGTCCCAGCCCAACCCTACAAATTTTGAGTCCCTGAAAAATCATTTCTACTTTCTGGAAGAGGTATTTCCTGCCAATGGTAAAGATAATTTTCAGCAAGAACACTATGCAAGAACGAAAACTTTTCAGTGAAATGTGTATATTTCAAACTTCGCTCACAAACCTTGTAGCTAACACTGACATAGTCGAATCGTTCTGCATGTCTAAATATACATTGACGTTCCGTCTCAACTGCATAAGGGGTGCATTAGAAGTTTTTTCAATGGAATTTTAATGACAATATGATTTCTCTTGAGAAGAAGGCAGCAGTTTTAGCTGATTAACCCTTAATGACAGCTCCACAACAGTATCAGAAGTTGGTCTAACAAAATCATGCAGTCTGAGAGAAAGTCATCTCCAAAGTGTAATGCCTCTTAATTATAAAGATGACTATAAGTTCCCCTTTTTCCCCTTTTATACTATAGGTAGAAAGTATAGTCAGTAACTGGCAGGAGCCAAGAGAAATTGGAAACATTTTACGAAATTGCATGATTTATTGTTGTTTTGCCATTCTCATCTTGGTGAGGATTGCAGTCCTGGTTGGCTTTTTCAACAATAGTTCCTTGGTGCTTACCAAGCGGAGAACAGCCTCTGGGAAAGAGAATGATGTTTTGCAATACACTGGCAGGAACCAGTAGTGAACGGGTGTAGGAAGTTGGATGTGGGAAGTTCAGAACCCCTAACTCCCTCTCCACCAAAGACTTCTCGCTCCCCAATCTCCTATCACTGTTGCTCCCTTTTTGACCCATGGCCCAAGGCCCTTAAACCTCTTTTGTATATATGGGTTATTGACCAAGCTTGTTCAGTCAAGATGGTTGGATATTGGCCTCATCCTTTTTTGCATGCTTGTGAACTATAAGACAAAGTCAAGGTCCATTAACTTGCAAAGAACAAGCCAATATCAATCCATCTTGACCAAACCAGCTTGGTCAATAAAGGATTCGTTATATGGCTTCCAGGGAAATTTTTCTTGCGGCACATGGCAGGTAGTCCAAGCGGACAAGATAGCTCCATCTTGCCACTCAGGTAGCCAATCACAGCACAGGATTTGATTCATCACGCAGACAAAGCAAGCAATATAAAAATGACTTACAGTGTTATCGCCAACATAACAAGAGGTGGCTCCCAAATGTATTATGGGAGCCGCTTTGGGACAGCATACACCAAATGTGTGCACGTGGGCCATGACGTCATGTCTACGCTTCTTCTCCTCTGAAGCCGCAAGCTTGTAGTCTATATTTGTCAAGTTAGTTTCCATTTCTTGTATTTGTTCATCAGTGATATCCAATCCCAGTATCTGCAAATTAAAATCGTTTTGCTCTGTCGAAATCCTGGTGCCTTACGAAAGTGTATCAACTGTGCTTCGAAAGGGCAACAAATGAACAAGCTTTACCTTCTCAGATTTCGCTAGAAAAAGCCATAACTTTCTCCATGTAGAGAATTTCTTGTCCTCGGAGAAGTTAAACGCCATTTCCGGACTAGCATAACGACTTGTAAGAGGGCTTCGATACACAGAATGAACTGAATCTCCCGCCATCTTGAATTTGAATGAGACCGCGATCAAAGACTTTTGTGCCCAGCAAATATTCACGAAAACCTGAGGACTTCCATACCTGTCGATCAGCGGTCAGCCCCGTAAATGTAATGGAGGACAAACGCGGTGAAGTTCATTGCACTTTTGCCGACAATTTGGCCCCGTATTTCTTGCTGATCTTCTCTCCAATCTTCGTAATTTTTTGCCTTTTCGGAATATTTTTTACCTATTTAACTACAGAGGTAAGGAAATATGTTGATTATTTTCGTGGGTAGGGGTTAAAAAACGAATTGAAAAACATCCCTTACAATTTAATGTTGCAGTAAAAAGCTGCAGTTCATGCCGAGCGTTTATGTAACTTTGCATTCATAAGTTTATGTAAGCTTACAGTATGTAGCACTGAGTGCGCATTTTTTACAGACGGTTATTTTAACCTTAGAATCTTTTGCCGAAGTTCATCTTCGACCATGCACAACATATTATATGACTCTCATTCGATCAAATTTAACAATAGCAGGGATTTTAAGGTAGTTTTATTACTCATAACAGCTCATACATTTGTAACAATACCCACAGCATCAGTAACACTGTTGTTCCAAAGTTGATCCTAACACTAGCACAGTTCTTGCATTAAAAGTGTGTGTTCAATAAGGGAAAAACTACCACTATTATTATTATTGCAAGCTACAGTCTCTAGGCTACAATTTTCATCTCGAGGTTGCTTAGCAACTGATTGTGACATAATTTTTGACAACCTGGGAAATACAGAGCAAATCGGACGCAGGGCGAACACTCAAAACATAAGCTTTTTAACTCTTTACGGTTACAATTTACATTTTCAACTTAGTTGATATAACCAAATTACCTTGTTAACCTCACCGACGTAGCACCACAGTTTCTTTAGAAACTTTTACCCTTTGCTCATATGAAATAAATAGTTGTTCTTGTAAAATTCAGAAAGTCGTCAGTGCTTCAACTAAGATTTGCTAAGAACTGCTTGTCAAAGGACTAATTGAAATGGCCTGGAAGTTTTTAGTTAACATTCCAAGATTTTAAAACTCCATTTTGTGTAGACTTTCTGCAATTAAGCTTCATAACCACACATAGCAATAACTAACAAAATAATGTCAGGTTTTTAGCAATATACTGGCTCTTATATTAAGCTGAAGTTCTTTTCAGTTAGTTGCAGTACATTTTTTATTGTTACAGGATTTTCCAGAATCATGTCTTAATCAGTATTCACCATGCTACTTTGGTCTTCTTGTGCCAACCTCCATACCAGTGTTTGTGTTCTTCATGTATTTCAACTGGATGGGACTGAAGTTCTTCATTCATAACTAGTGAAAAACTGTGAAGGTGGTGCTAAAGATCATGCTAACCTGCATCTTCACAGAGGAACACCACAATTGCAAGAAAGTCTGGGGAGAAAAGAATGCAGTTTATTGCAATAAGGCACTAGACCACATCCCAGCATCTGCATTTATGTTGTACTGGGCTCCGTGTATGAGACTAAGAACCATGTACATGTACTTGAGCATCTGAAAGAAGAGTCAGTCTCTTATGTAGAATGCTAAATAATATTTTATGGATAAATTATGGATTCATGGACAAACAATGCAAACAATGCATAAGTACTTTGGTGAGCTGCTTCAACTATACTAGAATTTTTTTGAGATGAAAAGTTCTGGAGACCATGCTCAGTGCTCATGACCAACACTGCATTGGTTAAGCACTAAGACTATCATACACTGAGAGACTCCAAGAGGCACCCACTCCTGGAATGAAAACTTTCAGTATGTAAAACACCATGTAATAAAAGTGAAAAAAGATAAGTACATTACTAATAAAGCCACGAGAATCATTTCTACCTGTGTGATGGCAGTCCTCTACAGTTTTCCCTTCTACTTTATATGCCTGAGCAAAGAAGAAAATTTTTCCACTGACTGTCCAAGAACGATTTTCAAAAAGCCACCAAAATAAATTTACATTTTCATACCCTTGCAGATACGGAGCAAAACTTTCTTTCGACTTTTTTTTACTCTTTAACATAAGGCCTTTGCTAATAGTCTTTTTCATTCTATTTCAAGTGAGTAATACTGACTCAAGTGGCAATTGCCTCCAAGTCGTACGAAATTAATCTGAGTAACCTGTGGGGCTTTAAACTACGTTAATTAACTGCTAGATGATGAAAACAACTCAAGCAACTGAACTGTCAGGAAAATCCATTGATGCCTCAGTGTCCCGAAAGGGGACTTTTAGACCTCCAGAAAATGAAGAAAAACACACGTTCTTGAATCGAGTAATTGAACCACTGGGTGATCAAACAAAGTTTCTAAAGAGGCAGCTAAATGAACCACGAGGGGAAGTCTCGAAAAGATTTAAACGGATTGCTGCAAAACAGACAATTTAGGGGATAACAGTCGAATTATATTATTTCAATAGCATGGGATGGCCCACAAACTACCCTTGCAAGACAGCTATTCTTAAGGCGGGCTACTTGGATATCTTTACCACTTTTAAAAAGTTTCCTAAACTTTACCCAAGCGCCCAACCTTATTGTGACGGCTCGCAAGTCTTGAATAAAAAAATCAAATGTTTGTGAGACCTTCCACTGTAAATTAAACCTATGACGGGCATCTGAAATTACATGAGACTCCAAAGGGAAATTGCACGATAAGTGGGTGTGATTCAAAAGCCGTCCCCCACCCACCCACCCAACAGTGTAATTTGATTGCTTGGCTGAAATACTTAAAAACCCCAAATATTTGGAAGCATTTTATTTCGCGTAAAACGCTTCTTTAAATTGTTTGAGGTCTAACATTTTAGGCTTTTCCGAAGGTTACACAAAGAATGATAAAGAAATAGATTGAATGACACTTGAAGAAAAGACGCCTTGTTTCATTGATTTTTTTTATAACCTTTCAGGGGTTATATCTGTAGATATTGATTATTTTCTTTATCTCATCAGCCTTTATCAAGATCAATTTTAACAACATCGGGGTCTTTCGCACTCAACATACCTTAGTCCGAGACCCTTTTCGAATTATTCGAAACTTCAGTACTCAGGTCTCAAATCATCGAAATTTAATATCGGAAATTTAACGCGTTTTTTTTACTTTCAATGAATGGGCAGGTGTACAGCGTTAAAATAGTCCTAACTAACTTTGCTTTCACAATAGCTTCTCGATCATTTTTTCTCTCGAGTCAACTTTTATAAGCCTAATTATGTAGTTTTAGGGTACATTTTCAGAAAGAGCACCTCGCGTTGAATTTAGTTGATTTTTCTTCTTCAGTTTTTGAGCTTATGCTTAGTCTGGTATCTTTAACGGCAAACACGCTTCAAAAACTAAATTTATGTATCCTAAATTTCTACCTTCCAACAAAATTCCATAGACAGGCAAACCAGAAAAAAATTAATTAGTTGAAAAGGGGACGCATATGAGTTCTATTTTAATTTTCCGCTGTGGAAAATAGAAATTGTACCTAGTTTTCACTTGCGCGCCAAATATCTAATATCTCTTTGTATTTTTTCAGTTGCGTAGTTGGAAATGATATGCACATTTTAAAACCTAATTACCCTTTCTCTTGGTAACCATGATGCGTCCATCCCGTTTCTGGATGGAATTTTTCATAACTATACCTTGACGAAAACAGTCCCTTAAAACTGACGGCGGTTTTGTGTTTTAAAAGCTACTAAAGTGCGCAATGAAAATATGCTACTGAGTTAAAAACCGGCGTGACAAGACATACAGATCGGAAATTGCCGGTGACAAATTAATAAAATAACACAATTGAAAATATTAATTTTCATATCAGTTTTGCGATATAAAAACTTCGCTAAACCGCGCTAGCTTTGCGAGAAATGTATATGACTATTATTGGCTTGTCGCATTTTAAATTTAGAAACTATCTCTGACGAGGTTCTCGTTTGCAAAACTAAACAACCTGGCAAAGTAAACCCATACTGTCGTCTAAATTCAAATGAGCGTCGACAATTTGCGTGTTAACTTACTTGACAAATTTGATACTGATCGCCTGTTTTTGATTTTGGGTAAATAAAACCCTAAACCTTTTAGAGTAGTGTTGACCCAGGTGCGAAAACCGAAAAATTTCGAAGTTGATCTTCCAAAGAAATTAGCAGCTACGGCAAACATAACATGATCTGGTTTATACATGACGAATTGAAAGAAACCAAGACGAAAGAAGGCCTAATTTCCTTTGTTGTCAGTCGTCTTCGGTTTACTCACAATTAAAGGCTTTTCGCAGGAAACATTCACTCAATAATTTTCATTTTCAGGGGCTAAATCGTTCAAGAATCTGTTAAGTGCTGAAGCCTTCGCTTGTGTGTTGCAAAATTATCACCCCTATTTTTAGGATGTGAAAATTTCAAAACGTATTTTGGGACAGTAGTATATTTTCTCACAACTTTGATCGTCTTGTAGCTGGAAGCGCGTAAGCAATTAAGAAACTACAATTAATTCGATTCATTTACGCCGAACAAAGTCCATCGTATAAGCTTCGAAGCAATGAGTAATTCGATTTTCCAAATACGATAATAATTATGAGAACCTAACATGTGGTGTCACTCCCAACATCCGCGATTTTAAGCCATTCCATTCACTCGGACTGTTTTCTCGTACTTGGCTCAAGTTTGTGTTTCAAATTTGACCTCCGATTTCAGAGATTCCCACAATGGGATGTCTAATGGTTCATTTGGTCATCGTATTCTTTCCTTGGAAAAAAATTCCCACGAATAAATTAAAAACTAAACAATAAAAAGTAGTTTTTGTGTTCTAACACTCAATTGGTACTTCCGCAATGGCTGTTTTATGACTTCGTTTAGCAGATTAGTAGTTTTTTGGTCCTAGAGACAACGTACTAGGCAATAATCAAACTCTTCACCGTTCGCAGTATACATAAGAATTAACTTCTCTCCGATTCATATTTTTTAACATATATTTAAAAAAAAAAAGAAAATGGTTACTAGCTATTTTTGTTTAAGAGCCAGTCACTCTTAAAGTTTGTCAGGTATCAAATTAAATGCAATAAAAACGGTTCAGACAGGACAATATGAAAAGGTGAAAAAATGAAAAACACTAGCTTTTTGATAAATGAATAATTCTTGTGGCACACAAGGTTGTGGTCGGTGCAAAATCGAAACAAAACAACTCCGTTTGTCTAAGCTAATTAATCGTCCGAGCAGTTTGACCTTTAAGGCTATCAGTAAATTGAAAAATTAAATTTTCGGGCCTTGTGAATTTTTTTTCCGCATAAATGAAGTTATAATGCTCGGTATTTTCAAACCCCGAGAGAGACAAATTGATTTTGCGCGAAATAATACGAATTCAATAGCCAGATTTCTTTCATCCTATTTAATCTGCGCGACCTCGTTTGTCTTTTTAAGTTCTTGTAAATTAAAATTTATCTAATTTCTGAAGCGAAATTTGCGTTTATCCATCAGCTGTTATGAGAAGAACTTTGACGAATCACTTGAGAGACTCTAATGCAACACACAACAGAACTCAAGACACGAAAATGGGATGTCTCAAATAACGTTCGGTTTAGATTTCGCCGTCTGTTGCAATCAGTATGAAAAAAAAATGAATAGCGAATTTCTGTTCACGGATGACTTGCCGACAAATGCATTTGACGTATATTATTTGAAAACGACCAAAAGGCAAACAGGCGATCAATTTTGCAAGAACAATGAAAGGGCGAAGCAAATAAACCGAGGTCATTCTAATGGTTCGCGAGTTGTGTTATTGTAACAGTGTGAAATGCGACGTAGAATAAGAATTCAACTTGAATCCAAAGCTTGGCAGAGCTCGATGATTTATAAATGTTTTCATGTGGGTAGTTCCAAAGTCAAGTCGTAGAAATCTAAAAAAGTGCATGAACGGATAAAGCAATCGCCAAAACTCGCAAAATATTACCCCGCTAGCAGAGTCGCTTAGTCAGTTTCGTATCTAGGAAAGATCGATTAAGTGTCTCTGCTAGTAGGTAGAAATATCTTAAAGAGACTATAAAAAGTTATTTCTTTTGTTTAAAGTATTAACGATTGTGTTCCACAAAAGATATGAAGAAGCAAAATTTGGTCTTAAAAACTTGCTTTAAGTTACAAACTACTATTTCATATACAGTGAAAAACCAAAATGGCGTGCATTTTTTGTATATTAACTTTAGTTTAAAACTTTGTTCCTTGAAAGCCGCAGAAACGTTACAAATAAATACTGACTCTCATGGCCAGATAGTTTAAACCTTTATTTCAGTACTAGGTCGAGACGACCAAATTATTACAGAAATTTAATTCAATTTTGTTAATTGTACAAGCTGATTTTCATGTAATATTTAGCAACGATACTTTATAAAGTCTAGATATCTATGTAATGTTTGTTACTTTCATTTAGGATCTGCCAAACGTATCTGAATCAAAATTGAGATTATTACTTTGTACAGGGTAGATTAACGATTTTTTTTTCCACAAAATAAGGCGCCCTTGGCTGACAGTCGGATCGGTTTAACATCTAGACTTTTTAATCGCAATATCTTGCCTTAAAACACATTTAGCGTTCTGAACATACATAAAAAATCTTGATCAGTGCTGAAATTTAGCGGCCAATAACATAGGCCATTGTACCACTGCCTGAAAAAGTAATCAACTTAGTTTCTACCCGAAGCCCGGAGGCGTGAGACCGTTCATCTTTTTTGGACGTGTTTTGGTCCACAACTACAGATTAGGTTATTGAGTTGAGTTAACATTTGTTTAGTAAATCTGTTATCAAACAAAGCGCTCTGACAACTACTACTGTTTAGTTTTTGACAGAACGAGCAACCTTATATCTTCATTCATCAATATTTGACATAGCAAGCTATCATTACTGTATTTTAAAACTGAAATGTGTTCTTTAGAGAAAACATTGGTAAATTGTCCATCAACTGAGCTAGTATTTACATTTGCAATACAATCTTTATTTTTTGCAAGAATGTTTGAAAAAAAATATCGAGGCTTAAATTTGCGAAAGTTACAGTTAAGAATAACTTGGCCCGGAGATGAGATTTTGAAAAGAATATATTTTCTTGGGTTGAAAACTTCTAAATACTATACAGTTATATGTTTTTAACTAAACCGTATATAATTATTCCTTTCCCCTAAACGACGACACTATCCAAAAGTAACAAGAACAGTACTAGCCTTACGGCGACGCTAATAACATTTCTGCAAGAAATCATGCGCGTCATAACAAGCTTTAATGTCAGCAGACTGGCACCTAAATCACCTGAACTACATTCAGGCAGCAAATACATTCGAAAACGGAAATGCCGTAAGCTATAATCTAAGAAAATTTACAAGCATATTTTCAGAATATGGAGCCTCGGACGGAAAAACAATATTCTTATAAATATTAAAGAGTGTGCCCACGGACCTCGCAAACACGATCAGTTAGACTGGTTCATTTATGCTGTGTTGTTCAATGTGTCAAACGAAGAATCTCTGATCATGATCTCTAATGATCCAGTTTATAATCTCAAATCACAGAGTTCTGTGATGTGAGAAGTACTTCGTGCTCCTTTGCCCTTCGTCGAAGAGCAGCGATACTTGATGTTCTTATCTTCTCAAAATAATCGAAGTCTCTCGAACTGTGCTCTTTATCACTGTACAGATGACTTGAGCATCCCGTAAAGCGCCCACACTGCCCCGGGAATTCCTCCTTTACCGGTTTTCGCATATCTTCCTGACGATATTCATCCTCCGATTGCTCTGCATTTCCTCCATCTTGTCCTTCGAGTTCTTCGCTGTCTTTTTCTCTTTTAATCACCATATCAACGCTCAATTCTCGTTCTTCCCCTTCTGTTTCCTTCTTTTCCGGATTCGCGGCCTCCGTTTCTTCATTGTTGTCTGAATCTTTCTGCGCATCTTCTCCATCTTTCGCCTTCTCCCTCTTTCGCCATTTTGCCCGTCGGTTCTGAAACCATACCTGAGAAAAGGCAAGAAAGAATCCGTTTAAAAACACTTTACTTTCTGAAAAATCACCTTAAAAGCATTGTCTCCTCTCAGCATGATTTGGCAGCATGTGGTATTAATCAGTACAATAACCTTTATTATATTTACTGTAAGCAATAAAACGAAACGACTGGCCTTATTGCAAGTTTCGAGAGATATTTCATTGCAAATTTCAACAATGATCCTTAAACTTCTTTTGCTCTTTTTCGTCAGCATTGTGAGGTAGCGAATGGCTAAAAATTTGTTTACCTCTCAAGTGAAAAGCCTTTTGATACAACAACTGAAGTCAAAATTGACGCCGTTATTCAAAAGGCTTTTAGGACATTTATGTGCCAACATGGGATAAATAAAATATTAGAAAGCAATTATTCCTTTTTTTGCCAGTAAATGGCCGCTGCGCAATTGAACAATACACAGAGACACTTGAATGCTCAGTGGAACAAGAAAATTTGCATTTTAACTCATCAATTGCAATTTTAGAAAAGATAACATTTGCCCGTTTCTGTTTTTCTAATGTAACTGTTTTGTTGATGGTAACTCACTACAGAAAATACAAAACGACGAATGAAAACGATACTCGATCAGCCGAGCAGTTTTAGTGGAGGTTTGGAGTGCGAAAACACATTACGGATGAGAGAGTAACATTTGGTACTTTTATTTCGATTCCTTTGATTAAAAATTTCCAATTAAATGAAAATAAAGGAGGAAGAACGCGGCATAACACGCTTTGAATTTTGAAACAGAGAAGAAAAGAACCAAGTGTGACGATACATATTCAGCAAAAACAATACCGCTCGTTACAAACAAAGATCGCATCCTCGAGGGGGGAAAATAATCTCTTCTTTCTTCAAAAAGTCGTCGCTCGTGCCAACCATTAATAAATGGCCAAAGCAATCATGGCCGATAACATTGATTAATCATTTTAATGTTCTCATCAAGTTTGGAGTGATTTCGATGTTTTAGATTCTCGTGTTATATTCATTTTGCCTTTTAGAGACACGGAGCTCAAAGGACAATGAGTTCCGAGTTCAATCGAATTAGTCAGAGCTTTCCGCTTTGCTTTGGTTGGCTGTTTGCATTGACTAGTAACTTCCCTCCCACCTGTCATACATTAATGTAAGCGAAAAGGAAATTAACGGATAACGTGTCTAAATATCAGGATAACAGGTTAACACAGTGAAATAGATACTAAGTGACACGGTGTCAAAATTAAGAAACAACTGTATATTTTTTCCCTTAACCTTTCGACCGGGAGACACATTTTTTGTTTCTTATCAGTAAATTTTCCTCGCTATTACGGTTTCTTTTTGTCTGAACAGACGTGCATAGTTTTGTAAAAATATATATTACTGAATGACTCTTGCAACTTTTTCTGTTTTTCTTCAGTTTTTCTCTGGAAATCAGGGTTTCGCGAGTGAGGTTCAAAAGACAAATAAGAACCAGTTTGAATAAATGTTTTATTTCGTGTGTGAAACTCAGCTGCTTAACGTGGGAGGTAAAGCTGCGGTGTACGGCAGAGCAGAAATGAGTCGTAGACGGAAGGCAATAATTATTCAAACTTGTAGTTTATGACCTGACAAACTTAAAACATATTTTTATACAGAACATACACATATCTAGAACAAAGGACAAAAAACTACTTTCCAGAAGGAAACAATTTTTCGTTTGTCTCTCAATATTGAAAGTGATCCGTAGGAGTGTGTTAAAAACTCGAGAAGCGTACCCAGAAATAAATCTTGTTATGCAGAAGGCGAAAAAACAAAAATTTTACCTGGACTCTGGCTTCCGTGAGATCTAATCTCAGAGCAAGAGCCTCGCGCATGAAAACATCAGGGTAGTGGGTGGTCTCAAACGCGCGTTCGAGTTGCTCTAATTGCCACGGGCTGAAGTTTGTCCGAACTCGCATTCTTCTGGGCTTGTGAGGGCGTAAATGATCTAAGAATCTCTGACCTGTGGGTAGAATAATATTACAAGTGACTTCATTAATACTGACTGGTTATCCTTCTTTCAATCAACGTCTTTATCTTGTGACAAGGAGATGACGAATGAAAACCTCGACCTTCGATTCTGATTTGTACAAGAAAAGCTGATCAAAAAACTTGCAGTATTCCCCCTTCTTTTTGTTCCGTTATCGACTCGGACATACTCAAGAAAATATATTCATTATTTCTTTTCAGCCAAAGCCAGGAAAGTTATTCATCTCAAGTGTAATGACGATAACAACGGGTAAAATATATCTTGATATGTTATTTCTTTGTCTAGCTCTTTCATCCAGGAAAAACAATTTATAACGAAAACTCGTGTCCTTGTTCGTAACTGAACATTTTATCGAAAAATAAAAAAAAAATTGTTCGTCATTTCGAATTCATACAGTCTAAACGTGACACGCATAATTAACACATTTATCTTTTTCAACACTCCGAATCTCTTTAAAAAGCAATTGTTTAAGCGACGCCACAAATTGTCTTAATTTTTCTACTGAAAGCCGTTTCCTCGGGAACGTAAAGTGAACGCTAATTTGGTCGTCGCTTGTTTATAAGATTGAGGAAAGCAATATTGGGATTATTCTTTGCTTCTGTTTTGTTTTAAGTATTAGCTTGCTAAGGAAATATTTCTCTTGTATTTTCGTTACCAAGAGGCGAATAAAACGGAACGAAAATGTTCAAAACAAAGCCGACCTTTAATTTGTTACAGTTATCTTTCAGTTTATCCTCAAATCTCGGTTATCGCAAGAGATAATCCAGTGAAAAATCACCGTGTTTAGTTTCTACACTCTCTTGTTATCTAATCACAAGTTCGTCTAGAATCTGATATAGTGTTATCGGCCCCCAAAATGTCAAGAACAAATTAGTTAATACGATTTTCAGCGGCACGAACAATTACTTAATGTTGCGAGTCAGCCCAAAGACAAAATGAATCAAAAAACAAACTCCAAGCTTAAAAGAGGTTCAGACGATTTTAAGAGTGATTATTTTGGGAATGAAAATTGAAAATTATTTTTACCTTGAAAAGCCGCGAGTTGGAGCTGTGGATCTACGTAAGACGTTGAGTGATACACACAGGGCACTTCGTACGGTCGGCCAGCGAAGGAGTGGTGGTAAGCAGTCGGCAGGTAGCTTGGGACACTGCAGCAAGTATCAGCCGAGGCGTACGGCAAATTGGCAGCGTTAGAGAGGTTCTGTCCACGGGGAGAAACCATTGCGTAGAATGGCGACTGAAAAAATGTACGATGAGGATGTCCTTGTAAGTTACTTTCCATGATCATAAGTAAAATGACCGTTTAATAGTGCTGGTGTTGACGCAGATTAGTTTGCTAAAACGGTGCTCGATGTCGATGTGATGAGGCGCGCGGCCGAATGACTGACTACAAATATCAAATTATGGTGATATTTAAAGTCTGCCTATTATTTTTTTGCTAATGGAATTATACAATGAATTCTGAAGTGTATTCTTTGCTCATCCTGAAGTTTGCAAATCAAATAACTATTCAATCAACTGGTCATAATATAAAACAAAGGCCTCTAAGAGTGGCTGTTTTTCGCTCGCTAGCTTGTGATTGGTCTGCTGCGGCGGACCGACGCCAAATTGCGCTCGGGCGTTAAAGGATTGGGACTGGAAAATTATTCGCTTAATTAGCAAGGGGAACATTGAATTAACCCATATAATAACGCACAACTGGTAAGCCAACGAAATGTTCCCAAGGATGTACTGGTGAAGGATATTTTGACGTGAACCAGTTAGCACGGTTCTGCTGTCAAAGCTTCAATGTGGATTCGAATCGGTTGCCATTTTAGGGCAAACACTCCATGTTGCTATTTGAATTGTGGGAGGTACGAAAATTTCACCTGCTCATCGTATGCACAGCTGGTATCTAGCTTAGAGCTAATAGGATAACAAGTGATATTTTAATGAATTATTCCCCATCTAATAACGAGACTTGAAATTAGGGGCGCAAAAACGCGTCTAATACTCTTTGAAGCCTCTCGACGAATGAGGATTTTTTTCGTCGCCTAGACAAAGCCGCGCGGAGCAAATGGTCACACGTTTAGAGGAGTTATCCTAAACGGGGACAGAAACAAAAAGACGAAATTTAAAATGCTGTGAATGAAGACTTTACGTTCGATATCGGCTTGTTGTCAACTTGTCAGTGCTCAGTCGAGTGCGTTTGTCTTGTTCAAAGAACAGAACAACAGCGCGAGTAATGATTAATTAATTTGCAGCCTTTCATTTGGCTAGCTAGCTTCATCTAGAAATAATTGAAATAAATTCATCATTAAAGGTGTCCACACACCTCAGCATCAACGAAGGAAAATTCAAATTCGGCTGAAAATTAGCAACTTAACAGCCATCAAAATATCACATTTTAGTTGTTTTTTTCGACTGAAATGTTTAGTTTTCCTTTCGTTTGCCTTCTAGTATTTACAATTTTTTTTCTTTTCTAACTAAACTCAGAGTACTGACAAATATTAAGCGATGGCGTTGTTCTATCTGTACTTAGTTGTCACTGCAGGTAAATTTCTTAAAATTTTAATTAAACCCCTCACCCGAACAACCCGACAACTGTCGAAACACCTTATCAAGGACTGCTGTATTATGTGCCTTTATCGACACTGACTGGCCACAGACGACAAAAAAGACAGAGATGTTAAAAACATTGTATCAGATTAAAAATGGCAGATGGTAAGAAAAAAAGAGAAGCACGGGACGTGATTTGAGTTATTTCCTTCTGTATTTTTCCAAAACCTTTTCTTTTAACTCAGCTAGAACCAGTTAGATAATATTCCTAAAACTGAAAAATCCATGTTTTGCAAATTCACTCTTGCAAATGTAGTTAGAAGAGGTTCGGTGAATTAAACAAACCGCTAGATTTCGCTTAGCTAAGCATGATAAGAGATCGGAAGCTATCGATCGAAATTAGATATAGTGAAAACAATGAAGATCAAATTCTTAAACAATAATCTAATCAAACAATGAGGAGAAACTTGAAACTTGCGTTTGGATTATTTATATTTTTCAGGGTTGTTTTTTAAGAAAAATATGAAAAAGGGATTTAAGACACATCTTCGTCAGCTGAGTAAGCTAGCATTCAAATTGATGGCCATTAACCAAACACTCTACGCTCATTGTACTGAAGAGCACTGATCACGTGACCAGACGTGTCAATTCCTTATAGAAAAACGCTTTTAAGCACACTTCACTGCGTGACATTGAAGAGAGAACTCCAAAGTAAAATGATAAAGTGGTCATACTAGAAGCGATAAAAGCTGTCGAACGACCCACTTGCACCAATGCTTGTGAGTTTTCGAGAATGTTAACGAGTGACACATCAGTCATCTTGGTGAAAAATTCGAGCTTGTTCTGAGGTGCACGCGGTAAACAGGAATTTGATATTGTAAGCATCATTTTACCCAGTTCTGTTTTGTCTTCTTGCAGCGTAAGGATGCACCTGTCTCTGACTGCAAGTGAAACCCAACAAAGATTTTTATTGATCAAGCTACAGTGTTCCGTTCAACATGTTCCGGTACAGCCAGAAAGAAAGTTTGATTTTTGAGGTTGTCTCACGTCAGTGGTTGCGCAATGGGTCAGCCCACTTTCATGGAATAATGATCTCCTAGGAGGCGAAAGAATTGCCGAACTACTTTCACGACAGCTGAGCGAAAGTCTTTTCTCGTTGAAGAAAAGTATAATTGCATGTCATCTGAGTGTTATTGTGTATTGTATCAACGTTAATGACCTTTGAAAACGAAGTTGGCCAATGACCAAATAAAATGGCCTTAAGAAAGAAATTAAAACTCTGTTTTGTTAGGTCTGCATTTAAAGGACATGAAAAACAGCTTTAAACCAATACATTGCAAAAATTCAAAGCTGGTGCCAGAGGCCATGGTTTGTTTACCTTTGTAAAGCTAGATCTTCTATTTTAATTTTTCAATACCCCATTCCGGCTCAGTGAAAAGAAAGTTTTGAGCAAAAAAAGGCACCGGCGGCTATAACGGATGGCTTTTTGGATTGTGCACGGAAACCACATGAATATCATTTATTGAGCGACGCAAGCTATTTAAAAAGCCTTAAATAACTTGATTTTGTGAAGTTTAAATGGCCCGCATAACAAATCCTTGTCAATATTCTTTTTGAAGACTTAGCAACTAAAATAAATCAACTGAATGTCTTTCATATTCCAACGGAGCTACGAATATACGACGTATCCAGACTTAACAGTGAATACCTGCTTAATAGATTTACCGTTAAATAACCTGGTGTTTGAGAAGAAACCGGAGCAACAAGGACTTCGCTCCATTGTTTTGAATTAATCTGCTCTCTTATTCTCGCCTGAGGCAAAATATCCTTGCCTCTGCTACTTGTTCGGTTTAACCATCTCTTGGTTACAAAATAATTACATACTTATTAATAATCTTAATTAGATATGTTTGTAACCCGCTGTTCTTGGTAATTTTCGGTCAAATAAACGAAGCCAAACCATTGTGGCAGGTAGAAAATCAATCCCAAAATGCTTTTTCTAGCGCGTATTGCCTTTAAACAATTGTTGTTCTGATACGTAAAATTTGCATTAGCTTATCTTGAGAAGTAAGCTTTATCTGTTGCGTCTAATTTTTACCCTTAAACCATGATAAATACTGATGACTCTGCAAAGATTTAGGATGAAAGGAAAATCAATAACAGTGGCGGACTGCCTGTCTTTTTCGCAACTAACTGTGTATTTTTTTTCCACCTCTATCAGGCACTTTTCTTTGAACTTGCCATGCATTTTACAGACGCAAAGCCCGGCGTGGGTGCGAAAAACGTGCTCATTGATTATAAAACGATTTCAATGAGAAAACAAACCGAAGTGCACAACAATGATTTCTTTTGTAGCTCTGACTTTTATCACCGTTTCTGTTCTTATGAAAATCATTTGATTTTAAACAAGAGGAACTTTAAAATTTGCTCTTTTCTGTCAATGCATTCCATACCAACACTTCGACATCCCGGCACAACAAAATAATTAATCTATTTTGTGTGACCCACGCGACCGACCTGGTGTTCGCAGCACAAGGTAACATTATTGAAAGAGTATCGCAGTATCGTGTTGTTGAAGATGAAGGGAAATTGTGTCATCTATATGTATCAAAATAGAGATTACGATAGAAACATTTGCATCATAAAAAAATCGATTTTGGAAGGGGTCTACATCTGTTAGTTTGCCGTTAACAATGAGTATTTTCTTATCAGAATGGAACGAAAAAATAACGCTTTACATTCTCAAACTTGAGGCGAGATTCTGATCTTTAATAAATTGATAGGAAACACAAATAAAGCATATAGCACAGCTTACGATGTTAATCAGCGACGTCTTCTTTGATGTGCAAGCCTAAAATATGTGAATTAGTTTTTTCCTCATGATTGGTCACAAACGTAATAACAAAACGAAATTTTTGATTTTAGTTAACCACAAAATTCGTGTGTAAGCTTGGTTAACTGAATCGGGTCAAGCCATAACACGAGATTGTTTTCAGCCAGAAAAACACTAAGATATTTACACCTAATTAAAAACTCTCTGTCATGTTAGAGACTCGACTTCAACGTAAATGATAAATGCGGGGTTTTTTTTTCAGTGGACTGCAAACGCTTGTTAAAATTTAGGCCTCTCGGTCTAGGCAACGAGAAAGGCGTTTATATTAGCACAGAAGTTGTAGCCGCATGGTATATGGTGTTCTTAGTCAAACAATAGGGTGCCCTATTCAGAGAAAAGGCTCATTAAACAAATTTAATGCGGATTTGTTATGTCTTCTACCTGTTCTACAGAAGGAATAAAGAATGAATTGAAAGTCTGAGTTACCGTGTTTTTACTGTGTTTAAAATTTGAAAAGAGGCGTGTTTTACTCAGGGTTCCGAA
>Ga0126337_10000551_pt1 | contig 19420 bp, 11 predicted proteins | sample DipCmetagenome_FD_92527 | JGI IMG/M metagenome (GOLD analysis project Ga0126337, IMG submission 92527) | Coral microbial communities from La Bocana,Puerto Morelos, Mexico - Diploria C A metagenome | ecosystem: Host-associated > Invertebrates > Cnidaria > Coral | place: La Bocana,Puerto Morelos...
ATTCGAAAGTGCAGAAATAATTTTTTTTTGTTTTAGCCATGAACGCATCTAAAAATCAAGAGATGAAAAATCATTGTTCATTGTGGTTTTCCGACTCAAACAGCGATGATGATTGCGTACAAGTAATTACAAAGTAAAGTTGTATTTGCTGATTGTTATCAAAAACTTATGTACTGCAGGCAGTTTGTCATACCTCGTTTCAAACATAATATGTGAAGTTAATTAATTTTGTTTTTGTTGTTGTTATTGTTGGTGTTGTTGATAGAATGCAAAATAGCCTTTTCCGTCCACTGAGATCAACAGACGTCTCGAACGGAACAACAGTGCGAGAGCTGTTGAAACTCTTGGTTGATTGACAATTCATAAATAGCAAGTCCATGCCTTCAAAGGAACTATCTTGAAGCCGGAGTAAAAATAGCAGTAATTGATTTTTCGCATTCATACAATCTTAAAGATGGCAATTAATTTTCAGGAAAGCTTTTACCACAAACCAATAGAATTCTAAATAGCAGCTGAGACAGGCCTTGGTGACGGGGTAGTCATATTTGTTGTGTAATCTCTTCGCATCAATTTTGAAACGTACAATTGAAATTGTCTCAGTTGACTAAGCTAAAAGAGCACACAGGTTAATCAACAAGCCAGTAGAACACGGTTGGATTTTTCGGTGATTAGTAACTCGCTAGCTAGCGACGTGTGTAAGTTATCAAAGATAGATAATTACATGCAATTCGGTAAAATTGCTCCAAACAACAATGTGTATTAGACAATTTGACGACATAAAAACATAGTTAATTTCAGCTGTTTGATGAAACACCAAAAACACAAAAACACAGGCAAAGTCGATATTAAATGATTACAAAACTTGGAGGAGTAAAACTGAAGTTGTTCAGTTTGGGCCTATAATAATACATTGGATACGAATTAATGACACATTTAAGTTTAAGATATTGCAAAATGTATTATTGATTTTAGTTTAAGATATTGCAAAATTGATTATTGATTTAATTTTAAGATATTACAAAAACGCCTGAAACAATGCTATAGACACTCGTTAGCTCATTCATTTTCCGAATTTCCTCGCTGAGAATATGGCAGCTCACTGAATTGAAAATAACAAAGCATCGTTTGCTTTTATTCATATGAAATGAATTCTGCTGATTAGTCTACCATGCCACGTAGATTAATCCCAATATCAAATTGATGAAAAATAATCTACAGATATTACAATGGTCCGCGCTTTAGTGTGTGAAAAACTAGTATATAACTAAAATGCTGAAAATTACTGACTCAGAGCAAAATTTTCAGATATTACAAATAAATATTACGACCTTATCACAATGCTTTGCTTCTCGTGTGAATTTCCAGTCATATGATCGTGGACCACGTGATGATTCTGTTGCGCTGGCTGGTCCAGCCCCAATCCCGGTTTTACGTAGGACCAATTTCTTTACTAGTAATTTGCAGAGCTTCCTTAACCCTGCGCTTGTTCTTGTGATCCTCTGATATTAATACTTTGACATTCTCAAGACTGATTTGATGGCTATTGGACATGCAAGAGAGTCACGTGGTCGAACATCACCTGACTGATAAAAATGCGAGGCTGATGAAGACGTTACGAGAATGTATATCTATTCATCGTGTGTGTAACTGACTATTTGGAAGCTTTCGGAACAATCTCAAAAAGTGGGGCTGAAAACATCTCGAGATTTACTAGAGTTCTCTTAATCGGTTTCACCTTTAAAACTCGAATTTTGATAAAACTAACTGCTTTAAAGTTTATAGTTGGTACTGTTTCATTAAATATCACTTTTCGAGTAAAACGATTTCACATTTCGCAGAAACATGGCACTACGAATATCTACGATGTACCCAATATAGTATTTATTAATGTAGCGTTGACCGCTACGTATCAAAACTAAGGACACTGCAGGCTCGTTTTTCCTATGCACTACGGCATTACTTAACATCGTTTGGATATGTTGGTGAGTAGGCAATGTTTTTCAGTTCTCTATCTTTTTTGTCATTTAACCGGGGACATCGTTCACCAAAAGTACCAAAATGTTGTTCTCAAAGAATCTTGCAGGATTTTGAGTAATTTCCGAAGGCCTGGTTTTCATTGGAAATATGATTAAAGGTGTTGGGGTAGTGGGTATTTGTTTGACAACTACCATGGAGCAGCCATCGGTCCTAGAGGAACTGAAAACACCTCTCGTGTGATAGTGGTGTATCTTCATGATTCAGAAAACTAGTTCAGTCCAAATCAAAAACTGTTAATGAATACCGACTGGCGACAGACAGCTCCCTTATGGAAGAGTGCAACAGCATGTTCGTCCGTTTCTATTTGTGCTTCATTCCAAAATTTCATCTTAATTAGGTAAGCTTAATGATCATGTTTTATAATAGATTAATAAAAAAGTATGAAACCGTGTCTTTGTCTTTCCTGATTTTCTCCATTTTCATCTTCAACAACAAACCAAAATTTAAATCAATTTTATTTATAGTCATTTGTAATTGACTTGTAACCCATGCCCTACAATTCTACATATTTGTACCATTGTGGTTATTCACTATCCCGTAACCACGTATCTCAACGAGCTAATTAACTTACGGTAATCCCATTGTAGAACTGACGCGTGATGAAGACCATAAGAGACCGGGGTGAGGTGGCGCTTCCATCTCCCTTACTGGTGTAAATCAGGGAGTTTGGTCTCACTTAGGGTGCTAAGAGCGAAACACCTCGTCAAAATATCTTTTAGGGATGCATTCCAAGGAATATTAAAAATATGCTATATAATACCGGCTAGACAAATTCTTAGCCAAAAAACTTCAGCCAGGCGGCAATTCCTCTTTGCTGTTCAAGACATTCTTGTTTACCATCGACTTTGAGATGTTTTAGTCTTTAGGGATTATTTCAATAAAGCTGAAGCTACGCTCAGATTAGTCTCTTTTTAGGGGTTAAAGGCGGGAGTTACCCTGAACTCCCAAATCATACCATTTGTTCAAACTTTTTCGTGTCTAAGATTTAATTCCAAACCACAGCAAAGTATACATTTTTAGAAAGGTTAAAGACCAAAGATTATGGAAAATATACTTGTGTACCCTAGAACTGTATTGTAACTTGACACAGCTGATAAAAGTTTCCACCTGCTGGGGGATGCCAGGGCTTACTTGAGAAAAGATAACTCATACAAGAACTGTTCAAAAGGAATCTTTTTGCAAGACCAATAGCTTGCTGTTATAAGAATAGAGATTTTGAAGAAGTTAACGACACCTGAAATGGTGACCATTCAAATCTGAGAAAATCCAGCACACGCATAACAATGCATAACCTCGACAACATGCAATGGATGGAAACGTTTTACGCTCATTCCACAAAACTTACTCGCAAAAAAAAACAAATCCTGAAAGTTTTAGCTCAGTTAGACAAATCCTTCTCAAAATTCTTCAAATGCTTCTCAGAGCCCCTAAACGAGCTTTACAGTGACAGAAATTCTCAAGATAAAATTTCAAAACCTCAAGATTCAAATTCCGTTTAAAACAAAACTTAAGTACCGTGTTAATTCAATTTCCGACGAGCATCCCCGGCCTTATTAGATGGGAGTACCCTCTGGGGGACAGAAGAGGAAACAAAAAATAGAAGCTCCCAGTCCTATGTTTGATATTGTAAACAGAAAAAAAAATGTAACGTAGCTAGCTTATTCTTATCTTTGCAAGTCAGTGTCCCAGTGAATGATGATTGACATGAACTAACCTTTTAGTAATATCGAATTACTTTAAAAAAAAAAAAACACAATGTCATAAAAAAGGAAAAGTTACATTAAGCAATACCCAATACTTCTTTTACTGAAAATAATGATTCTGAACGTAAACATTCACAAAGATCTTTTCTCCGGACTTGACTTTTGCCCACAGCAGAACGTCTATTTTGCAACTGTTTACCAATGCTGTAAGACCATTTTGACAAACACAAGACAAACTTTACAAGTCTACTTCACAGCATCTACGTCACCGTTAGATTACCACTTTCCCCGACCATGGCCTACAAATTAACTGGTAATTTTAGCGCACGATTGATTTTTCCTTATCAATTATCATTTTGACATTTTTCCTGATCAACAGAAGTTTCATTTGAGTTATTTTAGCTCACAGTTTCATCTTTAGTGCAACACTCAAGTTAAGTAGCACGCTGTTTGAAGATTTTGATATGAGATTTTATAACTTTGCAATAAAGTTTTCTGTATACTGTTTGGCGTGATCAAAATACACAAAACAAAAGCAGTGAAAAGCATTTGTGTACAAGAAAAAGTTATTATTCGGTTGATTTTTAATATCTTGGGTTAACGTCAACCCACTTCCTAACAACCCGACCCCGTTTACAACAAGTCAACTTGACACGAGTCTACGATCCAATGAAAAAACACCAGGTGGTTAGTGGCCCACTTCCAAATAACAAGTGGTCTTAACGAGCTCTAACTCCAGCCCGCGATATGATCACGTAATACTGGTCAGCAGATACTTCATTTTGACAGGTGTCAATTGACCATGACATGTATATCCAGTATTAAAGAACGACGCATTAAATCAAGGCCCTATGTCTCTGTAACCTATTAGCTGAACTAAGCCGCCATCTAGCGCGTCCCCGTCGCTTTTTTGTCGTGCGTACACGCCCACGAGCAGTATGTGCACCCACAAAACAGAAGAGATGCGAAATGTTAAGAGATGATCAACAACCCTTCCTCAGCATAATTTGATCCACCACTACGACACGTAACTCGCTTGCTTAGGCAATTAACGCTGGTTCACACTAGCGACGGAATCGGAAGCGGAATCGGAAGCGCAAGGAGCGTTACGATCCAGTGTAAATCAAAAATCGGAATCGGAAGCGGAGTCGGAAGCTTGACAGAATCGGAGTCAGAAGGATCAGAAGACTTTCTTTTTCTTCCGTTTCCGCTTCCGTCGCTTCCGTCGCGCCGATTCACACTAAATCAGAACTTTCTTCCGATTCCGACTCCGCTTCCGTCGCTAGTGTGAACCAGCCCATACAGTTTAAGCACGAATAGGTCAATGTGACATACTAATCAGTAATCAATTTGTATGCCAATTCTCAAATACATGCAATTTATTAACATAAAATTTTATTGGTTTGTCCTTTTTCAATATCTGATGGGAGGAAGTAAACCGATATAAATTTTCCGATCAATTGCATATCGATATTTTCAGAATGAGTTTTCAATTCCATTCCTGACTGCTGTGGATATCTGGAAATAAAATACAATTAAGGAAGACCATCGTCGCCATCTATGTGACATTTCCTTTTGGCCAGGTAAAAATCAATTAAGCCATTTGTTAATTGCAATTTACATCCATTGTGAAATTTAGCTGATAAATTAATGTGCATTGTATATTTTCTATAGCCGCTGCAAAAACAGGTTAAGCCGTGACTGAATCAGTGGAGCGCCCGGCCTTTTTAGGAGGTGGCAAATACAAGCAACCTTTGTCCCTATATCTTTCAACAAACTTGTATTAGTTGCAGTGAGCAAAATGAAATGGGCGACTCACTCAAAAGGCTGTTGGCAGCGCAAGTCTCCGCGCGACAGGTGTATATCGATGTTGAACTCACGTTTCACTGAGGGGCACTCACATGTCTCAACTCTCCGCTTTGTGATTCTTGTTGTTGAAGCGCTTTACTAGTGCTTCGTAGAATGAAATTTTCGAGGTTTTCAATTGGTGAACTGCTCGTTCGCGTTTTTTACAGAAGAAAGAAAACATGAAGAATTTTTTTCGAGATCGCCAGTGTCAAGAATTTAATTGAGTGCAAATCGCATGGTGCGTCGAAAAATACCTTGCACTAGGGAAAAATAAAATTCGATATATCAGATAGGTAAAATTGCTTTATACATGAATTATAGACGTGGGTTGGAAGTGCGCTTGACAGGCTAACAACTAAAGAACAAATACGATGGCAGGCTTCAGTATAATTAAAAACCTATAGACTGCAGGGTTCGAAGTCGATAACGGAGGTTAGTCCTCTGTACTTACTGAAATCCAGCTTGAAAAACAACTCACAGTTTGTTGCATCACATATAAAAATAGAAAGCCGGTGGAATAAAATTTTCACTTCACCATTAGCCTTTTACCGCACGTGGCAGTCACACGTAAATATCGCGTTTTGTTCATTTGTCACGTTAAAATATTGCATTGTCGATTGGTTTTGCATAGCCAGCGGCCATACCACCTGTTTAGATGACAGATTGAATTGATGGCAACTAGACAGCTCCTCTACCACTCGGTAGTAATAAAATACGCTTGTTGTTCAAGCATTAAGCAACATCCATCAAGACGCTGTTAGCAGCACATTTCATAAGTTAGCAAGGTAAATATACCTACTGCATCTTTTTAGTTTCCAAAACTTCTAATGTCCCTGGTATTTATGTCTCCCTACTTTTTCTTCTACACACAGAAGTGGAACATAGACTAGTATAAATAGTTTTTTTCACTGCACCTCTAGCTTGTAAAGTAAGAAGCTCGCTGTCCCCATGGAAGACCGTAATAGAGTTTCAAAATGCACTTTTACGATCGTTATTTGTTTTGGTTTTAGGTATAAGCAGAATGAAGACCATTTTACAAAGCACGAGTAAGACCCTACAAGCGAGCACAAACGGCGAAACATGTGAAGGTGATATGGCACACCTAACATGCAAAGTGAGCCAGTTTACTTTTCAAGTTTCACGCGAGACCCATCGAGATGAGCTTCATACAGCCAACGGCAAACTCCAGAATCAAGTGGAGCGACTTTTCCCGGAGTTTTTCACAACCTGCAGTAACACGGGTTTTATTGAAAATCGTAAGGTCAAGACTTGTAGAAATGGTAAGCTGGAGCGAACACCCGACGATCCGCTTATTCAGTCTTGGTTGAACTTGTTTGGGGGTGGCTCAAGTGATTAGACAGTGCGCGCATTTATCAACGTACGGATGTGCGGTGTGAAATGGAGCATTAAAGAAATAGCTTGGCTTTTCTTCGGTCAAACATTGCGGATAAAGAACACAAAACAAGACGATTGGTATCATTCCTCTCAATACCGCACCGAAAAGCCTTTAGAACTGAGCGCTCATCATCTACGCGAGTTATAAGTCCTATGGTCATAGATTAAAATGATTTAATTTCTAAATAAGAAAACCTTAATTAATTTCTCTCTTGAAAATTTTGTTTTAAAAGCAGTGAGTGTTGGTCTCCGCCTTAAAAGTGTCAAGGATATTCCCAAAGAAGAAACACGTGTTTTAGAAAAATTAAGACGCTTTCTTTACTTCCGATCATTTAAGAAAAATATAGTGTGAAAATAACGCTTCAAGATAAATGCTCTACTTACGAACAGCGTTTAATCCTTCAGTAACTATATTTTAAAGGTAGATTGTATTGTACGGCAAAACGAATAAACAAACCAAAGGTTCTGTATAATAATTCACGCCTATACTATGTTTTTATGTTTGGAATTCAGCACAGGAGTGATTGCAAGCTGCAAAGTCTGCTCTTTTTCTGAACGCCTACACTACATTAATTTTAACAATAACTATTGAAACTTGCGGCACTATAATTGTACTTATCGAACACATTTACCTAAAGAAAAAAACAGCGAAAAAAAACTAAACAGCTTTAGTAGTTTGAAAATATAATGCTACAAAAATAAATATGTGCCATGCACTATTTTTTTTAAAGAGGAAAAAGAGCTTGCATTTGTTTTGATTCCGTGATATTGATAAAAGCTTCCCGCAAGCAAAAGCTAATCCGGTTTAATTTTTTATTAAATTTGCGCAGACCTTGACTGGAAATGAAAATGTTAGTGAGGTGTGTGACAAACTGAAGAGTCTCTGACGGGTTTAAAATGGCTTCAAACATACATTATTTACCTACGGGTGTTTGTTAAGTTTATTTTATGGTATTTTCAAGAAATATTGGTTGGATATTTAAGGTATTCCATGCCGCTATCTGACGAAGTTCAATAAATCAATAAATTTCGGTTTTACCTTTATGTGATAAATAGATCGCTGACTAATTTAAAAAAGCTTTAAATACACACGTTATTTTAATATACAAACTAATGCTCCTTAGTAAGATAATGGTGTCGCTTTTAAAAGTCACATAAGTTAGGAATCTTAGGTATTTCTTGCTGTCCGACGAAAGTTTGGTTAATCCGTGAAATTTCTGGATAACTTTTTGGCGAACCGCCGACAACAACTGGCTTATTTCTCTCCCGAAACAGATGTACTGTTGTCGTCCTGGCGCTCTGTTTACGCAGTGTGTTTAAATTATACACGAAACCTTAAGTCAATAGCGAATCTTAATGGATTTGAAAAACCAATGTAAACCATGAGAATAAAATTTACCCGTGATTTCCGTCGAGAAGGAAAAAAAAACAAAGAAAAAACGTGACGGTGGCCAAACATTTGTAGAAACACGTGAAATTACAGGGAAAGCGAAAGTGGCGCACGATAGGTGAAGTTAGTAAGAGTCTGGGCGCTAAGTCAAGTTGCCACTAAAGTTTAACTCAAAAGCGTGGAGCGTGAGTTCAAGCAAATCTTGTGGTGAAACTCAGGTCAGAATGTTATTCAGTCAACGTACGTCTAATAATGTTCAACTGTTCTTTACGCAAACACAACTTGAATTATAAATTACGTTTTGGCGCAATCTGAAAAAGGTTGGTGTATTGAACTGTTCTAAACAACCCGCCTTTGTAGTTTCCTACACTGAAGCTACGATTTTGGGATGATGTTTAATACATGATCGAATTTCCAGGATGTGGATAATTTCCATTAAAATTGAAACAGATTCTGACAGCGGAAGACCAAATACCTTTTTAGGTCACAAGACATCCATATAAAGATAAGGAGATATTTATATTCTTTACATTTTCCGGACTTTTTGTCATTTCTTATCATTAAAAGGAAATGAAATAGTGCGCGTATCTCCTTCGAAGTTTTAAAGGTGCCGTAAATTGGAAAAAAGTGATACTCGATCCGGAAATGTCACGTCTGCAAGCTTTCGATTCCCTTTCAACTTCTTTTGAAGTTAAACATCACATTGAGATAGTAACTGACTGGGCACTACTGGGTTTCCATGATAGTCAATAAAAGTTATATAAGGAACAGCAGGGTGCATGACAAAAATGTGAAGACAACCAAAACTGTCGGCCACACAAATGAGAATACAGTTGCGAGTTGTGAAAACAGTAGTGTCAATAGATGCCATTCGAATGTTCTACAAAACATTTCATTGTTTTTTTTTTACTCATAGGGATAACAAGAAAACACCTGTTGTCGTTTAACGCATTATCAGCTTTGAAAGTTCTGCTCTTTTCCTGAGAACTACTCTTCATGCAAAATTTGTCAGCTATTCATGTTTCTTTCATGTATTTTTCTTTTTCTCTTTAAGGACAACATCAGACTCTGCCTAACCAGACGGCCTTGAGCTCTTAATGGCCAGATCGAAGCTTTGCCTCTGTAGCTGCACTACAAGTCATACAACTTTCTTTCTGACATCTTTCTCTAATGTTCATCAGAGCATCGGGAAGTTAATCTTGACAAGGAGTCCAATTTAATATCTTATGCAAGTGTATAATTGAATACTCCTTTACTCCGGCATGTTCAATTTCCGTATTACGTTGGTAGGAAGTAACAATAATTATCTCTTGGACTCCACAGAGATAAGTTGTTGTATTGCCTAAGTGAAGACATGAGACAGCTCAAATTGTTTACATTTTGTGCATGTGCATAATTAATTTAACTTCGTTTTATGCCTATATCGCGTGCTTAGTGCGAAAGGAGGATGTAACATCTGTTATTTAACATCCCAACAGAGCCACTGTCTATATTATTCTTGGTTGTATTGACATAACTTATGTCCCATGTGCATTACTAAGCACTTAATGACTGACCACAAGGGAAACTGTGAGTTTTGTTTCCCCGAGACCAAGGTCGAGGGAAAACAAAAATCACTGTTTCCCGCGGGGCCAGTCATTAAGTGTTTTTTTTATACCTCCCAACCCCAAAATAGGAAAAAAAACCTGCGTAAAAATATAGTCTGTTTGACGGCGGCTGGCACACACATTTGCTGCGGCTTCTAGAAGCACGACCTGATCGCGTGCGAGTCGAAAGTTCAAGTCGTTGTTTCCCTAGGGGGTTAGTGAGATTTGTTCACCCTAGAAAATTAGTGACCAGTATCACGTGATCCCATAGCGGGCTCAAGTTTAAATCTTATCGAGGGGACGTGTTTTTAGGATGTGGACCTCTGACTAAGTGCTGGCTTTCAATTGTATGGCGGGCTCATGTCAGGTTCACTTGTTGTAAACAGAGTCGTGTAGTAAAAAAGCGGGCCGACGCTAACTCACGATCAAAAATCAACCGGATAATAATTTTTTCCTTATGTACAAATGTTTGTCGCTGCTTTTGTTTTGCAATTGTGTATTTTGAGATTATTCAAACTCAAAACAGAAGGCCAAACAATATGTAACTTCAATAAGGGCAGACTCTTGGCCTAATATCAACACCACTGAACCAACTTGAAATTGTACGAGAGTTTAATACAACTGAGTGTGACTTTAGGCGTGGGTTGAAACTAAAACAGTAAACAGCAATAAATAACATAAATAAATAGCAAACCAAAACTACGACGACTGTGAAGAACACTTACATTGTTTCGGCCAGAGATGACTGCTACAAAGCGGACTGCGAATAACGCGAATAGACTTACTAAGAGTAAACTGAAGAGAACTGCGCTAAGCGCGGACCAAAATGCAGTGACACACTGTACTGAACTAGGAATAGTTACCACTACAGCTGCCCCCGCTGTTAATCAGTTTTTTTAATCGTATCCGTTACTACAGTCAAGCTTTTGCATGCTATTTTGACTCTTCTGTAATTGATTCAAAATCATTTTTTTGGAGGACTTTTACGAAGAAAACATTCACTCAATGACCCTCAATGGTGGCGCGTGTATTCTAAATTACTCTCGTGCTGTCCTGACAAACGGCCCCAAGGATTTTGACCTTCTCTTCTTCAAGTTGGGACGAGGAAAAGAAAAAAAAAGCGAACTTGTGTAAAAATTCTGAAAGATTGATAATCGCGTAAACAAGACAGTGACTACACTACAACTGCTTGAAATCATTTTACCTGTTTTGCTGTTATGAATAATCTCGGTGTAACTTTCGGTTATAGCTATAGGTTTTAAACTATGATTTGAGTCCAACTGTTTTCAGTATATTTGGAGCTAAAGCACGAATTACCAACTCGAGAGCCGAGTCGAAAAGGACGCCGAAAGATTTTCTCACCCCTGTCAATGCGCGCAGACGCCTTGAACGCAGACGCCTTGAACGGTTCTTCTTCTTCCTGTCGAGTCTCAGTTACAATCTTCAGTTTGTTTATTTAACATATCGCGGCCGCTTGTCGTCTTGCAAATCTCGACCGGTGGACTAATCGAGTCTTTTCAGTCTTTTATCTAGCCGAGTAGTTTGTTCTAGCAATTGCAATTGCTATAACTTTGCGTGGATTTAACGTTCTTGGACGTTCGGTGACCCCTATTTTTCTTTTGCTGAGTCATTTTCTCTACCGATTTTCTACGTTTTGCGAAAAAATGAAAAAAATCTATCGAGTAGAAGTTTGAATATTTTGCAAAACGCTCCATCGAATTTCGTTCATTTGACCTCTTCGTTTAGCGGTGCGTCAGTTTCAAATGCCTCTTAAAGCGTTAAGGTTTCTGAAAATGATGGCAATATTTGAAAATATTAACGCCACAGATTCACCTATATGACATATTATTAGGATAGTTTGCCTCTGTTGACTTATCTTTGATATTTTAACCTGTAGACCCTGGAGACCATGCTGAATTACGCGCACCAATTTGCCAAAATCAGACTAGTTTTCCACACGCCTTATCTCTGAAACGAAGCCGGTGCCCCCAATTTTTATTTCATTTTTGAAACAAGTAAATCATTATCTGTCCGCAGCAGAAGTTTAAAAAAAATCTATCGAGTGAAAATTTTCGCGCGAACGTCCTTAAGTAATAATAATAATGATAATAATCCCAAATTCCTAATAATATAATAAAAATAATAATAATAATAATAATAATAATATATATAGCGCATTTTTCATGCCGAACATGATCAAATGCGTTTTACAATTTGATAAAGTGATAAAAAATAAATGAAATTTACAAGCAGTTAAGATTGAAATTCAAGAAATATGCTAGATATGAAAGTCTTAGAAATTTAAAATCTGTACATTTTTATGAACGTTACTAAAATGTTTGGGCGCTACTTGTTATGGGTAAATGTATCAGTCGCAGCAGAAGCAACAGCAAAAACAGCAGCGAACGTTATTTAACTGGCAAAAACATTCTAGTCTACTATGAAACTAAAAGAGGACACGAAATCTCCAGTGCTCATACCAAAGAGGATATGTATGAGTAATCAAATGGTGACGAGTGAAATTAGGAAATTACGTGAAATTATTATTTTTTTTTAATTTCACGAGTATATTATTCGACTACCTTCTCATATCATGGGTGACAAATTGCATTTTCAATCGTGGGTTTTTGACTTGCTTATTGTATCGAAAAATTTCGCACCGTGGCAATTTTGTAATTTTTATTGTGAAATTATATATCAACGCTGAAATTTAGCAACAAATTAAGGAGTAATTTGCCGACCATTATATAACTAATGGTATCTCCTGATTACAGTGACTTTTTTATCTTCTGAGCAAAAAAGACTGCTCGAAATTAGCATCTTCATACTTGCGTCACTGATTTTTGTTTTAGATTTTCTTTTCAGATAAATTACGTAACTACGAGTGGTCAAGCTTTACCACAGAGTAAATATTGATAAGTTTTTTAGCTGTTCTCCTACCCTGCAATAACAACTGGATGACATTATTCTAATAATATCTGCGTCGCACATCACATCACACGTTCTTGTTACATCACAGGACTTCTTAGTTGGTAATGCGCATGTGCGTGGCGCGACACGTGGATTAAAATAGCGTGATTTACTTATTTTTTTGTTTATTCAGTTTCATTTTCACAGCTTTAACAGTCCATACATCAATTTTGTATAAAAACAGGAGCGCCAAGCTTGTTAATATAAGTTCAGCTGAGCTATAGCAGTCTTGAAAGAACTGGAATCTTCCCAATTTTCAGAAAAATAACAAGTTTACAGCAAAAGACTAAGCTAAATGGCAAAATAAAGCAAAAGGCTTAGGTTTCAGCCGTCTTGAAGCCATAATGGAGATGAAAGAGTAGATAACAGACCGAATCATTTAAAATACTTGTATTGACAAAAATGCACAGTAAGCCGAATAAAATACTTCAATACATATTGAGAATCACTTTTAATAAACATAATTGACATTCAAATCCTGGGAGCCGCCGGTGATTACTGTTAACAATCAACACTCGTAAAATGGATATTGAGCTGAACTGATATCCTTTTTCAGACTTACACGTTTGAAAAGCTTTACGATCTGCCAGGGCAACGCGGATTAACACAATTTGCTAGTGTGTAGACCCTATAAGCATGTGGTGAACCAGGAATGGCTATAACATTACGGACCGCTCCTTACGTTGTATTATCTATCATTGGCTTTTCAAAAGGGTGGGGCCCTTATTAATAGGAGGCTTAAACGAAAAAAACGTCTACAATTAAGGATTTTTAAAACAATGACTTTTCAATTATGCTTATAGGAGGACTTGCGCAATTGGTTAGAATTTGGGTCAGCTGCAATTTTGTGATTCAAGATAACGTATTTTGTTTCTACAGTGCACTACCCACTTTGAACGTGGAATGTAGCATGCGTAGTTACTTTGAAATTGTCAGTGACGGACAGAAATCGCCGACCGCGTGAAAACGGCAAGCGAACGTTTGTCTGCGTTCTAATGCTAATAGTTGCCTGTATCGAATTTATTCCATTTATTGATTGTGCTGTTAATATCTTAGTAGCGAGACTCATTGTTTACAGAGGGTCGTACAGGGGAGGTCTCTGGCACGGTTCACGAAAGAAAAAATAGAGGATCACGGATCACGGATATTAAAATTTCGTTTTCCCAAATCACGAAAATAAGCAAGTGAGATACTCCTTTCAATAACCTGTTCTTACACTACAAAGAGTGCTTGAAGGAGGGAGGGAAAATCGTAAAAGTCACAGCTCCTTGTTGCAAGTCGCATACCAGAGTCACTCTCAATAGACGACTCTAACGATCCGGAAGACTCGCGTCTCAAAAGTGGTAAAATCACGAATATTGGTCAATGATTCAAGTCCTTCTCGGGTCACGCAAAACCTTCAGGTCACGGATCACGAAGAATAGTTTCCTAAATTCACGTTTCACGAAAAATAAATCAGCTAATCACGCATCACGAGAATACGACCCTCTTTACAGTGTCCTTGATTCTAGATATCAAGTTAATTCAAGTTAATTCTCTGCTGAGTTAATTCTCTACTTTTTTTCATGGCAGTCGCAAATTGTAACGCAAGTTGTTATTGACTACAGCCACATTGTAGCCAATGGTAGCTATCGTTGTTTCCTATCTAGATTCAAGACTGGTTTTGTCGCAACATGGACTGAAGGCCTGATGTCAGTCTAAAGCCTTAAGACTGCTTCACGAGATGCACAAACCCTTAACTTGTCGCGAAATATGAGAAACGTTTATGTGTGACAAGTTGGGAGTTGGATGAACGACCAGCAAAGTCAAAATTTGTCGCTCAAAGTAGACCCGCTCTCTACTATTCGCAACAGCACTTGAAGTTGAACACGCAAGGTGAGAAACTCGAAACAGCCAAACTCGAAACAGCCAAGTTGAGAGTTCTTGTACCGAATATATAGGCGCTGCCTTCAGTTAAAGCGGCGATATACGACATGAGTTTTTTCTCGTATTTCGGCGCCAACACAGCGCAAGACATTCATTTTGTTTTTAGTGCACGTTAGGTGGACTGCATGTGTTCAACGAAAATTTGAAGGTGTATACAGTTAACAAAATAACCTCTTGTTTAGTTATTATAAACTTGGATGTCGGTCGTTTGATCTTAATTTATTTTCGCATTGCTTTAATTTGAAAGATTTAAACCTGAACAAGCATAACGAACGCTTGAGGCAGGACTTATTGTTTGCCCTGCAACTTACTAATCTGACCATAAGTCCCAAATGTATATTGTTTACACTTCGAGATTTGATAATTTACAACAACGAGCAAAGCCCTGCTAGCAAGCCAAATGAGAATTGTACGGCTCGTAGAAAATGTGGGGTAAAATCCGCAATAAACTGTTTAGAATAATAGGAAGAAATATATTGACTCGAGAGATCCATTCAGTGACACGTATGAAAATAGCCTTTGGAAAATTACTACATTGTATTGTTTTGATTTCTTTTCTCAGTCACAAGGAAAGAGCATGTTTGTTTGCTCGAGGTCATTTATCTACTTCTGAATGAAAAGGTGTTTCTTGTCCAGTATAAGTGCTGTATTGAAACAAGATTTTCATGATGTTCATCCCAAGAATTTGGTGGTTTTACAGTAGTTGTTTGGTTAACTACAACTCTGTGAACTGATGTTGAACGCGTCAAGGGAAATCTTTCAATTTTTCCCGTGATGTTGCTATTATCAAGCCAAGATTTCAGAGGTCATAAAGAGTTTTTTCATATGTGAGTAACTCCCTCAACTCTTGTATTTATTTGTCTTGTTTCCTGAGCATATTTCAAGATCGTGTGAGCACAGGCAACGTGACGCACTCGTAAATGTCATCGTAGCAAGGAGAAGGGAACTGTCACAAATGCCACATCTTTGTTTGTGGGGGGCTTGGAACTTTTCCAAAAAAATCTTCCCACAGAGAAAATTCCCAGACAATTGTTTTCTTTATATCAATAAAGGCCTTTAAAAAATATGTTGCTCGTTACCCATAATGAAAATTTTCATAACAACCGAGGTTTTATCTTTCCTTTCAGTAGAAAAAAATCATTCACCATTTTCTCTTAATTTCATTTACGGGCCTCACTCTTCGCACAGAGACCAATGATAATCATTGCAAACTTAAAATAAAAACTTCCGCGTTAAGGCCTAGTTTGGCGTGTAACCAGTAGGTGCTCATAACAACAGAAGCTTATCATTTTCACTCCTTTCTTACAATCTACTGGTGACATGTGTCTACTGAGTAGGGTAATAGACTAACTTCCATGCGTAATGGAAACGTGAATGTGAATGTATAGCTATTATGACCGCGAGAACACGCACGTCGACATTTTTCCCAGTTTCTTTGTCAAGTAGAGCATACTTAATAATTGTTCCTTGTGGTCGATGCAGTACCTTTAGGTGGTACATAAAACATAGTTCATGGTGGACTGTTGGATTCAGAATACATCTTGTTGCAAGGAACAGTGACAAATCTCTTACAGTCGCAGACACTCGTGGTTACCTATTCGTCGTATTCTGTTTTAAAAAAAACTACACCGCAATGATCAATTAGTTTTTGAAAGCTGCTTATGCCGTCTTTTTGCTTCAAGAGAACTACCTTACTGAGGCAAAATCAGTTAGCTGAAAAGTTCCACAGCTCTCAAACAGCATACAAGTTTACGTGTAAGAGCAGGCTCCAAATAGGTTCAGCCAAGGCCGAATGAATGGATCTTCTTTGACCTTTTCATTGACCAATCTCGTGTTCTTTTGAAAAACATCATGCCAGTCCCTCTGTTGAACAGAAGATGTACTCGCTCCACTGGAGAAAAACTCTGGAAAAAGCAATGTTCCCTGTCTGATGTCGCGAGCGTTTTCGTTGTCCTTTTGGGTCATTTCAGAATTGTGATCTTGTTTAGTTACAAAAAGATATTCAGTAGACGAAATACTGTGCGGTGTAGTTAAACGCGTGTTTCTCTTTTGTCTGGATCTGCAGATTCGTGTGGAGGGTAAGACAATTCCAGTTCGCCTTGAAGTTTCCAAATCATGTATGTTTTTACTTTCAACAGACTGCCGCCCATTTGAAGACTTCTGCGACAACTCTAAGTGAAAACAATCGCCATTGTCGCTCTCTTCCCTCTCTGTTGCCTCCATTATGGTATCGAGCCGGCTGAAATAATTCATACGTTTTACTTTTTGCCCCATTTGCCCCGTAATTTACTTTTAAAGCTGTTGTTTAAATATATATTTCGTATCGTAAGCGTAACGCGTGGAGTTTGAAAAAAAAACAACTAAGCATAACAAGCTGCTGGTTGTTGTGTACTCGGCTTACCCACGCATGTAATGAATATTTCACTCTGCTGTTACTCTAAATTTAGATTATCTTTCCATCTTTCAAAGAAAATATTATGTCTGATAAAAACCCTACAGATGTCTAGTGAAACTATATGTGAATAATTTGATTTAGTAACTCAAAATGTCACTGGCTAAGGTTCGGGGTAAACTGTCAACATTAACTCAACAGTGAAAACGAGACCAATCACACTTATAAAGGTTATCCCAATACTGAGCTAATTGGCCAACATAGTTGAAATCAGCGAAGACTGAAAACTCGAACCGCTAAATACAAACACCAAACCGATGCCTCTCGTTGTATGCAAGGGAGAATGTTGCAGATATCAGATAACCATCAACCAAAAACATTGAAGAAACGTTTAGCGTCTGCTTGTTATTGTCGATAAACTAGATGCACTTTAAAGATGTATGGTGTCATACTGTTGTGTTTGGTCTCGACCAGCTGTGTAAACCACACCGGCTTGAAATAAATTTATAGATATTTTTAAACCTCTCAAGGATTTACTCAAAGAAGAGTTGCAAATTCTTAAGACATCAACTGTGCAATCATCATTCCGAAAATAAATTTGTTTTTATTTATCAGTGGCGGTTTTGTGTGGTACTTGCGGTTACATTTTTCAAGCGTCACTCAAGCCAGGAACACTAATGATGGTGATGTCATTTTAAGCCTACACGGAAACTTTCTTCTGTGTAACTAGAAGCATAACTGCGTGAACTCGGGCTTCTTTGCTTAGGAATGTTTACAAAGGCATGTAATCTGACGAAGATTGTTGTTTAATTTACATTTTGACAAATTTAAGCCCAAATCATGTCGTTTGTTTTCTTAACTCCCCCAACACCGCATGTTTCACATAATTCAGACGATGATTAATTTCTCAGAGCATTTAAGTAAACACTTTGCTTTATTCTTTTGTTTTCGAGCTTTCACATGACAATACAATTTAGACGATTTGGGTATACTAGAACTATTACGTCCGTAAACAAACATTCTAACCTTTCTGCTCTTGTTCTTCAGCCGTTCCACAGTTCGTATAGGTATTTTACCTGGTTCTCGATCACGTCTAGATACTTGACGTTTTACTTTTATATTAGATAGTTCAGATAGTTCATTTAATATAGCATAGTTCTCGTAAGAAGGTTCACTCGAAATTGTTCGTTTATAAATAGTTTTTTTCTCAGAGGTTCGACTTGTTCCGAAAACGCCCGACATCTTTTAGTGTGGGTCTACCACGAACAGCAGTGTGTGCTTCAATGTTTTATGTAGTTTGAGCGTATTAGAAAACATAAATACCCTTGAATTTGAAAACACCTTCTCCACCATATTTCTAACCAAGTGCTAAGATGCTGAATTGGCGCATGCGCTCTTCTATCTGTACGCATGTGCAGTACCAGCTACACTGCGTTTTGTGGCCGAACAAAAAGCCCGAAGTCGGGGAAAGTCTAGTACACATTCTTATAAGAATATGTTTTATAGTATGTCCAGGCTCAAATTTGCAAAATTCTTAGAATAACAAGAAGCTGACATTTTGAAAAGAACATAATTTTCTTCGTTGAAAATCACTAAATACAATAAATTATATGTTTTCCACTGAGCCGTATAATAATCTTTTTTCTCTAAGAGGCAAATCTGGCCAAAAAGCAACAAAAACAGCATAGCCATATGTTCAATACTTGTAACATTTCTGTAAGAAGTTGTGTACGTTATAGGGAAGATATCTGTTTACAAACATTGCTTTTGTTATTCAAATATGCCAACCACAAGAACAAAAGATCCTTTGTTTCGACAGCCTATGAGGCTCTTGTTGGCACATTAATGACAATAGGTGACGTCAACAATATCTTCCCTATATCGACTTTTAATGCCCGTTGGCTGGCTCCAAAATTACTTTAACACCATCTAGCCACGAAATGTATTCGAACACAGAAATGTCATACGCTATATAATCTAGCAATATTCACAAAAATATTTTCTGTCTAAAATCCGCAGAAAAATAAGGATATTCAGCTTCGGCCGGAAAACTATATTCTTATTTAATTATATCAACTTCGCTCTGACGAAGGGCTAACGCTCGAAACGTCAGCTTCATAACTCGTTACGGTGGCCAATTTACATTTTCAACTTAGTTGATATAACCAAATTA
>Ga0126337_10000552_pt1 | contig 19411 bp, 12 predicted proteins | sample DipCmetagenome_FD_92527 | JGI IMG/M metagenome (GOLD analysis project Ga0126337, IMG submission 92527) | Coral microbial communities from La Bocana,Puerto Morelos, Mexico - Diploria C A metagenome | ecosystem: Host-associated > Invertebrates > Cnidaria > Coral | place: La Bocana,Puerto Morelos...
GATCTGTTTTAATTCAAGGCCCTTTTTAATACCCGAATGAAGATTTTCCTACCCTTTCATATACCTAAACTTGTGAAATCCCTACCCTTTTATATACATGAAGCCTGAAAAAGGTACCCCTTTTGGGCGGAGCCTCACCGTATAAGCCATTATAGGAAGTAGCCCCCCCCCCCGGACCATGATGCAGCTCTGTCCTTTGAAAACTATAGGGTCTTACCAGCTACTGCGGTTTAAAATACCATTAATAGCCAATTCAACCTGGATAGAGGACCTGCAGGAAAACCAGCTACAGCTGATGTTGCTTCCCCTAAGCATTGTAATCTATATTTTGCACACAATTGCCAACCTTAGCGATGGAGAACAGGACTGATTGGGCATGATCAGGTTCACACTGGTGAAGATACAACACGGCTCGCACAAGGTTATCCAGTGGTGACAAACTAAAACAGTACAAAATTATACTTCAATAACATCAAACAAAAATACACAATTTTTCAAATAATTACCCGAGCATGGTTTATAGCTTACTAAGTGTGGCACTGCATCACTAAATGCTCCCACTTGCGTAAAAGTCTGAGATTTACCAAATTGTGATTACACTGGATCAAGCCTCATCTTCGTTAATTAACAGTGTTTAAATCAAAATGACCTACCTGTACAATACACCTTCTGCTTTCCGAGTCTTCTTCAGCTCTTCCAGGGCAGCTAATGCAGTGTCTAAAAGATAACAAATTGGTAATGAAAAGATAACAAATTGGTGATGATACAGAATATATAAACTGTATTTCTATAGTTACTGTATTAAAACATGGAATTATTTTTCAAGAGCTGTGGCCTATATGTAACTGTTAGCAAATTTAAAGCAGTCTAGATTCTAGAGTCATTGCGTTTTGTTACACCTCCCAACTCAAATATGTTTTGCCATTGAAGGAGAACATGTTGTGTGTCATAGGTCAAAACTCACTAACTCCCTAGGAAAACAACAACTCAAACCTTCAACCCACACATCATCAGATCAGGTACTTTAAAACCTAAGTAAATTTGTGTACCAGCTGAGCCAAGCAAACGATGTTTACATTCGAGTTGGGAGGCATAACAAGACATTTAATGGCTGACCTGACAGGAAACAGTGAGTTTCTAAAACCCCTGATGTTCCCCTGGGCTTCATCTCAGAACATTGAGGATCTCAGGAAAACAAAGCTCACCGTTTCCCTTGGGACCAGTCACTAAGAGCTTAGTGTTCTTGGATGAGCCACTTTACTATCACAGTGCCTCTCTCCATCCTGATAACAATTCTGCAAGGGCAACCAGACCAACTGTGGAGGTTTAACTGTGATAGACTAGAAAGTCATCCTAGGGTAGTGCAACATGCTCTACACAAGGGAATAATTTGGTCCTCCAATTATTCTAAATTCTTACAAAAATATTGCTAGCAAGTTCAATTATTTTTTGGATGGAAAAATATATATTAAGAGACTTAGAGTACTTTTTACTATACAAACTAACCTGATGAAAATCCACTGAGAGATGACATGAGAATTATCTCTGCAACTCGACTTGGTTTCCCTCTTGAATACAGCTTGAAAATTTTCTTGGCTGTATTCTGCAGGGGGAAAAGACAAATGCTCAAATTGCAGCTTACAGCTTAAGATCTACAATATATAGTGTAGTGTGGTTGGAACCACAGATGTCTGATTACTACTAACATGACTTAAGGATTGTGCATTCCATATTGAAGAGATCATGGAGCACCTCTGTTGTGTTCTAAGGTAAGACACTAAATATCAATAGCAACAAATTAAATTGTTGGGAAACATGACAAAAATGCTAAAATCAGAATGGAGCTGGAACCTGTGATGGACATCTGATCCAGCCCCTGCAATGTTAGCAAGTTCAAGACTGTTCAACAGATTTATTTTAATTAGGAAAATTATAGTTTTGGCAAGAAACCTGGGGCTATTCTGCCTTAGAGTTTGCATTCCAATGAGAGAGTAGATATACTCATTTTTAATTCATGGTTATGTGTGGACAAGTAATTCCAGGAAGGGTGCTTAAATCACTCAAGGTCAACAATCCTGCATCAAGCCATGTCCCACATTCTTGGAGTCTCCAGACCCTGGTCTTGATAGCCTTAAGTAATCAGGTGGACATGATTGTCTTTCCCCCCTCCCCTCCCTGCTGGCAGGAATAATACTGTAGGAAGGGTGCTTAAATCACTCAAGGTCAACAATCCTCCATCAAGCCATGTTCCACATTCTTGGAGTCTCCAGACCTTGGTCTTGATAGCCTTAAGTAATCAGGTGGACATTATTGTATTTACCCCCTCCCCTCTCTGCTGGCTGGAATAATACTGTAGGCCATTGCAGGATTGCCCCACCTCCACCACCCTACAGTAAATTCACAAGTACATATTAATAGACCTGGGTAGGGAGTGGCACTTCAAGTGAGGTATCTTGCTAAAAAGCAAGTCCACAGTGTCTCCAGCCACAGCTTGAATCTGGACTGTTCAGTATGAAAAAAAAGGAAAGTGTGCTGGGCCACTGAATCTCCCATCAATCAACGAATCAAGGCATTTCTAGACATTATACACTAACTTGGAAAAATGTATTTTATCATGCATTAAATATTGGTATCATCTTTACTAAAAAATCTCCCCACCTCAGACACTTTAAGTGGTTCATCTGATCCCAGGAGTTTTTCATCCAAGTAGTAGATGACGCCATCTGCAACAGCCTGTCCTGACTTACTTGCCCTTTCTACAATGTCTTGCAAAGTGAGTCCAGATAGAGCAAAATAGTCCACACTGTCCTTATAAGCACTAGGAATTCTGTAATGAAAAACGTTTGGCCTTTATAAAGGTTAAAACACTGAATGTTTTCAGAGACTGAAAGAATCTTTTACTAAAAAGGCCTTATCATAATTGTAAAGCAGGTAAGGACTGTATATATCTATTCCAAAAAAGCCACCATGTGTGGGAATGGGTACATAACCTGTGTGGGTATGTGTCGACTTGCACTACCTTTGATAGAAAATGCAACAGTAAGCTTGGAAATGGCATTTGTTTCTAATACTGACCTTGCAAACAACTCTGCCAGATTTGCCGCTGACTCACAGAGAAGCTTTTTCAGCTTCTTTCTTTTCTTGTCCTCTTTAGCAGTGGAATCAGCTAAGCACAGTGTCCTCAAGAAAAAATGCTGTTCACACACAAGGTGATGATATGCCTGTGTATTGTGCTTCTGACAACGACTTGCTAATGGCATCTGCAAAGAAATACATGGGTTGAGTTTGTTGCAACTTTGACTGACCGACTGACTGACCAACTGATGACGGCACCAGTGACAACAATGACTGACTGATTGACTGACTGACTGGCTCTGAACCAGATTGGTCAATCTTGGGTATAGCTCACAAATCAGTAGTCAGACCAAAACACTTCTCACTAAGACACACTATAATTAAGAGTAATTAACAGCAAAATTCTGAGCTGCTTTTGTCATGGGTTAAATAAAGTGTTGTCAGCGAGAGCAAAGCATGACATACCACAGCTTTGTAAAGCTGAGTGGCATCCATATTCTGTAGAACAAACACCCTCCAATCAGGGTTGGCACTTTCTCCTTGATCACGTTGAGGTTTTAGTTGTCTACCTTTAAAACTAAAAGAAAAGAACGAGAAATAAGAATGAATCCATAGTTAAGAACAGTTCAAACATTCTTTTGTTTCTGGTTAGTTATAAATCATGCAGATTTGATACATGTACTAGCTATGTACTGGAAAACTTGTCACCCGACACAATCTGTCACCTGGGGATACCCCCTATAACAGTGCATACAGTAAGGCTCTGCCTGAAAGAAGTCCTTTTTTAGACTTTGGGTATATAAGATTTAGAATTTGACCTTGACTGTAAGTGGGTAGGGAAAAGTGTCATATAGTTTTTTAAAAGAACTTTCAATCAAAATATTTTGAAGAGACACACTTTATGGATGTATAATTTAATCTATTAAGTGCTACATGACAATGACAAGATGTCATTTATTATATGGCCTGGATATTAGGGGCACCTTTTTTCCATTAAAGGTGTACAAAAGGGGTACCTTTTCTGTCAAAATGGTATAAAAAAAGTAAGGAGTTGAACCTCAGGCAGTACCCCAGATCTGTAAGTAGTACTATCAGTCTGTTGCTATTCTTTTACTACACATGAAATTTGTTGATCCATTAGTTGATCAGTCTGTAGGCAGTCCATCTCCCTTCCAGTGGTTGCCCAATCAATCAGTCGGTGCACCGGTCAGCCAGTCTCTTCAGGTCAGAACTAATGAACTGTTGTTCTTCTCAAGCAAGTAAAAAGAAACTACACATGTATGTTCAAATCATGTTGGACCTTCTAATCTCCACTTTTCAAAGAAATTACTAACAATGAACATTATAGAAGAAATTTTAGAAAGCTTATTTTGCAATCAGTCTGAAAATGGAAACTGATTTGAAATCACCTCTTGCTCCTCTGTGATGTATCTTGTGAGGCTTTAGTGAGCAACACTACATTGTCTTCACTAGCAGAAACAAATTGACAGCCAACAAATGGGTACATGCCAATCAGACAGATGTCAAGAGATGGCTTAGGACAACGCTGCATAGAAAACAAAGAAAAACAACAATATACATACATGATTGTACACCCATAAATGGTAAGCTTGCCCATAAGGTACTTCAGACAAGACAGCTTTCCTTATATAATGTTGAGTTCGCTCAAAAGTTTAGCAACTAGGGCAACAATAATTTAAATGAATATTATTCTTCACTCATTTTATTAATTAAGAAGTAGAAAACATGTACCATGTTTCTATTAAGTTATAGAAACACAAGTGAAAGTTTGGGAGAACGAGAAATGCTGTGGGAACACAAACTGTAGGTGAGTGTTTCCACAGCTTTTTTGATAGGAACACGGAGAATGTGTTTTCTATTTCTTATAGAAAGTACTGTGATGCTAAAAAGAAAATCATCTTGTTCACTTCAATCATCAAAATGTAAGTTCTCTATGCTCGCTCCATCATTACGTCAGCAGCTCGCGCTAGTTATGTGTTTCTATCGAGTTATAGGAAGATGGTTTTAAACCAAACAGTGCACATATTTGCTTTGGGTTGTTTTGTTAAAGATGCTAAGAATTATCACTATATCTTAGTTTCATCAATCAGAGACTCTTTTTTAAAAAACAATAGACTAGTGAATTTATTCATTTTACCTTTTGCAACCAATTAATACTGTACACCTATACATGTAGTCTATCCCTGGTTTCAATATGCAAAATGCAACCAACTGCAGATTTCAGAGACTACAGTATTTATTTAAACCTACCTGCCTCAAGCTTTCCAGATCAAAAACAGGCAACGTACATCCACAGTCACTGGAAAGTCTGCTAACAGCAGCTTGGTAGACCGCGTCACTCAGTTTAGCACCAATAGTGCTGTTACGACTCAATGTATTGCTTATAGCTAAGGCTCTTGTAAGTAGACTGGAAGTTAACTCTGTATTGGCTTCACCATGATCATGAATTTCTTCAATCTCGGACACTCTTGTTTTACTGGACAGAGCTGGAGGTGATGGTTTACTACCCAACGTAAATCTCACTAGGGTTCTTCCTGAGTTATCAACAGTCAGTTTGACATCTGAGGGTGTTGGGTCAGACTTGTTGTCAACAGAGGTTTCAGTTCTACCTGCAGATGTAAATGCGTTTCTCTCCTCTGCAGCACAAGTGCTACTGTCACTCTCAGTTTCTTGATTCATATTTTCTTGTTCTTCGTTATTCAACGTATCTGTGAGTGATGATGCCTCACTCTGCAAACTCCCTGCAGAGCCAGAATCTGGAGTTGATTCAGTTTCAGCTTGATAACCAGTTGAATGATCATTGGCCTTGTCACTTTCCAAATCTTTGTCACTTTTTCCCTTCTCATTTTTCACCTCAACAAGGTTTTCTTCATGATCATTAAACCTGTCTGTTACCATCTGGTCTTCAAGCAATTGTTCATCAAGCTGAATGTCTGCAGCTGCATTCTCTCTGATCCAATCTGATGCAGCTGCATACACGCGCACAGTATAAGTTTCAATTCCCTGCCTGGTTATCGCATGAAGAAGACCATTGCAAGTTGAAACACTGATCGTATCGCAGCTGTACTTGTAATAAGAAATGAGCTTGCAAGCGCTAAATACATCATACATGTAACCCTCTTTAGGACCAGAGATGAGACAACTCATTCCACAGAGGGTGGGATCAGAAACATTTCTTGGAACCAATGGAGATCGCTGCTTCTCCTTTATATGAGGAATTCCTACAAAGATACCATACAACATTATTCCTACAAGCCTACAATAAGAATCGATCATAGGTGCTAGGGGGTAATAGATTTATTGGTTTTCACCTGACATCATCAAATTCCAAAATCCAAAACTTAAGAGTTTTTATCCTAAATCAGGCATAAGGGGATCTCAATTTATATCTGTTACAACTGTAGCATTTTTTCGGCTCAATAGCATGCTTTGTTAAAGTGTTAGGAAAAGTGCTTGTGTAACTGGTTTTTTTTTGGTTTAGGTCAGATAATCAGTTGCTTAGATAGCAAAAGTGAGTTCAGATGTTTACACTATTTTCCAGTCGCCATGCTGCCACCATTTGAGTCCAAAGAGAACCAGAAATTTTCTGTTACCTTGTGTGTAAGTTGGAAGAAGCTGTAATGTGTGAAGTGTTGCCGAGTCATTGCCATCATTACTTAGTTGCTCCACTCTGAATCTGCGATACAGCATGGTGACTCCTTTCACTTTTAACATGCATCCATCTACAGTAACACCAATACCATAGAGTCCTCCGAATGTCACAGTGACAGGGTGTCCAGGTACCTCTGACACAGGTCCCAGCACTTCCTTTGGATCCGGTAAGAAATCTTTAAACACTTGTTCTTTTCTAATGGTTGGGAACAAGACTTCTTGGCCTGATTTCATTGTGAGTTGTTGAGGTAAACTTGATAAGGGTGAACAGTCCTCAAATGACCACAAAACACAGTCATCATCCTGCACTTGTTCCCCAGAAACTTGTTCTGTATATTGCAGCAGGGAATCAAAGCCCCAGCCAGTTGTTGTTGATCTACAACAAAATACAAGTTTCCATCAAAGATAGTTTGCTTATTAATGTACTTGCTAACCCCTGCAAGACACTGTACCAGTATATATTACCAATATATATAATAACTCACAGAACAGACACCTGTTCTGACAGTAGCAGGGAAAAAAAAAATCAGAGAATAAGAAAGGGAAAAGAGGAGAATAATACTGGCTACATAAACTTCCATACACGTTTTGATTATAAATTAATGGCATTTTAAGGTGGCTACAAATCCTAGGGTGACTGATGCTTTCTCCTCCAAACAGGCTCAAAGATGTTTTTGGGGATGGGGAAAATCTCCTTCACAATGTGAGTGCAGGAACAGGACTAAAAGGAAGGGCAATGACAGGAGGCATAGAGGCAAGATTTGTCGTTTGCTCCATTCAACTTTGTGCCTGCACTCAACTTGCAAGGTGGATTTCTACAACAAATGTTGAAATCTCTCTGGAGGAGAAAGTAGTTGATCCATATACAGTGTAGATCAGGTCAGCTTTGTCCTGTTAAGGTTAATCTGTGATCACACTTTCCCTGCCTTACATATATTTGCAAGTTAAGATGACGGCGCAGTCCAATTCAAGACACATCAATGCAAAACAGCTGCAATACCTAGTTTGCAAAGCCACACCAGAACTTGCACTTTTCCCACTTCCACTCAGTGACCCAGGCTCTCCCTCGGATGTAAACGCAAACTTGAGGATCTGGACATCAAGATTAGACCTGAAGGCCAGGTATGAGTCAGCCAGCACCACCTCTTTGACTACCATACTGGGCTCAATATCCAGGAAGTGTTCCAAGTCTTGCAAAGCAGCACTAGTGTTGGAGCCATGGGATGACAGATTACCATTCCACCTAAATACGCTCACTTTTTTTTCACTTGCAATAGCAATATTTCCACTTGTTGGACAACAACTAATAGAATTCACATTAAACTGAGTTGGGATTTCCAGAGCCAGAAAAGCTCTGCAATTCACTTCTTCAGCTTCCTGCCTTTGAAAACGGGAATGTCCTGCCACATACGTGCGCACGGCCTCTTCAGGATTAGCTTTGAACCAGTTGAAGTAAGCTCGCGTATTTGTGCAAACCCTTGCTTTACTGCTCCTTCGAGCTCTTGAGTTCCGTCGCTGGCTTGAACTTTCGATTGTCACGACACATTTTGCTTTCTCGTTGCACATCAACTTGACTGGTTTTGACATGGTCGGAAACTGGCACAGAAGAGGAAAGTTCGGCTGCTCCAGCGAGTACACAAAGACCTTCATTTCCCCAGTCGCGAGGAAGAGATAGTCCTTCGTTGAAGCGAGCGCAGTTGGTTGGAAAGAATCGAAGAAGACTCGCTGAGATTTGAAGTAATGAAAGAGAAGCACCCGGACCATTTTGAAAAGCGTTGGATGTATGATACTAAAACAGCGAAAATGTTACACGTCTAGGCCTTGCAATTTTCCAGGACAACTTTTCAGTCTCGAAGTCATGGTCTTGAAGAGAAAACATCCCCCATCTTTGCCTCGCGCGAAAACTGGAAACAAATAGTTTTCGTGGGAGTAGGGGTAGGAGTAGGTGTGGAAAGGGATAAACACAAAATAAACTTTGCCTAAATCTAGGAAATTTACACTTTCCTTTTTATGAAGTTGTCAGAATATACGTTATATTTTGACAAAATTTGATTTTTCTTTTAATTTTTTCCTTCAAAAACGCATTTTTCTTTTTCCATAATTTTAGAGTCACGTCGTGTAAGCTTACTTTTGCTGTCCTAACACATTCTGTGGAAAGGAGGGGAGTTAATTTGCTGTTTTGCTTTGCAGGGTAAGTTGATCTTTGTAACCTGAGAGTTGACGAAAAAAAGCGATATGTGCAAGCTAGATTGACAGTTGTAGCGTGAAGAAAGTAAGAAAATGTAGAAATCTGTGACTTCAGTTGACTTTCCCCTCTCCAGCTGCATGTTCAGTTATGTAATGAACGTAGCGTCAAGGAATCTGAAGACATAACATTTTAAAAGCTGATATCCCTACTGCATCTTTGACATGTCAAATTCGATTACAAATGGCACTTCTCAAAACTTCGTCTTAAACTGTAAAGAATGTGAACACATGTACAATTTACGCCACGCCATACCCTGCACAGTTTTTCCTTCGGCTGCCCCTCCTGGTATGGTCTGCTCTACTCCCGCAATCCAGGAGGGTTTGCTTTATCACCACTTACCCGAGTACTAGGAGATCACATTTAATTTTCAAACTTAGAAGATTCATTGACAATATTTTAATTTGATAAATTTTGTTACTATTTACTATACACAGGAGGATCATACTTTCATGGACTGGAGGAGCCAGTTCTGAAATATATTATATAAGAGGGAAATAATTCAGATCTATGTTACCTGAGGATGACGAACACACCGTCCATGATGGTCAACCTGACAGACGAAAAGCAGTGAAGGGTTTTGCAGAGTTTTGCTGCTTTCCAGTTGCAAACAAGGATGACAAACCGTCTCAGAGCTTCAAAGTCACAAACACACAATTACACTACACTTACCCAGTAAGAATTTCTACTCAACAAGTCTTGTCACAATAACTGCAGAAATTCTTGCATGCTCACTGACTAATTTTCATTGTCAATAAGCAGACAGACACCTGGATTTATAATTTCTGCCTTTATTATAATTGATAAATTTAAATTGACGTTAGTTTTTCATTTGTCTTTCCTGTTAAAATTGCAGACAACAAATTTCATCATAAAATTGTCAAGGTAGTCTGCAGATCCACACAGCTTAATTACCTCACAGATCCACAGCTACTTTGACAGTGTTATGATGAAAATTCATGATTAATCACAGGACAGACAAGTTTGTCGTAACTGTCATATCAGACATATTAAATAAGTAAAATCAATTTTGTAGCAACATTACTCTGGACTTCATAATGACAAATTGAACTTCTAAAAACATCACAGGAACAAAAACCTGACACATATATTCAATGCCAGGATATTAGCAGCACTAGCTGATTTATTAGCTATAGTGTAATATAACTTTCTCATCTAAGATTTATAAATTGTATTTTTCCTTCTTCACAGTTAAAGTTACTTGTACCAGGCTTTGCATCTTCAGTGCCTTCCTGTCAGTGGCTGTACATCATCACATTTGGTGGTGGGCTCGTTGAGGGAGATAATGTAGCTGTTGATGTTAAGGTTGAAGAGCAATGCACAGTGGTAGTGACCACTCAGGCCTCAACAAAGGTAACTGAGACCAAACAGTATTAATAAAAAATTATAAGGAAACATGAGGAATTGCAGACATGTGTAATAGCTGTATACTCAAATTTCAAATTCCTTATGTGCACTGACTCATTTCTTACTGCCTGTTGGCTCACTAATTCTCATAGCAACAAATGTTTGTAGATTAAACTTTCTTAATTACAGCTGCTACTTTAATGATGTCAGGTTTACAACTCAGAGGAGGGTTTGGCTACTCAGCAAGGACTAAGAGGTGTGGTTGCTGATGGAGGACTACTGGCAGTTCTTCCAGATCCTGTGGTCTGCTATAAAAATGCAATCTATAACCAAAAACAGGTTTGCTGCTGTTTGTTTCATCAAATAGCATCGTTGTTGTGGTGGTTGTCATCATCATCAACAATCATGATCATGATCATCACCATCACCATCACTGAAACCATCATTTTTCTGTCAGCTTTATATAACACACTAGTCTGCTAGCAGGGCACAAACCAAAAACATCCTGGGTCACATCTTTCTTGATGAGAGTCTGCTGGTGAGAAGTGGCATTATGGCTTGACCACTTTTCTCTTACAGGAGGGGGTGGTTGATTTTGAGAAAAACATCGTGCAAGCATACCCTTGTGTACATGTAAATAAAATAAATTCATGCACATGACTACTGTTGAAAAAAATTCATGTATATTGAGTGAGCTTAAATGGGGAAAAAATCAATTAGTACATGCATTGGCACATTTACCAAGAAAAACATTCCTAGTACATCAAGGGTTTTTAGAAACAAATCTTGCCTGTACCAAATCACCCACACCCCCATTACCCTTAAAAGCCAAATACTCCACTCATTAAATTGATAACTATAGGTTCTGCTGCCACCAGCAAAGAAATGGAAAGGGGGTGGAAAGGTTGCTGGTAATTTACACAAATATGATATCTGTCCAGAGCAAGTTTGCTTTCAGATACTACTTGACATATATCCTGACTGGCAAGTTAAAAGAAACTAGAATTGGTGATCTAAATAACATAACTTTATGTTAAATTATTGGTCTGACTTCTCCATGAAACAATACAATAATAATTCCCTATCTTGTTTTAATTGGTGTCTTTTTTAGGACTTTGAGCTAACTTCAAATGGTAGTGTAGTGATTCTCGATTGGTTTACAGCCGGACGTGTTGCTCTTGGAGAAGTCTGGGATATGACTAGGTATAAGACAATATAAACAAAATATAAAAATCTTTCATTTAATCATTAATATTGATATTTATAAATGTTTAATTATAACTTCCGGTCTTGATATGTAGTTACAAGAGTCACAACAGAATCTTTGTGGATGGAAAGCTGGTGTTTGGAGATTCAATCTGCCTCAGCAGTGGAAACAGTTACCTTTCACTGAAAGAATCCATGCATGATGCTATGGTAAAAATGCACTTTTGAATAATCAAATGAATACTTTGTCAGTTTTTCACCATCAAGATACCTTTAATTAGTTATTGCAAAATTATTTGCAAGTAGTGCAAGATCTGAAAAACAAACCGAGTTAAATTGAAATGTCCTCAGGAAAATCCTCTCAGAACCATTATTACCAGGTATCTGGAGATTTTTTACTTATTAGCAATCAATCAGATCCTCCATCAAGGTAGACTGCAAAACAGTCATATTTTTTGAGAACACAAGTGACGCGGGTAGAATTCAAACGTTTTCCAAATACAAAAAGGAAACACAACTGTCTAGTCTACCATCAAGGAAATCACATCAGTAAGAAGTGAAATACAATGAGAAGAAGGCAAACTCCATAAATTAAGGCATTTTTCCCATGGGTTCGGTTTTCTTTCACATTGCTTGCTTCATACTCACCCTGGGAAATTTTAATAAATAACTCATTATAAACTTTATTATTTAACATTGTACCCTCAGGCATTCTGGGACAGTGGCCTTATGGTTAGTGCGCTTGTCTCGGATCGAGCAGTCTGGGTTCAAGACCTAGCTGAGTCCTGACTTTGTGTTGTGTTCTTAAACAAGATACTTTACTCTCAGTGCCTCTCTCTTTGTTGTATAAATGGATACTAGCAAATTTATGCTGTAGATAACCTGCAACGGACCAGTATCCAATCTGGAATGGATCCAAAATATTCCTAGTCACTTCATGCTACTGAAACTAGAGGCACTGGCCTGCTGTGTCACTTGCAGATGTACCTACCCTGTATCAGGGCTATAGAGCTGTTACCCCTTTGTATGCATTGCTGACCTATGCTGGTACACAATGGCTGATAACAGCAGAACTTAGTTGACTGTACAAATTTATGTTTTGATATTCTTGACATTTAGGTACTTGGAAGCTGTGTTTTTGTTGGTCCATATTTTAAAGACATCAAGAAGAAAATAAAGGAGAGAGTTTGTGCACTCACAAGTAAGGCTTTCCTCCCTCCTGTTACTGGAGAAGAGTACATATATACTATCATTTTGTTCAGCAACTTCAAGACAGACAACAATTATGTGGGCTCAGTTTGTTATCCTGAAGACTTGTTATTGTTCCTCAACTCTTTGTGATTAATCTCAATTCAATATTAAGATGTCATTTTTTTCATAGAATGTAATGACATGAGTACTGCTAGGAGAGATGTGTTTGCCTATGCTAGCATTATAGATCCTGCACTGTGCGACGGTGTTGTCGTCAAGCTTATAACTACTCAAAGCGCAGAGCAGGTATGCACAATGTAAGGCTGTAGTGAGCGACTAGAATGAGAGCTAAGAGTAAAAGTGTACGTTATTATCAATTTATGCTTCACACGTCATGCAGGGATTTACAACTTGTAGGCTGAATCAATAACCACTAAACTTGCAGCTTAACTCTTTGTTTGAAGACCTACTAAGCAATGTGAAACACATTGTTAAAAGCAGGTCCATCAGTGCCCCACCTCTTCTCCTGGGAGTTACCAGTCAAAAAGGGTCCCCTTTACTTTCTACAGGAAGCGTGATTAGGGAATTTATTTTCTCATGAATCGTGACTTCAAAATTTTTAAAATTGTTGTTCTGTGATTAAAGATGGTAAGATCTTGAAGTAACTATGCGATGAATTATGAATGATTCGTGAACCAGTTTGTTTTGCGTGATGAATTTCTGGCTACCAGTATTTTATCATTTTGAAAAAGTTCAAATTGTTTCGGAAAGGCTGTGGTTAGCCAATTTTGACAAGGAGAGGTCTGACAGACCTGTTCGTGATTTAGATCCTCTTTGATGAACACATGATCTAAGAGCCAAACTCAAATGATAAATTGCCTGCAAACAGGCTCCAGGATGTGTTAAGGGCAAGCTAGCTGAGTGTGGTCCAGGACGAGTGAGACGAACCGAGAACAGTCTGCTTGCTTTGCTCATGGAATTTTTTATTTTGCGCTAAACGGTTCAGCCTCGCTGGGAGCCTGTTCGTAGGCTAGATGGTAAACAGGTTTATAAACAGAAGAAGGGAAACTTGATCATCTTTAATTGTGGATTAACGGATTTAGGATATTATTTGTGACACGTGAAAAAGCCAATAGTATTTTTATGTGATTGGGTTTTACAAAGGGGTATAGGGGACCCTCATCAAAGACTTTGTGAATCTACTTACTAACCCATATAGGATTTGCATTTCTGGCCTAAAAATTCCCAGTCAGCTTTCTTGATTAAGGTTGACAAAGTTAGAAATAACTTGCATACTGTAAGAAATTGTCCTGGCTATCCTGAGAATTGACTTTGTGTTCATTTTTTTCAGGCCTACCACTTTTTTAGAACTGTCATTCAAGATATCATACCAAGACTTGGAGGAGATCCTCTGATTAAATGACAATATATCGACCTGTTGCATGCAGTTTGCTGTGCAAAGTTATGCATGCTTGTTTTTTAAACTTCATTATCGACAACCTCTAGAAAACCACCAATAACATGATTTGAATAGTGTTTTAATTGTTAAGTGTCATATGTTATGACTAAATTGTGGATAAAATTTCCCATTCATAGTGAACAATCTAATTGTTACCTAAGCCTCGATCAACCAGAAAACTTATGAAATTGAATATCTCAAAATGTACAATCCATAATGTATAACAATGTCATTGTTATAAACGCTGGTAGATGAGCTGTGATTGCTTGTTGGCCACAAAATTGTGGCTCAAATCTGGGCTGCAGCTTATCCACAAGAACATTGTTGTCACCATCACTGGTTCAAATCCAAGTTGTTACTTTGTGTGGGTAATGGCTAGGCCTTGCTCGGAGAATGTTCTGGCTTCCAGAACATACAGTAATTCTATTTGAAATCATGTTTTCCTTTATTGTACAGTTTAGTTCAACTGTGACATCTTGATAATTATTACTACTGAACTTCTATTACTAAAAGGATGTATTCAGCTTATCTGCCAATTATGTTTACAGTAACAGATATGTAGGCCAACACGTATATAATCACTATCAGCTAATACACATGGATAAAATAAGACACTTTTTAAAGATGCCTAGTATGAAGATGGGTAGTATGTTTTAAAAGCAAGGGAAATAACATTTCCTAATAAAATTTCCTGGTCACATGTTGTGTGTTAATGTTTCACAGTTCCCTTGTAAGCAGCTAAGATATGATCAGCAATTTCTTTAACACCAACAAGATGTTTTGCTTGAGAAAAAATGGTTGGACCACCTTGGCGCATCATGGCAGATTCTCGGTCCATCACCTGAAGATGCAAAGTTTGAATTTTGAGTGTTTTCAGAAACGTTTATGAAACACAGGAGGGGGAGGCTCACTTGTGAAGAGGTCAGGGATGGGAACTGTACAGGAGAAGAACTACACTGAGTTAAATCATTGCATGAGAAACTTGTCTTGCCAAGGACACAACATCATGACCCTAACCAGTGCACAAACCCAAGCCATTCAAGTTGGAATACTGGGCACTAGCCAGAAGATCCCTTCTAATCACCTCATACAAATTAAAAACACATGTAATAAAGAATAAACAAATAAACCTTGTTGCTAATGCTTCATCAAAATTAGCGGTGGTGTTTGTAGGAAAAAGAAAATTAGATTATTTTTGGAAATTAAAACATCACTCTCAGTGCATTGCATTCTGTCTCATTATTCATTGTTTACGAGCAAGAATAAAAATCACAAAATTACACGTACCTTGAGATCTGCACCAACAGCATCAGCCAGATCAGTTTTGTTAATAACTAGCAAGTCACTCTGCGTGATACCTGGCCCTCCTTTGCGAGGTACTTTGTCCCCTCCTACATGTAAATAAAGCGAAACTTAACTGTCAAAGTTACATACTTAGTCTAGAAAAACCAACAGTACCATCGTTGATCTTCAAAATTAACCATCTGACTGTATATAAAGTTGCCGACAGAAATCCATCAATAAAGTCTGATATCAACAATTTTTTTCATAAAATGTATAAGTTAATGTTCTTAACCTGCGACATCAATGACGTAGATAATGTAGTCTGCCAATTCCCGGCTGTAATTAGCTGCAAGATTATCTCCACCTGACTCAATTATCACCAAGTCTGGCTGGAATGTTCTAGTCAAGTCTTTCACCTCCTCCATGTTCAGTGAAAAATCCTATTAAATAAACAGTTAATAGACATAAAACAGATGTTATTAAAAAAATTGCACTTCCAAATTTCCAAGATGGTCGTCTACAGGTCTTTGGGTCAAGAGCTTGACAGCATGATACCATTTTTTCCCCTTATCAAACCAAAATAAATTACTTTATGTGTGAACTGGTTGCGTTTGTTTCTTTTCTGTAATATGGAAAGCTTAGTATCAACTTAAAAACAGGTCAGTTTCTTTTGTTATCATCACTGTACCTCTCTAATGGCAGCATGAGGACAACCTCCTGTCTCCACTGCCCTCATTCTTTCCTCTGGCAATGCCTCATTTTTGACAAGAAATTCCCAATCTTCCCTGAAAATGATATCTTAGTTAAAATATTTCAAAAGCTAATAAAGTAATGATCATTGTGAAAAAAAATGAGAGTTCTACAGTATATCAAGTCTATACTTACCTGGTAAAAATATCATTTGTAACAACACAGACTCCATAAGCATCCCTTAAATGTCTACAAAGAGCAAGGGTCAATGCAGTCTTACCAGACCCAACTGGGCCACCAATACCAACTGTGAATGCACGCTGAAAGATGAAAGATAATTTAATCAATTACCTGAAACTTAGAATAATTCTACTAACTAGTGATTTTTTTAATGTTTCTTAGAATACTAGATATCGAACCTAGCCTCCTGTAACCTCCTCAGTCTCCTGAGGGAAGATATCCACTTTGATGACCTAATATCCAGTCCCAGGGGAGTTTGTACACTCCTAACTGCTTTAAGGTACAAAAATTATTTTCTGAAGAGGCCATGAGGGCTCTAGTTAGAGCATGTGAAACCCCAAAATCTTTGTGTGGCAAAGAGTCTCTTTATTTGGCCCTGAAAGATACCACTTCAAAATGCATGTGACAGCCTTTGTTTATTCTTTCCTTCAGTGCAGGCTTGAAAGATATCAGTTCTGACAAGTGACAATAGCAACACTCCATCCTGAACACCATATGTGAGAAAGCAATATATTATTACCTGTACCCCTAAGCCAAACAGCGACCATCTCCAACCTTTTCACAAAGTCACGCCCGCCCCGCCCCTTCATGGCTGGCAGTAGCTATTGGCAGTTAGGTATTTGGCAGTTATATTTATTAAGACTTTCATAATTACCTCACATTTCACATGGAAAAAATAGAGAATACATCTGGAATAATGCCAATTCAAACTTACTTGTTTCCAGTCAGATCTATTGACTATTTTGTCTCTCTCTGTCCATAAACCAGGATTGGACATAAATTCATGGGTGTGTCCATGTTCATTAGCACCATGGCTGTGTTCATGGCCTCCAGAGTGGTGGTGATGTTCAGGGGATGAACTGACATTTCCAGCTGTTAACACAGAATATACACAAGACACCTCCATTTGGCATGGAAATATGCACGGATATTTGTCTGCAAACATCATCAGTTCCAAGAAGCAAACAGTTTTCCAAGAGCATAGCTCTAGGAAAAGCATGGCTCTAGGAAAACTGTGAGCTTAAAGGAACAGATGTCCAAGGACAAATATCCGAGCACATTTTCACACCACAAGGATATTTGATGGATTATAATGACTGAAATACTATTAACAATGAACAAATCTCTAAAATTGATGTTACCCATTAGTACACCTGCCTGGAGATAAGAGGCACTCTGTCTTGCCCAAGAACACAGTGCAATGTACCTGGCTAGGGTTGGGATCTGGACTGCTTGATATGGAGATATGGAGACAAGTGCACTAACCATAAGGTAAAGGCCACTGGGGTATTAGGCAAAAAATAATATGACAGGAGATATTTAATGATCACCTGAGTATTGATTTTGTCTCAAAACTGACACCTCTAAAAAATTCAGTCCATGCCTACAAAACAGGATCCTGGTACCTCATTGATTTTTTTTTTCAAATCCCCATTCTCGTTATGTGGGAGTCCCGCTGGGAAGGAAGGGCGTTCTGGATGCAGCTGTTCAGTACAGCTCAAGGAAAAATAAATAAATTTAGCGATTATGCAACGGATAAACTCATTTGCAGGTGTTGCATGGCTACATGACCAACTAACCAATGAGAAGTTGCTTGCAGTCAAAATATCTATTGCATGCTGATGGATGTCCACGAGGTGTTAGGTTACAGGGGGTCAAGGATTTGTGATAGCTTATCTACGCGCGCTGATTTCTCCCTTTACCTCAATTTATCGAGATGTTTCGAGTGCATTGTCAGAGTTGTGGTAAAAATTATCTCATATTTATCAAAATTATCACACCTTTTATAAAGCTGCAAGGCTTCTCCTCGTTGTCTCCCATCCTAGTAGCGGTCTGATTATATAATTCAACTTCGCGTGCAGCGCTCGTAATTAACAGGCGTTTCCGTGTTGACAGAGCGTGGACTGGGGCGAGCATGTTTGATGGTTGCTAAGTCCCTTTGCTCATCACATTGATTAATCCTCCATATTGAAAAGCAATTTGGTGTTGTGTTGTTGCCAATTTACCTGTCAGGATAAGCCTTCCAAATGGACGAATATCAGTCAGCAGAAGAAACATCCTTTGTCGTGGATGAGGTGAGCAACATCATCAAAGAGTCTGTCGAGGGCGCCATCGGTGGAAACGCATACCAACATAACAAAGTCAACCAGTGGACTTCCAATGTAGTCGAGCAGTGTTTGAATCAACTAACCAAGCTTGGCAAGCCTTTCAAGTACATCGTGACCTGTGTTATCATGCAAAAGAACGGGGCTGGTCTTCACACCGCAAGCTCTTGCTTTTGGGATAATACTTCAGATGGCAGTTGTACAGTGAGATGGGAAAACAAAACCATGTATTGTATCGTGAGCGTTTTTGGATTAGCGATTTAATATCTAAACAAGCTGATGCTGAACAGTTTTAATCTCTCAAGAACATTGCCATGCAAGGGAATTTTTTGTGTAACATATAGTTTCTTAGATGTTTTAAAGTGACAAAATTGTGTGTGAAGTTCTGAGTTTCATTTTTCATTTATCATGAACATTGCTTTTGGGAGAGAAGGTGAAAGCTAAGTGGCAAACAAACGTAATTACTTTCTTGTGGAAATACCGCGAACCAATGGCATTACTTTGGTTTGTTTTCTCTGTAACTTACAGTCGTTGTACCTGCTCTGTTCTCAGAAATCTCGTGTATAAACCTGTTACAAGAATTCCACAGTTTTTTAAACTGTCTTGAATTATTGTATATTTGTACATTCATTAAAGTTTATGCTATTCTTGAAATTGTTGCTTGTTACCATTACATTCGTTTGAAAAGCTAAATATTATTTCTTTTTTACTTTTGGTCATGGCAACTTAAGATTGTGCTTTTCTGGTTTTAGCTAAGTAATAATAATCTTTTATTAGGAAGCCTTCATTCACTATACAGTGGTTTTCAGAAAGGTCCTAACTAAGATTAAAAATACTAAATAAGACTATATACAATAAAACGAAAAATACCTTAGA
>Ga0126337_10000553_pt1 | contig 19395 bp, 6 predicted proteins | sample DipCmetagenome_FD_92527 | JGI IMG/M metagenome (GOLD analysis project Ga0126337, IMG submission 92527) | Coral microbial communities from La Bocana,Puerto Morelos, Mexico - Diploria C A metagenome | ecosystem: Host-associated > Invertebrates > Cnidaria > Coral | place: La Bocana,Puerto Morelos...
GCAAATATAGAATCATCATTCATTAAAACATGTTGGGGAGGCATCTGTACACACGAAAATCAAAGTATCTTACCTTTTCATTGTGACTCGTATGTAAGATCAGCGACCCTTGTTTGCCAAACCGTGATCGGAAGAGATACAACCTTTGAAGATATTTTACAAGACATCAAATCGAGTTCAAAGCATTTTAAACGCGGACCGTTCGTCGCCATTTTAGCGACAAAGCCAGTGATTTAGACTAACAAGGTGTTGCGGCTTCAATTTAACTGACAATTTGCTCTTAAATCTTTAAGATAAGGCTTTCAGTTGACACCGCCGGCGACGGAGAGCTGATTGCTTTTCACAACATGAATACATTTAAAAATCTGTTAGTGAAAAACAAGAAATCATTTTGTCTCAACACAAACAACTCGTAAGGTCCAGACCAAAAATGTTAATGTTTGTACAAAACAATTGCTCCTGTCACTCAATTATTTCATGAAAATTATTTAAAAGATCTTTTTTTTCTGCGAAGTGCACGTGACAGAGACAGTTTTGTAGGTGCAGAAGAAAAGGAAAAAATCTGTAGTCTCTCGTTTGAAATATTAGCCAAATTTATGTTTTTGATACCTTATAAGTTGTATTTTCATATAAGCGTGGATTACTGGCTTTACCCGAGTCCAAACTGTGTTACTACTCGATATTTACTCGGCTTTGTACATTAGAGTACTTAGTCGCCTTCGTGCACAGATAGAAACTCGAGTAAACAGAAAATTTTTTGAAACATTTCGATACTCAAATTACCTTTATTTTACATTTCGTCTTATTCTAAAATTCTTTCTGTTGATTTCTTTCGGATTCTATGCCTTTAAGTGACTCGATAGACTGTATGACTCAGAACTGCGTCACAGTCTTGGGTCACATGACCCACAGTTCCGTTTTCATTACCATTGTAATGTTACTCCGCTCATTAATACATGCCTTTAGGAAAAGAAACGAAAATCTGCACGGAAAAGTTTAATTAACATTATAAAAATCTGACTTTATTTACTAATATACGTGTTTTTCTTCGCTCCGGAATAACTTCCAGCTTTGCCTCCTGTTCACTTTACTTTTCCTCTACCTTAATTATTTTTATGTTTTCATATCCCTTTTTCGTTAGAATATTCTGTTTTGACTTGTCCATGGCTTAACGTAAAATTTGTCTCTCTGTGGTGCAATCGATAATTTACTGAGCCCGCGGAAATACAGTGGAATCAAGCGTTATAGAATATGACGTCATATTCCCTTACGATTGTTCCCCAACCTTCTCTCCAGCGCCCTCTCGGCCATGTTTTCCAACAGTAAGATGGCAGCTTTGTATCCCCGAGAAAGGGATACGTGATCCAGAGTGGGATGCATGACTTAGCATCGATTATTACATGTCACAGGTGTAATAAAGAACCGTTTAAGAAAAAGTAAATTATTACAAGCAAACAGAGTTTTTTTTTTTTTCACATTCAACTATTCATCCGGTCCTTAACATATCTATGACTCAAAAAACCTCCAGTACTCTCTCTCGACGGGAAAACTTTAAACAAAGCCAAACGTACCTCAAAATAGTAAATGAGACTCTTGCGGAATAACTCTAGACAATTTGAAATAAGAGTTATGGATGGAGGGAGGAAACTGTCTGCCCGGCTGTGAACATAACACAACCAACCGACAATGTCAGTCCTAAATGAGTAATTTTTCAGCGATACCTTCCCTTGTAGCCATATACATATTTAGCACAGCTGCCAGTTCTGTCTGGTTAAAACCAGCGCTGTGCCTTATTAGTTATGTTTTTGAACAGATAGCTTCCCAAAAGCGCTTTTCAGAACACAATAGATTCTTGTGTTGGGGAAGGGCTTTCATTTTACCATAATTCATAATTAAACATCCAGTGAGGTTTTGTCAATACACTCCAAAATAAACACAGTAAATGTCATGCTTGCGCCGTGCCGAGCTTTATTGTAATTTGGTTCGACTGTAGCATGGCAAAAAATCAACTGTGATTCAGACGTCGTGCCAGAGTCGACTCAAATTCAGGATAACAGTGCTCCTCCTAACTAGTCAAAAATACATTGAATTATTTTATGATTCTTGTTTAGCTCGAAACTGAGCACGTCGTTTGAATCGCTGCCCTGCCAGAGTCGTGTAGCACGGCAGAGCTCAGACGTCTGACGTGCTTTTGCCGAACTTAACTCCTGAATTTATTTCAGCATGTTCGGAACTCGGTCATAGAAAAAAAAACTACAAATTAGCTAGTACTTATGAATAAGACTCCAGACTATAGATCTTATGCATGAATACCTTATAAGGTCTAAATAACAAATTATTTGGCATATAGTTTATCAAATGAGTTCGGTTAGCCAATCCGATCGCGAGAGCTTAAAAATACCGTCTAAGAGTTATGTACGTGTAGCTTGGACTATAAAAATCACTTGAAATTTTAGCCATATCTTTTCTGCGATAAGATAAAACCTTTTCGGGTTACTTCTAGTAATAAGAATGACCCTAAAACTGTTTTGAAAGCGTTTATTTAAATCGTTTTGACGCAGGTGGAGTTTACGTTTTAGTCGAGAGGAAAAGTTCTTTTTTTATCGCAATGGACGTGAGGGCTGGGCACCATTTGGCTTCTTTGCTTGTCAGTGACGTGTGGTTGTAAATGACTCCATAATCTGCATATCTAACCATTAGTATCTAGATTCACAAATCGTCTGCCTTGCATGTATTTTAATGATAATCAAGACAGCTGAACAGCAACAATAGGACTCGAAAAACCGCAAATAGCCGAATACGATTTAAAATGGATTTGCACTCTCCCAAACTGTATTGACGAAACAGCAAATCGACATTTCGCTTCGCCAACTTTAGGCCTTCGCCAACTAAAGAAATTGCAGGATTAGTGTGGTGTTTTGCGGGAACTTCTTTGCTAGTATAACTCTGCTTGCTGTCAATGATGGCCCATAGTAGCAGTTGGAAGCGAATGAAAAAAGTGTTCTTTCCGTGGGGAAAAAAGAATAGAAACTCGCAACCGCCACCTCCAACACCTTACAACGATGAGCTGACATCTTCTCCAGGTAGACCGGTCTATATTTTTCTGTAGCGCAAAATAAAATTGCTCTAATATTTACCCAGCTTCTAGGATCCTAGTTTACCTTACACCTTACACTAACGAAGAATGAGCTGTAATGTGGGTTCGGCTACCAATACCTCATAAAGTTTAGAGGTTTAATTTTATGGTCTGGTCAAATCAAATCTTTATGGTTAGGCGGCAACTCGAATGCAAGCTAAAGAGAAGTTCTCGAACGCGAGTCGAAATTGCTCGATTACGTACATATCGATATTAAGAATTAGATAAAAGCCTTCAAAAACATGAAGTTTGCTACCCGTCAAGTAAACAATTTTAGATAGAAATTCAAATTTGGTCGTGCGTTCAAGCAAAGAAGTTGTTAATTTCGGCAGCTTTTCGGTTTGATTAATAATGGAAAAAAGTAAGCTTATAAGCCGCTCGCGCTTGGAACTTTTTGTATAAAATGTTGCTCTAAGGAAAAAAAAATAAAGCAAAAACGAAAAGAAAGAAAATGAAAAGAAACTATTAGTTCTCAGTGACGCTTTAAGTCGGTTATAAGTTTTAGGGTTGAAAAAATATTGTCGAGTTCACCATATGCTTTTTAGCGTGCTAATGCAACAAAGGCGAAGCTAGTTGGTAAACAGTGAAGATACATTAATTTAGCCCGGTGCCTCGACGCGACAGTTAATTTTGTTGTTTTAGAGCAAGCGCATATTATTTCTTGAGAGCATAGTGTGCGTTGCGGTTATGTAGTCTTTCATAAACCCAGTGTCTCGGCTATAGCATTGTTTTGACGTGGAATAAAAAAGCTCGAAAAACCATCGACGTTTAGTCAGCAATATTGCGATTATAATTATTAGCATCGAAGACATGCACATTCAGTTCGTTAAGTGCGGTTCTAGCATTTTCATTGCTTTCCGTGGGTGGTTTGAAGTTTTAGCAAGATTATGCTGGAAAGTTTGGATTTGAAAACTAAATGAGCTGCGACACTTTTCAAGCGTACGAATTAAAATACTTAAGTGTATGGAAATACGGGAAAGTAATATGACAAATTGCCGAAAATGAAACACACTAGTTAACGCCCAACAGTTAGTCTTTATTGATGGCAAAGAAAAAAAAAGCTACTTTAGAATAAATAATAAAGCTGTCATGACCTTTCTTAGCAGGAAAAATGCGGTTATTGTGCCTTTTTGTAGTTTATGGTGGCAAAAAGGAACCGCGCGTTGTCAATTTCTTCTCGCGATCAGTTTGATCGTTAATATCGAGCTCGATTTCTCCGATCTACCACTCGCGCAAAAGAGATATCCTTGACAATTGCTGTCAAGTAATCTTGAAGGTTAAATTAGAATTATTATTGCTTTTTTGTCATTTACGTTTTGAAACCCTTCTTCGACAACCGGCTATTTTGCTGAATAATAATTGAATAATAATTTTTGTCACGACGAACAGTTACATGCATCGTCGATACAATTTCCATTAGATAGATGGAGCCTTATTTTCAGCGCGATTTACAATTCATCTTATCTTTCAACTTGGTTGAAAGAATATCCCCATTCTAAGGTAATTTAATATACAATAGATCATATAAGATATATAGTCTGCAATTTGCATTACATGTATACGGGCGAGTGTAAATATCCAGACAACACCATCTGTACGTAACCATAGGTAACCACCCAACCACTTTTTGGTGCAAATCATAAGAAGGAAACAATGAAACTAAAAGTCGCTTTCTTTCGGTCTGTTCATCGATAGTTCGATAGAATTGTTTATCGCCGAAAATCGATTTAAAATTGGAAGGTGTTTAGTACATGTGCCGCGCAGACAGTGCGCAAAATTTTGTTCAAATAATTCGCATATAACTGGCAGAAAATGGACACTCGATAACAGAGAAGTAAAATGGTCACTTTCTTTTTTTCTATTGACAAACTTATCGAGGACAACATAATACTTTTCAGTTTTATTTGCATATACGGACAACTTGAACAGTAGCCTTAATTTTGAAAAACAACTTGTTTACTGCTAAGGAAACCCTACAAAAGTAAACAAACTGACAGTTGAACAATACGATTGGCTGCTTAGTGAAATTCATCGATGTGATTGGCTGTCTTCTTGATCTCACTGACTTGAATTACATTTACCGCCAAAGTATTACGCAGGCGCCGTGACCGTGTAACCAAGACTTACCGCAGATGTATTTGCTCATAACAACGGCAGCTCAATCACTTATACCAGAAATGAAAGTTATCGGTTAAAAGCTACAAAAATAGACAGTTGTAGGTGGCATTGGTGAATTATTTTAGGAAATCTAAAGAAGGCATAATGGACTTGGAACTGCCTGCTGGCTTTACAGACCTCTTGCAAGAATTCACTGTTCATGTTTTACAAGAGAAACCTGACGATATCGTCGAGTTTGCAGCCAATTACTTTATGAAACTCAAATTGAAAGAAAAGCGTTCAAAGGATGGTACAAAAAGAAAATCGAAAGGTGTTAGCTTTGAGAGTGAGGAAGTAAATGGCGATGGTAATTCTGATGACGAAGACGACGACGAAGAAATTGGTATGAGCTGTTCAGATCACCAGTACGACGTGAGCTTAGTATAGCGATCGGCGAGGTCTCCATACCCCGGAAGGATTTCAAGAACCCTTCAGGCGTTTATTTCAATAGCTTTTCACCTTTTGGAACTCCTAGAACTTTGTATCTCATTAGCTATAGATTAGTGTTTAAGCTTTGAACTTTTTTTTTTTAAGCTTATCGTATGGCTTGCTGCAGTTATAAAAGCTTAAAACTGCTGGCGCGGGATTTGGTTTTAGCTCGTCTTGTTAATCAAGTTATCTCGCGAAGAAACGCTGTCGACACTGATTCTTCTACTTCTGTAACTGATCAGTTTATTTTGAATATTTCAGAACCACCAAAAAACCGCTATGCAAGGCGCCAATCTGGTAAGTTACGAAACGTCCAAGAAGTTGTGGTTTCGTTTGTTCGCTGCTCGTTTCACGTCATGTTGATGTCCTTTTTGTGCGTGGAAAATTTGATTAAGCCACACGGCGAGCGTCTGCTTCTCGTAAACTTATATTTTTTTATATTGCTTTAAATTTGCACGTTAAACGTTATGCTCTAATGGAAGATTAAACGAACTCGGAGCTTCCATGAAAGTATACTAACAGAGAATCGTTGGTACAAGGCGTAATTTCCGCAGACCAAATAGTTTCGTGGCTTATCTCTTTCAGTTTGTGCAGAGCCACTGAACCCAGACTCAGACGAGGAAGATGAGAATCCGGTCAGTAAGGCGTTAGTCAGTTATTGTCTTACGCTTGTTGTGTATATTGGATGCAAAGAAATCTACATTTTATTGATGACGATAATGGCGTTGATAGCTTTTATTTTCAAGTTGTCAGTGACACAATATCACAAGAAGCATAAGAAAAGTAAAATTTAAGCTTATTACATATACGGACTTTGATTGATAAACATGCTTTAACTATAAAGCAGTTGCTGCGTTTGATTTCACAACTAACCTGCTCTCCACGAAATTGATCTTATCTTCAGCAAGTAGCTATTTGCAAATTAAATCACCAGAACCAACAATGAAACGCTCCTAATTTTTAAGCAAATTAATTCAAGTACAAAAGTGTTAAGATGCATTGTCTGTTTTAAAATATTTAATTACAATTTGTGTATTTAAGTGGTTACTGAGTTCAGTAATGTTTCTGGTGGCATCTGTTGACTAGACTAGCCTGAATTATTAAATTCCAGCCACCATCCCCTGGTACTTACTCCTAAGAAATTTGTTCAACTCGCAAAGCTGGCTGCTAAAGCAGGTCAGTGATATAATTTCACTTTTGTTTCAATTCCTTAGTTCCTTAATCACTTCCTTTCCAATTGCAGGTTGTTTACCCCAAAACTGATGATCAGCGAAAACGTCTAAATGATGCAGTCAAGAATATCTTGCTCTTTAAGAATGTTGATCCAGTAAGTTTTGACTGTAAAAGCCCTTGTGAAACCAACTTATGCAGTTTCTTACTTATCCCTGGTTTCTGTGGCATGAAGCGGCTAGGAGTATTTCTACTCCCCATGGACAGGGGATAGTTACTCAGCAGAAACACTATTACTTAAATAGAAACTTGGTACACGTTTTCTATTGCTTAGTCAAAGAGGGTATTTGGCAATTTTCATGGGGGAGAGGGGTCTCAAAAGCCAAAGTTTTTAAAGCAAAATGTGAAAAAATACAAGCATCAAGAGAACTTGTTTACTTGACAGATTTATCCATCAACTGCTAATTGATGTCTCTCTATAGATAATATATATTTTCGAGTCAGCTGTGTCTTGGGTTGGATTGTACATGTAAAGAGAATCTTTGTTTTTTCCCAGTTTCAATGTGACAGTAAAACACCAGGCCTGGGTTGTTTGAAACTAAGGTGAATAATGCTATCTTCTGGATAAATCACTATATGTTTGATAGTTGTTGACAAAACAAACCACACTATCCATTGAATAGCGATTTATTTGGTGGATAGTGTTATCCAGCTTTCAAACAACTGGGGCCAGGCTATAAGAGACCATCAAGGATAATTTGTATGTTGATATTGATCACCAATTCAAAAATCATGTATTTATTAATTTCTAGGAACAACTAAATGAAGTGCTTGATGCAATGTTTGAGAAAAAAGTCCAACCTGGGGATCATGTTATAGATCAAGGAGATGATGGTGACAACTTTTATGTTATAGACTCGTAAGTGTGGCATTTTGTAAAATAACTTGGAGGAGCTAACTGTCATGGATGCTACAGTTGAAAAACATGTGCCATTCATTAAAGCTGCTTTTCTTGACTCTGTTTGTTTTACTATTACTTCTTTCGATTACTTTTTCCTACTTTAGCAATCCTTTAGTCTCAGATGTCCCTCTGTTTGCTCAAAAGATTTTACCTTACAAGAAATTACGCAATGCATAACAACATGTAGCTCCTTCAATTGAGGTTCTTCCAGTGGTTTGATGACTCACTAGGATAACATTTGCACTTGAGTAATAAGGTCATGGATTTATTCAAAACTCAGTGCTTTTTAATTTTATTCTTTGTAAACCTTTCACAGGGGAGTCTATGACATTTATGTGAAAATCGACGGCCAAGATAAACTGGTAAGCAGTGTTAATAAGCATGATTATACATTGAACTCATTATCTCTTTTCTGATTGGCTGAAAGTGTACAGTGAATTTTTGAAATCAGCACCTGTCACATCATAACTGCAGATTATACAGTAATCACATCAAGGACACTCAACGTCACAGGTAATCATGTCATGTATTACTGCGGTGCATGATTTCTAAGGGTAATAATGTGAAGTTTGCTCGCTTTGTCTTGCTTGCCATCAATAATGTTTTGTTCAATGTATAATAAAACAATTATTAGATTCGGTTTTTGTGATTTCCAGAATAATCATGGTCTCAGTAAGGGTTAGCAGATTCAGTCTTTGGCTTCGGCTGATAACCCCGACTTCAACCTTGATTATTCTGGGTATCACAAAAACCTCATCCAATAATTGTTTATTGATTTACTTTAGGCGAGCACAGAGGATAGATTAAGTTTGAAACAATCAAAATTAGTGATTCTCATATAGCATTGTATGGCATTAGTTTACTTCAGCCATAGAAAAAAATATTGGCAACCTTACATAAAAGCCCATCATAGTCATTTATGGCAAACAGATTTCACAAGTTCATTGTGCCTAAGTAAGTTGGATTCTCATGAATATCCTTTGTCTTCAACCCTCATTATTTATAATCAATGAATAAGTAGGGTTAAGAGACAAAGGAATTTAATTTTGATCTGAATTTAATTTTGACCTGTAACATATACGACTATCAACTTCTGTTCATTTTGATTGGTTGGATTGACAGGTAGGGGCATACAATGAGAAAGGAAGCTTTGGTGAACTGGCATTGATGTATAATACACCAAGGTAATTAATTTCAAACCCCTTCTGTGAACACTTATTGAAATTAATTTCCTTTCAATTAAAATGCGACATCTACAAGTTCAGTATGTTTATTTTTGTAGGGCGGCAACGATTGTTGCAACTTCAGAAGGAGTTCTCTGGGCTCTGGTAAGGATCTCAACATTTGTGTTAAATCATTTTATAGTTTGATTTAGTTTACAATCGTTCCTGAATTTTTATTCTGAATATTTATTTTATTGTAGCAAGGATTTAAAATTGTAGAATTCCCACTACAACCTACACTGATCGTATTAAAATTTGTAAATTGAAATTAAAGTTAGATTAAAGTTTGCACAAGTAATTTGAGGATGCCTTTGAGTAATATTGTTAGTGAGCTTAGGTTTTAGATGGTTCCTTACCAGAGGAAGTTTATAATTGTGTCACAATTAACATGTAAGTGAGTTTTATTTTGTTTTTGTCATTCAACAGGACAGAAACACATTTAGGAGGATATTACTAAAGGCAGCAGCCAAAAAGGTAACTATTTTCTTGAGTTTTACAGAATTAGTTTATTTTTGACAATCGTTATGATATTTATCTGTTGTGCCAGGAAAAATCTGTACATCCCCCCTCCCCATGGAAATTTTTGTTTTTATATTAACACCCACCCCCTCAGATATTCCAGTTGAACTTAATTCTTCCTGTAAGATGTTTGGTTTTTGATATGCGTGGTCTAATTGTAATATTTCAAAGCAGGGCTGTCAATAAGGGCTGAAACACGAATGAAAAATTATGCTAAATTTATTTAAAAATGTAAAAAATTGACTTTATTTTTCAGAGAAAAGTTCATGAGAATTTATTGGAAAATGTTCCCATGTTGAAGGAGATCACGGTAAGTCTGTAATATCGGCCCGCATCCCATACAAAAGGGCTCTAGCTCCATTGTCCTCCACATCTTTTGTATACAGAGCACTTTTTCACGCATTGCGTGCCTTATTGTTCTTTTGGGTACTCCATGAAGTGTAATGCCTACCAAGACATCATTGTATAAGTCTGTCTTTTATTGTGTAACTGTTTGCATTGAAACAGTATTTCTATAGGTGTAAATTAACAACAACAAAAGCTAAAATGTTTATTTCACCCGAGTTAGAAATTGCAATGTTATAGAGTAAACTATAAAAACAAAAAAAACATAGGGGGTGATAGCTACCCAAAATAACCTAAGAGTTAAAAACGCCAAGTACCTGCCAGGTAAATAAAACATATTTTACATGTTTAGGTCAGGGACTCAAAACAAACAAGCATAGACACAGACAAAAAACAGAAGTGAATTCTGATAATGATATTCTGCTGTTTGGTCTTGCATATGGAAGTTAATAAGAGTAAAGATTGTTTTTAATGTTTGTTAACAGGACTACGAGAGGATGAATCTAGCAGATGCACTAGTATCCAAGAAATTTAAAGATGGAGAATGTGTGATACAACAGGTAAGATGCTAAGAGATGCTGTTAGTGTTCATCACCTGAAGTAGACTGTACCTTCTATTAGCGGGTACCCTACTTCAGCTGGTGGTAGGCATTAGGCTTACCTATTAACCATTTGTGGTATGACAATACTAAGCAAACACACCTTAAAAATTCCATTAGTAAGTGAATACTAATTTTTTGGGGAGTGAGAAAACGTAGACATGGATTGGCCCTGCATTTTTTTGGTTATTTGACTCAAAGACCTCTATTTTCGTTTACTTGAAATTGAAAATTCAAGTTGACGACAAGGCTGTGATATTCCTTAGTTTAGGCTATGTTCTTTGCTTGATACAATTCACTAGGATGCAAAAGGAAATAACCATGTTGATATATTGAATTTTTGCAGGGAGATGAAGCAGACTGCATGTACTTTGTAGAGAGTGGAATGGGATCAATTAGGATATGCAATCAGGTATGGGTTTTCAGGACTACAACGTCTTGAGAGATGTAGTTCAGTTTGCATGTCATTATAACTTATTCTTTTCAAAGTTTGATATAATAATTATTTAAAAAATTCTAAATTGACTGACCAGGCTTATGGGATAAACCAAGAAGTTATTAACATTAAAGGTATCAATAAATATATGCCATGTTTTATTCCATTCCTTCGAGCCAAGTCAGAATTTTAATGTGTATTGAAATAGATTTGGCTTCCATGGTTACATCCTTGTTGCTGTCTAATTCAAATGTGATAATTCATTTAGGTTACTATAATTGTTGTTCTGTTTGTACATAATCCTATGCAGTCAGATGTGTGTGACAAATTGCAGAATTGTAACCTCCCAATTGAATCCTTGCATGATCTGATGAAGAATGTTAACACATTTGCTTAATTATCTAGTACCTATCAGCCTATTATTTGATGAAGAACTTCCAGGACTTCTATGGAACCTTCCAAAAGTTTAAGATTGAAGTTTCTGTGCATTTTTTTAAAATTTAGGACGACCCAACAGAGGAAGTTGAATTGACACAGTGCACTAAAGGAGGTTATTTTGGGGAACTGGCTCTTGTCACCCACAAGCCACGTGCGGCCTCAGTCTATGCAGTTGGGAACCTAGTCTGTGCAGGTAGGATTAGGTAGTACTTGGTCAATTATTTCTGCTGGCCTGATTTTGAATTTTTGGGTAATGTCAAATGCTCATGAGGCTACACAAGCCTGCTTGTGCACAGGGAGCAGAGGTATTAGTATGGCGAGAAAGGGCTGTGGTGCACTTCTATCTGATTTTAACTGCATGACATCCTGTTAGGGCTATGGTAAGTTAATTTGGACAAGTTGGACTGACGCAGGGCTTAGGCAGAATGTATTTTGCCAAGCACGGCAGATTGGTCTATTACTGTGGCAAAGGGGGAGGTGTAAACTAATATGCAAATACTGCAATTCCTAATAGAACTTAATTTTTTTTCCTAGTTCTCGATGTCCATGCATTTGAGAGACTTCTTGGCCCTTGTATGGATATTATGAAAAGAAACATAGATGGCTATGAAGAGCAACTCAAGAAATTGGGTTTAGGACATGCTGAACTTCGGTGAAATTTAAGATCTTAAGACCATGATTTTAGAACTGTGTAAAGATGGCCTATTTTTAGACACAAAGAACATTTTAACATTTCTCTTTCCTGATGCATCCTTGCTAAACATGCTTTGGAATTAACTCTTTAGCGGAAAAATTGCCATTACATTCATTTTGTTCAGTTCTGTATATTTATAAGTGAAAAATGTTCCTATTAAGGTTAGTGTTTGCATTGAAAAAATAAATTGGATTATAATTTATTGTTTAACAAATCACTTTCTTTATACATGAGATATAAAAACGCATTAAAAATGTTTATTACAATTCTGGTGACTTGAACTGTAAATAAAGCATATTTATTAGAAAAAAGTCAGTATCTTTGGAGTCTTCTATGTGGTAACTGAATGATATATGATCTGCAGAAGGTATGGTTTTTTGGACAGGGTTAAGTTCTCAAGCAAGATTCTCCACCAATACCTTTTTCTTTTTCTTGCTGTAGAATCAAATAAAACAGCTTACACAAGAGAGCAATTAAAAACCTGGGAAAGAGCTTACTACAAACACAGGCAAAATAAATCAACTTTTATTACAAAATCATTTTGAAATGAACATGACTAATAATTTTATGTGCATGTGTGTGCTTACCATTTTGCTGGAAGTTGTTTGGTTGAAAGTCAAATGCACCAGAAAAATTCTGTGGAGTATCTGAGGAGCTACTCAATTTTCCAGTTTTCAGACTCTCATCAATAGACCTTTTTCACCACACAGTATCCATTATTTAATTGTACTGTTTCAAATAGCTACCATGGGATGCTTTGGGGGCAAATACATAATATTTTGCCCCTAAGCATCCTATAATAGCTATAGAAAACGATAGAATTTAAAAATGGCCACCATATTGCTGAACAGGCCCATTGAAAACAACGAAAATCAAAGCTTGCACGGTAAGCACTTTATTTTTGGTTTGGAAATCTGTGGAGAAGAATGCAACAGAAGTAAGCAGTCCTGAGCATGCAAGATTAAAGCGACGAGCTGCAAGTTATGCAGGTGTCATATGTCAAGCTTGCACAAGCAGTTGTTTCTCTTTAGTCCCCATGGATTTTCAAGCAAAAGAGAGACTGTAGTATCACTTGGTCAGAAGATTTTGGATATTACAAGATCCTTTCAACCAGTTCCCTCCAACAAATGGCAAGTGTATTTGTCTTGGAAAAGTTTTCACACCAACTCTGATTAGGATGATAATACCATAATACATTTCAGACAATAAGCAGAGTACAATTTTACAAGTTCTAATCAACTTTGATTGAAAGGTCTAATTTATGTGCTGTTTAAAACAGCACATTGCCTGCACAAATAGCAAGTTTCTCAATGATTTCTTTCATGCAGGCATAAATATTCATTAAGTGGTATTTAATATATAATACACAGAAAACTCTGAGGTACATGTACAACAAAATAAAGAAAACACTGAGAAGTATCGATGTAAATTTTTGTCAGAACACTTACTATCGATATTTCTCTTAACAAGTTAGATTTGGTTTTTATACACACTGGCTTGCAAAATATTGAATGTCCTTACATACAAACATCAGACTAAGTTTTCCCATGAACAGGGTTACAAACTTGGCCATCATTTATGCAGACTGAGCTGTCGCAACTGTACTGAGAACATACAATGCAAAGTTAAAACCCTGCTGTCACTCTTAGAATGAACAAGAGATAATTGAATTCTCTTTAAATTCCAAGAAAATGCAACAGCAGGGCTTAACCTCAGCATCCTGATGCTGCAACATCAGAGCCAGACCGTTTAGTTGTTGCAAGTGTTGTGAAGACCTGTGAACAGAAAGAAAGATATTGACAACTAGTATGATATTTATGACAAAAAAAGCACCCTCCTTTTTAGCACCACACTCAGGAGCAAAGCACCTTATGAGTGCTACATCCCTGGCCAACAACAGCAAGCATTTGAATCACAAATTTATATAGAGCAGCGCTTTTTCAAAGATACTTAAATGCTCTAATGCCTGGATGACTTGATTTGGGAAGGAGACAGTGGTATAAGCACTTTAAAATGAGTTTTTGGTTGCTGCAATACTTTCAAGATAAAAAAGTAGTCAACATTTAAAAAAAAAATCCTGGAATTATTTGGACTCAATTACTGTGAATTCATTTAGTGAATCACATCCTGAGGTTTTTCTTGATTCTGCTTACAGAACCTTCAAAATGTATTCATGTTAGGAGAAAATAGCATTTAATAATTGTAAGAATACTTACCTCTGACACAGTAGGGTGTATCCCTATAGTTCTATCAAAGTCTTTCTTGGTAGCTCCTAACTTGATAGCTATAGCATAACCTTGCGTTACTTCACCAGCATTTGGTCCAACTATGTGCAAACCTACAACACGCTCCTGAAAACAAAACAAATAATATTCATTCCTACATGCAATTCAAATCACCAGAGTATAACTTATTAGAATTTCCCCATAATTATCATTCTTGCCTTACAGGATAAGGTACAGCACAGTTTAAATAAGACATACTGTGGCCAAGTTGTTCTTTCTGCACATAATTATCTAATGATGCAAGACAGTAAAAACTTTGGTAAATTAAATGAATTAAGTAAACTTAAAGTGGTTTTTACTCGTAGTTTATATTTTGACTCACTAAGCAGGCTTGCCAAATCCTGTGTGGTTTGATCAATAAAGACCCAATTTGGTTTTATTTATTTAATTTAAATTAGCACTTCTGGTCAAGTTCTAACTGAGGATTGCGTAGTGAAAAACAATTTGGTTTCTATCTTTTCTCGGCTAGAAATGTCTGTATAAGGGAACTGGTAGAAACCCATTTGAGACAAAAAGTCCCAGACAAAGCACCTCCATCAGAAAGCAATTAACCCACTTATGAAAATGTCGGTGTTCTGCAATGAACAGCTTTAATGCAGAAAATGTACATTGCTATGCCAAAATTGTTTAAGTATGTTTATGCCATGTCAAAAACCAAAGGGGGAAATGTGAAGGGGACTTAAACCTATATTCACATTCAAAGTTGATCTGGAAAGTAACAGTCCACAATACTCACATTATCACTACTGTTGCACACCAACTTGGCATAACACCCCGTCATGTCTCGCTTTGCTACAGTGTACTCCAAAGGTTGATAATTTGTGTGGTAAACTTCTACATTCTCCTCTCCCAACTTGGCGATAGCATCCTCTTCAGACAAACCAATACAGCCATATTCCAGTGGTGTAAATACTGTTGTTGCAACGTTAACATAGTCACACTAAAAGGTGAAAAAATATAGTCAGGCTAACTGCAGGGTCTATCGGAGGATAATTGACCTGACAGTTATGTGTTGAAAGGGGAAGTTCACTCTGAATAGTTTGTATTGTTTCCATGGTCGAAACAGAACGACTGGCAAAAAAAACATGCATTGCTGTTTCTTTGCTTTTTGCTCAAATCAAGATCCCTCCTCTGTTGTTCCTAGCTACAGAAGAGAACAAACAGCGTCTTCATTTGTAACATCCTGGAAACAAGTTCCACTTACCAGCTCATTACTATCAGCATACAGTCGTTCGGCAAGTAATTTTCCAGCTTGGATAGCTACTGGAGTGAGTTCAAGTTTGCCATCTGCCATATCTCCTATAGCAAAAATGTTTGGCACACTGGATTGCTCATTGTCCCCAGTAATTACTTTTCCATTCCTAAAAGAGAGAATTTTTGTTGGTATAGGACAAAATACAAAATTCAAAAGGGAATTTTCCTTGAAACATGTAATTTTTTTTGTGCCAAATGAATTACAAAAATAAGTTGCACAAGACCTTGTTTGTGTGTGCTCCCTCATAACGAGTAAGATGTCCACTTGGCAGTGATTAAATCAAGTAAATTAAATTAGTTGTCAGGCCAGGGGTTACCTGCTACTGGTACAAGACCTTGCTTAAAAATGATTACAACATTTCAAGGCAACATATCGCAATATGTTTTGTGTAATATGTTTTGTGTGTTTGGCCACCCTGTTGCAACATGTTGGGTGTTGGCTCAAGTTTGAAAAAGGTCAAACACCAGGTACATGTCACAACATGTTGGCTAAATGTGCACAACATGTTGCATCCTACAATGTTTTTCAGTGTTGCAATATCTTGCATTGAAATATTGCAATTGCTAGGCATGGGAGATGAGTAAAACCCCCTTAAATGACCCTTTATAGTGATCATTGCAAAATCTGATGACTGTATTCTACTTAGAGTGGAAGGATTAATCATCAAAAATGCAATTCTCAACTACTATGTAAACTGGTAGAGAGACCATGTCGAACAGTAAGACACACTTACTTGGGATTTAGTTTGACGCCTGCATTCTCCAGTCCAATCCCTTGCGTGCACGGGTCTCTACCAATTGCAAACATTACCTGTTTGTAAACACAATGAATGAATAATTAATTAACTACAACATTTAGAGATGAAGCCACATCAGCTTTAGCTGGTCTGGTTTTCATTCAGGTCCCAGGCCAGGTAAAAATTCATGTCCGATTGCCTGGGGAAAGTAAATTTCGCTCTTGGGCAAGTGAAAACAGACGTTTGGTGGTCTGGTGGGCAAATGAGATTAGCTTCAGTAGTCTTCAAGTTGATAAGGCATTAACATTGCAGTCTTATTGGGCAAGTAATAGTTTAGTGGGGGCAACTGAAGACTGAATTGTACAAAATAATGTACATGTACTGGCCCACTGGACAACTGGATTTCAAATTTTTTTCCTGCCCTGGGTTCTCTAACCTGGTTGAATAAGAATTTGGACATGCTGGTTTTTGAGGAAGGAGGAAAACTGTAGAACCTGGAGAAAAACCCTCAGAACAAGGCAAGAACTAACAAATATCTCACCCCATTTATGGCACCAGGCTGGAATCAATCCCATGCCACACAAGTGAGAGGAGAGTGCTCTCACCACTGTGTCATCCCTGCTCCTCAAGAGAGCAATCATGTTGTTAGGTATCATGAGTGCTTGCCTGCAGAGTTTTCTGGCAATGTACATGTAAGCCACAAAGTTTACCCATGTTCTTGTTTTTGTGTGAAATTTCAGTTGATCTAAATTTTCTTTCAGTCCGTGAAAATTTACACTTAGCCTTATGTACATCTCTGCAGGCACAGGATTATTAAAAAAAAATGAAAAGAAAATAGGTCATACAGTGTTGCACTCAATAGATGTTTCTTCTTCTGTCTCCAACATCTTGTAATGAACTCTGAGCTTTCTTGGAGTTCCCTCTTCTATAAGCTCAACCTGAGAAGAAATTTATCATAAGTGAATTTAAAACTAATTTATCAACCAGTGTCTATGCATTGCAGGCCCAGTTATTTTAATTATTGTCTTCTTCAAGATTGAGAAATGGAACCAAAATCTAAAACAGGAGATGATTTGCCAAGGGACTAAATAAAAGATAGAGACTAGTCTCTATCTTTTATTTAGTCCCTTGGCAAATCATCTCCTGTTTTAGATTTTGGTTCCATACTATTGGCCAGTAAATATGACTCAGAGGAGTGACCCTAGAAATCACTCCCATTTGCAAAGCGATTTCCTTAATGTGAAATATGACTGATGAAGTCAGGATGGTCAATTAAAACAAGAAACATTAACAGTAATCAAGTATTGCACTTTCAAGTTTTCAAAAAATTAGTAATTAAATAATAACTGTGGGTGGTTAGACCCACTACGTCACTTAGACTGCCTTCAAGTTCTCTGACCAAAATGAACAAAAAATTAAATAAAATAAACAGATGATATTGCCACATACCTTTGTGGGAATTGCTGGCCTTTTGATTTTAATGCCCTGAGTTATCATATCTTCCCCAATTTTCTCTGCCATTTGCTGAAAACAAAAAACATTTTGTTTGTCAATAAGCTATTCCCAGTTTTCACAGCTCATGTGATCAAACTAAAAACCTTAACCACTCATTAGAAAACGTCAAGAATCTGGGATACAATAGATGATTGAGACAAAAACATGATCACCACTCAGAAATTAAGAGTTTAGTAAACCTTTGATGGTCATTACCTGATCAAAACCTCTTAAAAGAATTGATCGCACCAGAACAGTAACATCAAGATTGACTCCACGAAGGAATCCCGCACACTCTAGAGCTACGTATGATGCTCCTATCACTACAGTTTTACCAGGACTGTGTTGTAGCGAGAACAAATCATCACTGCAAACAAAAATAAATAATTCATATACAAAAATAAATACACTGAAAAATTAATATAGCTATGAAAAAGAACACAGAATTTAACTTTCAGCCTGGATGGCAGCTATATATAAAGTTCATATATAAGAAACAAAGAACAAAATAACAATAAAAGTTATTATTTGCTATATTGAACCTTATTTTTATTACATTTCATTATAGTAACAGGACCGGTGATGTTAGTAATATTGTATGTTATTAAGAATGCATTTTTCTTGTTTTTCAACCTCGCAAGTAAAAAGTGAATAAATAAATACACTGTACCTGTAACTGAACTTGATTTCTTACATCAAATTTCTTGATACCGTATTCACGTAGCTGAATTATAACGATTATCACAAAATGTATTTGACTGCAATTCTCATAATGACAAATAATGCTGTTACCTGGTGATACCATACTCCTTTGCTCCAGGGATATCGGGATATCGAGGTCGTAACCCAGTTGCGATAACAATGTGTTGTGCTGTCATCTCTATTACTTTTCCTCTTTTGTCAACAGCCTGTTGATCACAACATCAACAATAAAGTTATCATCGATGGTGGAATCCACTCAACAACAATGTTAGATAAAATTTGAAATGCTTGCTGTCTAATACCAACATTTCACTCAAGTACTATTAATTAACAAAGCAAATTAAATCATTTGAGTACACAATGCAAGTAGAAATCTTCCATACCTTGATTGTATGAGCATCTACAAGTTCTCCTGTTGCATTTTTGTAAGTGATCTTTTTATCTCTTAGTTCAACTCTGTAACCCCAGTTTAATGAACTTATGTGATTCTAAATAGACAAAACAAAGGAAACATAATTGTTGCTTGTAGCAATACCTAACAAAATTGTACAGAATGGTGTTTGTTATTGATAAATAGCTCAGCAGTTTTTTGAGTTACAGTATCTGTAGCCTTGCTCTCTACAACCATAGCAAACTGTCTACATTTGGTAATCATACGGTTTTGAGTTCAATTTGTAATTATAGTAACAGGACTGAGTGGAGTACAATTCGGGGAGTAATCGCTCAAGGGTATATAAATTGGATGAGTGTGAAGTGCAAGGCTGATTTGAAATTACAAGCACAATTACTCCCTGAATTGTACAACAAGAGGTCCAA
>Ga0126337_10000554_pt1 | contig 19390 bp, 12 predicted proteins | sample DipCmetagenome_FD_92527 | JGI IMG/M metagenome (GOLD analysis project Ga0126337, IMG submission 92527) | Coral microbial communities from La Bocana,Puerto Morelos, Mexico - Diploria C A metagenome | ecosystem: Host-associated > Invertebrates > Cnidaria > Coral | place: La Bocana,Puerto Morelos...
CACATCAAACAAACACATACAAAGACCACTTCATGGGTGAGGCAAATCAGGCAATGGGGGAAAAAAAAAAAAAAAATGAATCTTATACAAGCCATGGGATGCCAACCCCCCCCCCCCCCTTCCACACTCCCATACCCAGACTCCAAACTGTGCATGATATAAACGTTGGAAACCTCCTGCTATCCTTGAGAACATAATGAAACATCTGTTCACAAACAAGTGAGAAAATTAAGAGAATGGTTGATATGACTCTTTACCTCTCTGCCTGCAGCATAACACGCTTGTGTCCTTTTGGAGTTCTGTCAAGGCCTCTATCAGCCATTGGCTTCTGTGGCCAGTAGTAACCTTTGGCTATATATTCATTTCTTAATTTCGCTAATTTTCTAGCATTGTACAAGGGTTTTATCCACTTTCCATCCACCAATCGACCTCTTGAGTTTCTTAAAATTTCTGCCACTTCTGGATGGACTAAAGATAAGGTTAATAAAAAACAAACATGAGCACTGATTCCCAGCACCACCAAAATCACTGCACCTCAATTTAAAGTCATTATCATCAGGATATTTTAGAGTGCCTCATACTTAAGTTTTTTATATTATAGCTGCATATTCAAGAATCTCTGTTTATTAAAATTTTAATACTTCATCTTTTTGTTCTGTTAATATTTATACAAGGGTCGTCGTCGTCATTATTATTGTTATTATTATGGGCAGTAAAAACATAAGGACGCCTCCTTAAATAAGATATTGACAAGGCACGATCGCGTAACTTGTCATTACCATAGCCTAAAATATTTAGTAAAATAACGAATTACTCAAATGATATAAAAACCTAAAAAGAAGTAAATTGTATGGGTAAAAGTTTGACCAGTTCATAGGTCCTATGCAATGAGAACTTTGAAACTCCGTGCAATATTAAGGGTACTTGCGATGACTGCGTTTTGCATATCCAGTAGGATCTTTTCTCCCCTGACACCTAAAATACTATGTATATTATTATTATTATTATATTATTATTATTATTATTATTATTATTATTACTATTATTATTATATTATTATTATTATTACAGGTATTATTATTTTAATACCTGGTGTGTGTTCTTCCAAAACAGGTGTTCCCATTCCTTTAGTCTGGAGCAAATGTGCTGGTGGATCAAGCTTTGATTCATCTGTTTCTGTTGCTTCCTTAGACTCTGTTGCACTGCTGCATAACTTCCTATTCAAGGAGAAAAAAATAAAGAAATGTCTCTTGATTTCATATTACTCAGTTTTCCTAGAGAAATTCTCTTTGCTATACATCTGGCAAGCAATGTGTCGCCATTGTATTTGATAAATCACATGCTTGAAGCAATATTTGCACTTCCCCCCCCTCCCCCGCACTTATGTCCCCAGGACAAGACCACCTCAAACACTTTCCTCCCCCAGGTATAAAGGTCTAGACTTACCCCTAGGGTTGCCCGCAGGGTGTGGCGGTGTCAGGTGGAACTAGAGAACTTCTAAAATGGTTTTTAAGGGCATACTATAGGGTCAGAGAAATTTAATACCGAACCGCCGAGAACAGAATCGAAACTCCAAAATAAGATGTCCCAAGAGACGAAAGGCGTTCACAAAATTGTATTAGATTCTAGTCTTCCCTCAGACAATATTAAAGGGCTACTCAAATGATAGTCTTCGAATTGCAGGAGTTTAAATTAATACAAGATGAAGAACACAGCTGTTGTAAGTTCACACACCTGCTAATTCCTACCAAGACTACTCCAGCGATAAATCAAATATGAATTATAACCTTAGTTAAGATTAATAGCTTGTTAGTTCATTAGCTATTGACGTTAAGCTTCTTCACCCGAAACAGTGATTTTACATAATAGCATAATTTTTAATTATTAAAAATCACTAACCTTCGCGTCATTAAGTTAACATGAGTGAAGCTTCTTCACCCGAAACAGTGATTTTACATAATAGCATAATTTTTAATTATTAAAAATCACTAACCTTCGCGTCATTAAGTTAACATGAGTGAAGCTTCTTCACCCGAAACATTGATTTTACATAACAGAATAATTTTATTATTTAAAATTACCAACCTTCGCGTCATCGTTCTTCCAAAAATGAGTCTATAAGGAAGATTTTGAAGCGGAATTGACCGCCACAACAAATTGCAATTTTGACACATAAAAGCCGCCATTTTGGTCGCCATATTGAATTTGGTAAAGATCATGTGACCCATAATACCAAATTTGGAGTATAGTTCCTTATAAGGAACATGCCTCCAGAAACTGTCGTTGACCAAAAATTATTTGGTAGTTGATATGGCGGAGGGCGACTTGAATGTTGATAGCATAATATCCCGCTTGTTAGAAGGTTTGGACACTTCATATCCTTAACTTTATCCTTCACTTTCTCTTGACAAGATGTCAACTTTCTCTTTGCTTTCGTAGCTCGCGGTCGACCGGGAAAGAGTGTGCAACTAGCAGAATCTGAAGTTCGTGGACTATGTCTGAAGTCTAGGGAAATCTTTTTGAATCAACCCATCTTGTTGGAGTTAGAGGCGCCTCTGAAAATTTGCGGTAAGTTGGCTACTGCGAACTTCAGAAGCCTTTTGCTATTAATTTCAAATGTAGTAGTTCTTCATTAGTGAACTGGGTCCACAGTTTGCGAGGAATGTCGAGGACGAATGCTAAAATTTGTCCCTACACACCTTCAGTTGATCGCTGGCCTGCTGTTCACTGCGAGTAAAGACTTATTCCTTTTGAATTACATAATTTTGCTCTAAACTCTCTCGCGATTTTTCTCGAGAAGCTGGGTAATAGTAGCCGGTTTTAGCTTTCATGTGTACTTGCTGTTGAAATCGTGTCAAAGGAGATGACCTTTCTTTCAGCTAGGCGTCTTGTACGGGAAATAAACGTAAGATTTCTTTGATGCCGCAGTGGTCTGTTTTTTGGTTAAATTTGTAAACCTGGAAAGTTCGCTTAGTGAACTTTGAAATCAGATATGTGCGCTGCCAGGTTGTTAATCACGAGCAGATAAAAAACGCGTATAGAATATTTGCCTACGTTAGTTATTTTTGGGCTTGACGATGGCTGCTAATAAACAAACAGGACTTGCCAACGACTTCCCTTCTTGAGGTTGTGAAATATTTTATATTTTGCCGTCGATAGACAGTCTTGTACTTCAGCTTACGTTATAGTTTTCTAGAATGTCTACGAACTTTATTAACTGTACTATTTTGCGAGGGAGTTCCCAAGTTTGACGTCTCTTTGTCATGGTATCATAGTGTTTCGTTCCGTAGTTATGTAGTTTAATGTTGTAATTTATTGTGGACCTGTTTTTCACTTCTAAGCAATAATTACTGATATCCCTAAACAGCATGCCAAAGCGTAATGAATATTGTCAGGCTATTACGATATTCAGCTAGCTAGTGAGAACTCAACATGAACGTGATCTGTGAAGGGTTTATTATTGTCTTCAGTTGAAAATTGTTAGCCTAATTTTGCAGATGACAGTTTTTCTTTCCATTTTAATATCATCAGAAGAAGCATATCTTAAAAAATAAAGGAAAATGGATACACACTTGCAAAATTTCTTTTTTATTGCAATTAAGATAAATCGCAAAAGGGTTGTCTTCCCAAATGCAAATTTAGCACTCTACCAACTTAATTGCACGGAAGTGGCATATGCTGGCTTAATTCAGTTGTCATATTTAATCAGATTAGGACTTTTAAAGGAAAGAAAATTCATTTTCAATTGTTTTCATTTTACTCTAACTTTACTGTCTTGTTGATCATTACTTTACTGTCTTGGTTATCATTACTCTTTACAGTTCATTAAACTGTGTACGAGAGATTTGGCTTTGAAGATGAGCAGATCTTGAAACACTTTTGCCACTAAAGACCCAATCCATAGTACATTGTCTTTTTATGCACTGCTTTTGTTTTGCAATTCTTTGAGAATAATTTGCAAATCCAAGAAAAAGAGTAATTAAATCAATCTGAAGACTTTTTGACCAAAAAAACGTACATGCAAGAAACTCTTACATTACACAGAAATTTTGGTGTTGTAATATTGGTAAAATTGTGTCAGACTCAACCTTTTCAGATACATCAGGGCTGGATAAAACAAGCCAGATGATCTGCTCTGTTCTTTTTGTAAACAAGTATGTCAATAATAATTTTTGGCCTTCTTCAGTACAATTTCTTCTAACTCCTGTGAAGTCAACAACTTTCTGGTCACTGTTGAATTTATGGGGGAAAAAATCATGTTGAATAGTTGTAACAAGTTCCATCAATATACCATTTTCAGTTTTCAGTCTTTGTGTTAGATATTTTTAAGTCAAAATCATCATTGTTTTAGAAAGTTACATGTAGGTGTAGTGGTACGTCAATAGATATGATAATACATAATACAATCCCATAAAGTTTTATTTGTTTCAATTAGATGAATATTAACTTGTAAGTGGCAGCATTGCTGAAGTTTTGGTTGACAAATGTCATTCGCATATCAGGTTAAGTAAAGTATGGTACAAGGACTTGTATCACCATTTGGTTTTTATTCAACATACACTGTATGCATGCACATGCACATGTCGGTTCACTTATCTGTGGTTGTTGATTTCATACAGGCGATTGAACATGATATCAATTGATCATAACTTCTACGAAAAACACGTTATTTTTGTTTTGTCTGATGAAGCTCTTATCCTGAACTTTTGGCTTGCAGGTGATATTCACGGACAGTACACAGATCTTTTAAGGTTATTTGAATATGGAGGATTTCCACCAGAGGCAAACTACTTATTTCTGGGTGACTATGTGGACAGAGGAAAGCAGTCCTTGGAAACCATCTGTCTTCTGTTAGCATACAAAATCAAATATCCAGAGAATTTCTTTCTGTTGCGTGGAAACCACGAGTGTGCAAGCATTAACAGAATTTATGGCTTTTATGATGAATGTGAGTAAATGTATTTGTGGTTAGAATGGATTATAAATTGCTTCTTTACCAGCACTTTCAAATTAAGGCAGGTGTGGAGAATAACAATTGAGCGAGTGAGGACTTTCAGCCAGAAGCACCTGCCATGATTTGTGTCCTCAGACCAACACAAGTTCCTTTTGCAGTAGACTTGTGGCAGGCTAAGGTAGACAATCTCTGAGTTAATCAGTAGCTTGTAACCATTTTCTCTCTAAGCACACATTTAATGCTGTGATGCACTGATTATAGGCAGGATGGTAATCTCTCAGCCAATATAAGTTATTTATAGCTAGTAAAAGTACATATCTGTATGTTTAAGAGCTTAGGGTCAAAAGTACCCAGTGTGTGGCAGAAATCACTAACTTGACAATTTTGCCAGCTCCTCCACTTGGTTATTCTTCTAATACTTTAGAAACAGATGGCAAAATCAGTTGACCACTTGAGCAGCTAGTGACTTGCTTTTATAGTACAATTTAGGTCCTTAAACATGCCACAGAAAGAGTTTAGGTGTACAGTAAAAGTTTTATTTGTTTGCATTTTCTATAAAATAGCCAACTTGGCTGATAATGTATGGTAGTATTGTTTTCAGTGCATTGTCAACATATTTGAATCCCTGTCAAGCAATTGCTTTTGTATGGGGCAACATCCAGTTGTGGTCAGGAATAACCAAAAAATACTTGGATCTTGATACAAGTACATGTAGTTTGGGCTTTTGTATTTTCTGAAATAATGCAGCTTTACATACAATGTATATAGTAATCTGACACTGTGTTTTGTAGGCAAGCGACGATATAACATCAAACTTTGGAAAACATTCACAGACTGCTTTAACTGTCTACCAATTGCTGCTATAGTTGATGAAAAGATCTTCTGTTGCCATGGAGGTGAGTAAAGGAAAGTTAAGTTAGTCTGCTTCAGGGAACAGTGCTCTAGCCTGGAATAAGAGAAGACACTTAAACTCTAGAAAGGGAATGTACAGGTAACCAAGATTTGAAGAGAATGGTCTCTTGTTAAATCAATTGGATTTTTTATGAGACTTAAATGATTTGAGCATACAGAGCTAGGCTTTTCTGTTTCCCCTGAATTTGCTACAAATGTGCACATCAGTCTGACCTTTTACTAGTTTGCTAACATTCTTGATCTTTGTTTCAGAGTCGAGTGTTAATTGAATGGGAAAGTGACATTCCTCTTCTTTTGCTAGGTCTCTCACCAGATTTACAGTCAATGGAACAGATTAGAAGAATCATGAGGCCTACAGATGTTCCAGACACAGGTAAAGAAATGCGTCCTTTAGGGGAACTATCATTTAAAGATGGCCTGCCCATGGAAAACATCATTAGCGAGAATGAAAATTGTCCTATGGTAGATAAGCAAAATCATAGAAATATCTATTTAATAGTAAGTTCTTGATGGGTGCCTAAAAGATGTTACTTGCTCTCAGTGATTCCTGTACATGTATGCTGGAGATTGTACACTGTAACTTGTGTTTTATATCCTTTCAGGCCTCCTTTGTGACCTGTTGTGGTCAGACCCAGATAAAGACACAAATGGCTGGGGTGAAAATGATAGAGGTGTTTCTTTCACATTTGGAGCTGATGTGGTTAGCAAGTTCTTGAACCGCCATGACTTAGATCTTATATGCAGAGCGCATCAGGTCAGTTTCACTAAAGCTTACAAACTAATCTAATTACAAATAAAGTTTGTAAGTGAACAGCTATTTCTATTTTTAGAAATTAGAGATGTGAGGACCATACATGTAGCAAGGTTTTGGCACACATCTTAAGAGAACCTACTTAAGCAATGATGACAGCGAACGCGAGGATAACACCTAGAAAAGTAAATTTCTATTTTACCTTCAAATTTCACAATATTGTCTCGAACTCTTTGTGCCTGATGTATGTAACACCAGCATTCAATTCCAAATGAAAATAAATTATTATTCACCATGATTTGTTGTGCAGTGGATTGCAAAGGAATGTACGAAGATTTATAATGCCTGTGCAACATTCTACTTCTTAAACCTTTGGTTTAGTGGCGTTCTCATTGACATTGCGGTCATGGTTTGCTTTCTCCATTAATTTTGTATTTTGAGGAATGTGGAAGATTGTTTCAAACTTTGGTAGGAGATTGTAAAAATAACCCTGGAAACAATGCATCACCTTACCTTAATATTCTTCACAGGTGGTGGAAGATGGTTATGAATTTTTTGCTAAACGACAACTAGTCACATTGTTCTCGGCACCTAATTACTGCGGAGAGTTTGACAATGCAGGTGGAATGATGAGTGTGGATGAAACTCTTATGTGTTCTTTCCAGGTAAAGGCATTCTGTTATTCAGTAATTCAGTTTTACCTATACATTGTACACCTACTCAAGTATTTATATCTACTTGGGAGAATCAGGTAGTTTTGTTTTTCTGTATGTCAAAGCTTGGCTAGTTAACTTTTTCTGACTGTCAATTTAGTGTATGTTTCAAGTATGTGTTATTGAGCAAGCATGAGTTCAAGTTGTTTATGTACTGAGACTGAGCCAAGCCATGCACAAAAAAAGCACAGGCCAGTATCCAGCCAGGCCAGTATTCAACCATCTTGAAGAGCTTGGTCAATAAAGAATTTATTTGTCTGATGGCTTAAGGGGAAATTTTTCTTGTGGGAAACAGTGGGTAGTCTTGGGCAGGTAAGATAGTGCCATTGTGCCTGGATGGGTAGCCAATGAAAGTACAGGATCTAGTTCATCTTGCCTGCTCACAAAACCTTTCATATGTTTAGTATGTTATTGTAATTAAAAAAAAAATAATAGCAAGTTTCCTCACTTCAGATTTTAAAGCCGTCAGAGAAGAAAGCAAAGTACCAGTATGGTGGATTAAACTCTGGCCGTCCGGTAACACCTCCAAGAGGTCCTCAAAAAGCAAAAGGAAAGAAATAGACAGTGGATGAAGAACCAAACCTGGTTATTGTACCAAGTTGCTACAACATATTTGATATATATAAACTTATTGTTTGTGATGCATTTTGACTTTCCAAAAGATCAAATCCTCCTCGACATTTGAATATTTTTGTTTTCTAACAAGGAGACAGCTCTTCGGTGGTATCAAAGATTCCACCATATACTGGTATTAGTGTTCCTTGAATAATATCTTACTTTCTGTAAGAACAAACTGCTTCGCATGCAAGCTTTTGTATGCTCTGAGTTTTTTGTGCTTTGAATTATTTATGTGGAAATCTAAAGATTATGTTTGAGTTTTTTTTCAAATGATCTTTTTAAAATTTAAGTGAACTGTAGCTGTTTGAGCAAGTTTTGTGCATCGCAAAGTTTTACAATGTACGTAGCACATTTTACAACACTTTGTATTTTACCACTTGAACTAAATATAAAGTTAAATAATGATTATGTCCTTGAGAATGAAGTCAACTGTTTTGAAAAGATAGCCAGCCGATATCTATATCTAGCCCTCTGCCTCAACATCATTGGCTGTTTATCTTTTTTTAAATTCAAGATAGTTTTACTTTGCTCTCAATGTTGGTTTTCTTTTTCGAGTAAAGTAACAGTTATTGTTTTGTAGTTGTTCCTAATTGTGGAACCAATAAGGGCTCACAACTGAATTTTAATAATAGCCTCAATATTTAGAACCTACCCTCAATTATCAGGGTGCAAAGAAAGAGGAAAATTTAGATAACACTATGATGTAAAATTGATTAGTTGTAGCCGGCAGCAAAGAAAATGAGAAAACATTGTTTGCCACATGGGTGAGTGAAAGTCAAACAACCCTCAACCTCATGGATGAGATAAAATGTACATGAATGTTGCCACTAGACATGAAGTAGAAAATAGCACTGTTGAAAGGAATTGTTTATAACATGAAGTTAACTCGAAAAAAAGAGTTTACTCATGTGCTAAAGATATTGATATTACTTGTGTGTTACATAAGTTTGGATGTTTTCAGCTGCAGTTATAATTTGAAATTGCTGATATTTCAGCTGCACTAGACAATATAATTTCAGTGATATCTTTATTTTCTTAAACCAATGAAATTATTGTTAGAGCAAAGATTGACCTTAAGCTCAGTCCTTAAACATATTAGTTTTATAGTTAAATTAAGTTACTTTAAGGTGTATAATTTTAACATCAAAATGTTATGATTGTCAATAATGTAAGAGGTACCAAGATGATGTCACAGTATAATAGGTTACTCGCGTTTTTTTGGCCCTTTTTGAGTGTACAAACTGTATCTAAAACCATTTCCTTAGCAAGGTACACAAAACAGCATGTTCATGTATGGTGCTATTTTCCATTCATATCAGAGGTTAGGTGGAAGGAGTGTGTATTGGGTGGAACTTAAGTGATTTATTTTGTTGTCCAGTTTGTGTGATTCTAGAAGATCTTGAAGACAATTAATAGAAAGTTAGTGCATGTCATAACTAAACCTGACATGCCTCACCAGTATGACTGCACAGAAAGTCAAGAGTGTCTGTGTGGGAGGCTGGGCATACTTGAGCTCAGGCCTCATTCTTGTCTTTTTCATGTCAACTAGTACATCATATTGTTTTTTGTAGATCCAACCAGGTGATAATGCTGGTAACAATAAAATTCCACCTCCTAACCTAGTGTGTGGTTGTTTATTCAGGATCGTTTTGTTGGTCCAAGCCAGATTGCAAACTCATTCCAAGACCCTTTACAGGGCCTTGAGGGGATGGCCATGAGAGAAAATCTTCCGTTTCACATCCTTGCATCAGTTTCAATTTCCAAACTTTGGTTTGAAAAGTCCTGTGACTATTGAGGCAATTGCACATTAAAATTGAATGATGGCATACAGGCTTGGCAAAAACCTATTAACTGATTAGGTCAAGTTCAATGAGTGATGAAAGGAGCAATAAATTATATATTGTTGATTGACCAAATCAAGATGCAAGACGTTGAAATTTGCAGCATAAGGTGTCGTCATTATAAGCAATAAAGACTGACCTGTTTCTACATGTACAATAAATTAGTTCCCATCAGGTTTAGGTAGGAAGTAAAATCTGATAGGGTTATGTAGGGTTGAGATAACAGGCATAACAGTATGAGGATAAAGTGAGCTCTTCAAAGTCTCTCAGTCTGAAAGTTGTCATAGGATCATATTAGATCACTTTATACCATAATCAAATTAATGCAATGCGTGCTGATTGGTCAATCAGCTATGGTTTATTGTGCCAGTAAACCCATGGAAATTTCGACGAGTTTTTATGGTTTATAGGCTGATAAACCACTTGGGATATCGGAAGAACACTTAAATAATTTGTAAATCACTTGCCAGCTGCTCGTGATTTACGAATTGTTCACATGCTCTTCCAACATCCCGCATGGTTTATCAGCCTATAAATCATAGAAACTTGAGGTTTATTGCTTAAATAACTTAGCAACAGCCAGGTGCCAGGGTGGAATTACTACAACTAGCAGCTCCTCTGCCAAATAAAAGTGGGTATTATTCAATAGGCATTTACAGTTTCATTCTACCTTGGGGAATTGAACAAAAGAAAATGGGTCGGGTTGAAATATGTGTAAACATGGTGCACCACCAAAGAGCATCAGCTTCACAACTCCATAATCATTATTGGGCAAGATAAAGAAGGACCCTTGAAAGAGTTAATTAAAAACCTTTGCACTAATACTTTTGAGTCAAATGTTCTCTATTTTATTAACATGAATGTTCTGCACACAAGCTGTAAACATAGGTGTTTCTTGCTAGTTTAGCACAGGCAGAGACTGTTAGTGATATTACATTTTAATGTCTTATACATGTAATTAAGTTTTTTTTTACATCAGGAACTCTGTAAAGCTTTTAAGCAAAGAAAAATAGCACTTATGATGAGGATTTCTCCCAAATATAACAGAATACTTGAAAGCTTAACCACAATTGACAGGAATGGTTTGATCATTTCACTCTGTACAGAACTTTCCTTTGAAATCTGTGTTCAAGCTCGCCTCTTCTCAGCATAATGTAAATTACAGTGTGGATAGCACGTTCAGAATATTTCTGTTAGAACAATGAAAAAAAAAACAGGATATAAATTAGAGATGGAAGCACCATCGAAAGAGCTAGAGAAGTCCTGTTTCTTGTAACATAATTTTGGATACATTTTGTGATGTAGCACTCATTTAAAACATCAATGTTTACAGATCAACGTTTGTTTGGTTGATTACTCTGATCTTACCTGTTTTTCAAAATCCTGGATTATTCTTTGTTCAGAAACCTGGAAAAAGGTCAATCAGTTAGTAGCTCAGTATTTTAAGTACTAAAAAAAAAAGAAAGAGAAAGCATCAAGGGGAGCATATTACTTTAGTAAAGAAGGTCAACCTACAATGTCAGACCCTTGAATGTTGACCTGAAGATTTTAAATTAATTTACAAGGAACTCCAAAGACTGCTAAAGTTGACTTAGAATGAAGTTTTATAAAAATTAATATAGTTAGCTCATGTGATAATCATAAGCAAAGAGTTGCAACCTGAGTCACTTCATTTTGTGTTTCTTGTTGTAGTGCATATGTTTGCACTACAACATTGACACTGATCTGTCATGATCAGATGGCCAATTTTCAAGCTAGTTATGTAAAGTTTTGACCTTACCTGAGTTCCAATGGCAAATCTTCTCTTGATTTGCTTTTCAATTTGTCTGACCTCCTCAACATCTTGCTCTGGAGTAAAATCTTCTGCCCCTAAACACAGTAGCAAACAATTCAAACTCAATAATTATTGTTAAACAGTGCCACAATACCTGCACAGTATACTGTACATGCTTTCACTGGAGTGGTATTTGCAAAAATATTATTTTACTTCAGGTAATAACCCTGTACATATGTGTTGAAAGTCTTTTAATTAAGCGGTCTTGGTTAACTCAAAACTGGACTACTGAACTTTCACTTTCCGAAGATACACAGCATAATTTGAACATTAACTCTTGACTTTCAAATTGTTGGTCACCAGTAAAAATTTAATTACCTATGGTGCATTACAGAGGGTAGTTAATAAGCTGTATTAATTCACCTGAGAGGCTACCCGACATAGCAGCATCCAGTGTAGACACTTGGAAAAGCCTCAGAGCTTCTTCAACATGTGCTGCTGTTGCAAAAGGCAACAGCCTCATTTTTGCCAGTGACTCAGAAATCCTGATAATTGCTTCCAGTTGTCTGAAAAGTAAATATAAGTATGACTGAGCGTTAAGTGAAATATCAAACAGCCTCCAATCACACACCTATCATTTTCTTTGCCGTATACTATCATTTAGTTTTACCTGACAGTGATGGGTATGTTGATCTTTTTTTCGGCATCTTTTTCGTAATCACGTGCTCCACTTCGCATGAGAACATAACGATTCTTGAGCATCTGAGCAGCTTCCTCAGAGAGCCTGGGGCCACATTTACTACAGGGCATAAAAGTGTAATATTAATATAACTTGCCTTGATGGAACATGTGTACAAAAGCCATCTATGGGATAGTGCTGATTGATGCCATTAACACACACCTGATCAATACACAAACAACATCGGTCCAACTTATACTCGCAGACATGCCATCAAGTGTTGACTGACACATACAATGTATGACTTGGTAGACTCTTGGCCATTTACCGACCAACACTTGATTGAGTGTCGATCGGGTGCTGATCGAGATGTTGGTCAAGTGTTGATATCAAACTTAAACTTAAGAATAACAAATCTCAAGGCATTTCATACAAATTATAAGACATTTTTAGTAACACATACTTTCGACAGTAGCCAATGTACTTCTTTATGAAGCTCAGACTCAATTCACCCTCTTGTGTTTGTCCAACTTGCGCTGCATTCAGATGGACTTGCATAACATGTTTGGCAAGGCGCTATAGGGATCATAAAGGAAACAAATTCTTTAGAAATGATTATTAACAATAGGTATTAAAAGTTGTCCATATGGTAGACCTTAACAGCCACACAAATCTATCATAATCACTTTCAAAAAGACAGATAAAGCAACAATAAAGTTAGCAAATGCAAGTTGAAGAAAGACTTATTTGGGAATAAAACAACAGAATTTCGCTACTTGATGACTATTGCTACGAGTCCTCCAGTAGCATAGCCAATCAAAATGCAGGATTTGCGTTAGTCCACTAGTTGGGTGATACTAAAAGCAGTTAGATTATGAGCTTGAGGTTTCTATCAAGTGATATAAATCAAAGGTGAATAATCATGGGGAATTGGGGAATTGTTTTACTAGAAGCAGCTGTCATTTTGTTAAGGTGCTTTGCCACTCACTATCTACCACAGGATAGTGGGTAGCGCAACCAATCAGAGAATGGCATTCACGATAGTAAGAATGCTAGTAGACTTATACTATAACTCAATAGAAACACAAAACTAGCACAGGGTATTGACGTAACAATGGCACAAGCAAAGAGAATTTACATTTTGTTGACGAAAGTTTTTGTTTTGGCTGCTGAATTTTCCTTTAGAAATTCCACGAAAAGAAAATTCTAATTCTAATTATGAGCATAAAAAATACATTTCACCACCCTTCAATGTCAAATTTTTTGGGGGGGAGCATCAATACAGGCTTGGTCTTTCAGCACTTAAATCAGTGTCGGCCATCTACTTCATGAAACAAGCCCTCTACCCCCCAAAATAATAAGCACCCTACAAATACAAGGTCTGGCACTTAATTCTTTGAGTAGCAGCTTACCATGTCTTTACCCTGTTCATGTTCATCCTTAACAATGAAAATCATGTCAAAACGGGACAAAATGGTTGGCATGAAGTCTATGTTCTAGCAACAAAGAGGAAAATAAGTATAAGCATGATTAATAATACGTGAAAGGGGACTTTTAGAAAATGACAAAAAAAGGAAGAATGACATTGTAAAAGATATACGGTTTTTAACCTCTTCTCCTTTAGTTTCATCCCAGCGACCAAAGACAGAGTTAGCCGCAGCTAACACTGAGCATCTTGAGTTCAGTGTTGTGGTGATACCAGCCTATAAGAGTAATGTATTGAAAAAAGACATCATTGCTATTAATTAGACCTCATTTGAAGTTGACAGTGAATCAAATAGCAATGCTCCATACTGCACCTCTCAAGAGGACAATGCTTTCAAAAAATATCATACTTTAGCTATTGAAATTGTCTGCTGTTCCATAGCTTCGTGGATAGCAACACGGTCATCTTCACGCATCTGTAAAATGCAACAAACAAGATGGTTAAAGTGGACTGACAAGGATTTTGAAGTGGCCACTTTACTTGGCCAGCCTACCAGACCATTTCACTAACTGAAAAGATGGTGAAGAAGGTTAAGGTGCTATAGAAATCTATTTAATGGACATATCATTTCGTTATCTCTGGCTGAACTTTCACTATAAATCAAAGACTTGGGGTAATTGTCAAAAATTAAAGCCGGCTGGACCTTCAACATATAGTGGGCCTGACTAGCTTTTTGTTAGCTACACAGTGCACTGCAGTGTTATCACCTTATCAAACTCATCAATGCAGACCACGCCACCATCAGCTAGTACCATAGCTCCACCCTCCATGATGAAGTTACGTGATGCTGGATCCCTCATGACTGATGCCGTCAACCCAGCAGCACTGCTTCCTTTTCCCGACGTGTACACACCAATAGGAGAAACCTTCTCTACAAACTTCAGCAGCTGACTCTTAGCAGTACCAGGGTCACCTAACAACAGCACATTGATGTCACCACGACGTGTGAGTCCATCAGGAAGTCTACAAATTTGTATTAACAGAAATGAGATGAGCAGAAACCCGGCACAGGGTTTAGGTAAAGAGCAATACAAGCGAGAAGGAGCATGCCTGGCTGATGCTGGAACAAACTGTCATTGTGACTCTTATGGTCTCTCATTGTGAATAATGACATACTCCGACAAACCCAAACAATCAATGTCAGATCATTTTTCACACCTTTTGCGAGAACCTCCAAACAGCAAACATGCAATAGCCTCCTTGATGTCTTCACTGCCATAGATAAATGGGGCTATACTCTTTGCTAGTGTCTCAAAAGCATCAGGCCTGCTTGCAAATCTGTTGAACTCTTCCTCTTCAAGAGGATTCAGTGGTGCTCCAGAGCTTCGGCCAGGACCTTCTGTATCAACCTGAATGCCAACCACACGGAGGTATGGCTTCCTGATACCAACACCCACACCGTCACGGTCCTGATAAGAAAACTGGATGATCAGCGGACAGCTTGGAGCATAAGATTCAAGATAATTCTACACCCAGCAGTTTTTTATTCTTTTAACAGAACGCACTACTGTAAGCACGCTGCTGCCAATGTCATTCCTTTCTTTTGACTTTGAACACCTTACCTTGTCATTTTTTTGTGCAACTTTCTTGATTGAATATATTCCCATCACAGTCACTCTATTACCAGGGACAACTTTTTCTGTCAAGTACCTTTTAAAAGAGCAGGAGAGAGAGAGAAAACTGATGTAAGAGAAAATATCAACCAGAGTTTTGTGTAGTACAGTTTTGTTTCCCAGAGTGATGATCAACAACGGCACAATGATTTACCTGTCACAGTACAACTGCATGTGTCTGGGCATTTCTCCATTGGGCACCGCGTCTGGAGATTCTTGCAGTTTTAATACTTGGAAATCAACACACTTGCATTTATCAGGCATGATGAAGAATGGATCTAGGGGGCATGGTGGACGGCCAGCTTGATCGCTGTTGAAGGAATATGAAAAGTAACCACCTTTTAAACCTTGTTATGAAACATGCTGCTTTTTGACAAACTCCAGCAATGTGACGCGGTTTATTATCACAATTTCAGCGGTAGAAAAATACCTACACTAACTCCATTCATAAGAGGTACTAATTTTGCACAGTAAAGCTATCCTACTGTGGACTTTTAAAATATTCGTTCCCTACACAATGTTAAAATCTAGGTCGATTTAGACTAACATTTTAGTGTCAATTCATTACCTGGGGCATTTGCGAGGCATGGCATATCCTTCTAGACCAGGCTTTAGGGGAATGTTGGAGATGGTGTTACGACAAGAACGGCACTGGATGGTGATGTTGGTTGCCTTTGCACGAATGGCTGAAGCACTGATAATAATGCCTGGAATCTTCACCAACTTAGCCATTTGCTCAGACTGCAACATGGACCAAATCACATATTGAGAACAACAAGGAAACTGTCAAACTACTTTTGCAAAGTGTTACTTAGCCAATTGTATGACTCCAGAAGATGACCATACCCATCCCAAGGGGGTTTAAGGAAATTGCACCAGAGAGGGGGGGGGGGGGTCTCAAGGTCAACATTTTTAAAGAAATGTATGAACTAAGGAATGCAAGTAGGGGGGCAAACCAAAAATCCTCTGTATGGATATTTTCTTACACAAAAATGTAGACTAAGTTGGTATGACAGGAGGAGAAGATCTCAGTGGTATTAAAGTATTGTGGTTCTAAGCAATCTGATTGGCCAAGCTGTCAAAATTTGTAACAACTGACTGCCAAGGAGATGATGACAATAAAATGTTCTAGCATACCCTAAGCTCTCTGACACTCATTGGGTTTGCATCAGACTTGAGTGTAATCTGAATGTCTTGAACTTCCTCTTCTCCCAGAGGACGTGGCTTTGTAACCTCATCTGCCATCTCTCGAGCTGCATCTTCAAACTGTAAAAAAAAAATTACAAATATACGTTGGATGAGTACATGTGTTTGCCAAGACTGTTCAAAATATGCCGGATATATTTGCAAGAAGAGGTGTATTTCTAGCTAGCTGGAGGTTCAAATGCCCTTGATAAAACATTTTTTCCAATATATTTTCTGGCGGAAAATTATAGTATAAACGAGCTGGCATCACCCGCAAAGCCTCACTTCATACAGGTATGCTACTCACCAGAGGCAAGAATTCTGCAGGACTCTTGGCAAGTTTGTCAGCAAGTTGCTCATCAAAACTCGTCAAATCTTGAAGATCTACTTCAAGATAGTACTGGCCTAAGTTGTAATGTCTCTTAAGCTGATCTCTGTGAGAGATAAAAAAAATCAATGAATAACATTTGGCTACGGGACAACACGATTGAATAGCACATGCTTGAAAATTTTAATCGAGAAAAGCAAGTATAAACGGTGATTTTTGGGGATCCTGTCCGGCATTTACTCCGTTCGAGCCACAGTTAGGTGTCTTAAAGGTGTTTAAATGTAACCTTTTCGGTTAAAGAAAAAAAGCCGTAAATTTGTTCCCAAAGATGAACTTCGATCGAGCATGCATGCTACAAGAGCTAGCGCCATTTTGTTTACCGATATGGATAGCTGAATGTTCCTTCGTGAAATTCGCGAATGAATTCTCTGAATCTCTTCTTGGCATTGATTCTGTTAATTTCTCGCTCATCTGCTTGCTCTTCGGAGCCAAAGGCGTCGCTGAAATAAACCGGACGCTCGTCAAAACCTGACATTTTTACGAAGGGATTCACTCAACTGACTACAGCTTGCTTCTTCCCGGCAGAACAAATTTGGCGGGAAAGCTGCGCTCTCCCGTTACGTGATTGGTTTATGTAGAAGTCACGAAAATCACGTGGAATGATAGACATTCATTAGGCACGAGGAGCATTTTTTCCTTCGTGGGGTGGGGAGGATAGTGGAAAACGGAATTTCTCCTCTTGCAAATGCAGTTTGTACTCATTTGAACTTTGCATAAACTTGTTTTCTTAAGTTAAATAGCTGTAGTGTAATAGCTGCTGTAGTATATCTCCATATACATGTAGCATACAATATGGACCTTCGAAGAAAACAAAGATAAATACTCGACTTACCCCTCCCTGCTTGGGTTACATTTTCGTTTCGCGCTCAATTGATTGTTTGTGAAAATCTTTAATACCTCTTTCCATCATGTCAGCACCAAAGCGCCAGAAACTCGACGAAGAAGAAAGAAACACGACTCTTCCGTCCTTACGCAAGTCCGGGTGGACAGAAGTGGAAGACAGGGACGCTATTTACAAGGAGTTCCTTTTCAAAGATTTCAACGAAGCGTTTGGATTCATGACACGTGTTGCTCTGCAAGCCGAGAAAATGGATCATCATCCCGAATGGTTCAACGTGTACAACAAAGTACAGATTACACTCAGTACACATGACTGCAGCGGCCTGTCTGAAAATGATGTCAAACTAGCAAACTTCGTCGAGACTGCTGCCAACTCGATCGCAGAGTGATGGCTGACTGCTCGTCACCGAGGGAAAACGTCGATGAACTGTTTAACTGAGTCTAACTTTCTTGAACAGCCAGTTTTTAATACATTTTGTAAATGTAGAGGGTGTGTAAGTTTTTGTTCATAGTACATTTTGTACAACTTTCCTTGAAACTTTAATTATTACTGGTTGTATAAATTAAAAGATCAACAAGTTTTTTCTCATTACATCCATTGTTGTAATTAAAAGGGTTCAGAGAGGTTTGATTGATCTTTGCACCCCAGTTTGTTTTCCCTGAAAAAGAGGCATCTAGTCAAGCCTCAAAACAGCAAAACAGATTGTCTCTGATTTGTCTTTTACTTTAAGAATATTTTCCATGTTTTTCATGGATAAAATGGCTTAGCATTTAGTGTACTGGGCTCTGGGTTGAGTGTTTCACCTGGGTCAGTTCTGTTCTTGGTCAACTGGCTCTCTTGAGTTGGCCCAAGTGGCTCATCAGGCTGCACCTTATCGCAGGTTCAGTAGCATGAAACGATTAGGAGGATGGAATGCTGGTCCATCACAGGGTTACCCCCACCCCCCACCATTTAATTGACCAGCACCCATTTATACACCTGGGTGGAGAGAGGTACTGTGAGAGTATAGTGGCCAGGGCTTGAACCCAGACCGTTCGCCCCACAGTCAAGTGCACTAACCATTCCTTGATGTTTTCATTTTTGCAGCTGGGATGGAAAGGTACTGGGCATTCAAGGTTTAAGGCCCCTTGGGGTGCATAGGAGCAGAAATTTAACACAGATTTTTTTTTAACTGAGATCTTGTTAAGAAAGTTATGAATTAGCTCCATGTCTGATTTAAAACCCTTCTGTGTTGCAATTTCAAAAGGTCAGTAGATCAGTATCTGGAATTTCATCATGCCATGCTATTTGTTAATTTTTTCATTAGCACATATGTCACTGTTTCATTGCTGTTTTTTATGTCAGAATTTTCCCAAACCAGGACCTCTTTAATTTTCTAGCAAATTTACTAGTTTGTTTTGAAAATTCTCCATATTTCCAGTACCATGGTTTGGTAGATCTATTGACAAAGATTCTTGTTAGTGTGATGTTATAATTTATCAACTAGTATCTCACAAAATAATTTTATATTAAGTAATGTTCCACGTAAGAACTAGGCAAAGCAAATGCATGGAATGTGAAAAGGTGCTGAATATTAAATTAGTAACTCATTAAAATGGAGCCCGCTGATTGGCCGAGAACTCAAAAAATGTGAAA
>Ga0126337_10000555_pt1 | contig 19389 bp, 11 predicted proteins | sample DipCmetagenome_FD_92527 | JGI IMG/M metagenome (GOLD analysis project Ga0126337, IMG submission 92527) | Coral microbial communities from La Bocana,Puerto Morelos, Mexico - Diploria C A metagenome | ecosystem: Host-associated > Invertebrates > Cnidaria > Coral | place: La Bocana,Puerto Morelos...
ATTACTTTATTTAAGTGTCAATGTATTTAGCACTTTCGCGCTAATTGGGGACACTTTCCAAGCTAGAATTGGAATTTGGAAATGTTGGTTTTTGAGGAGAGGGGAAAACCGGAGTACCCGGAAGAAAACCTCTCGGAGCAGAGAAGAGAACCAACAACAAACTCAACCCACATATGACGCCGGGTCCGGGAATCAAACCCGGGACACACTGGTGGGAGGCGAGCGCCCTCACCACTGCGCCATCCCTGCTCCCCTAAAGGAGGCACACAGTTATTGTAGATGTACATGTCCTTGGAGTAAATTTGTCTGTAAACTCCATGTGAAATGCCAAAACGAATTTACAGATAATCAGATGTTGAAACTACATTCCCAAGTTCATCAAGTGTGAACAAAGGGAATCATAACTGACAGTGTCTAGATAGCTGAAAGAGCATAGATTTTTATAATTTCATTTCTGCATTTTGTCGTTAGTTTGATTGAGAAGTAAGTATATGACATTTACATATTTATCTCAAAGTACATCAAAAATACTGTTACAAATCACATTTTCAATTATCTTCTCGGTGTTTGAAATTGTGGACCAACAAAGTCTTTTATGTTTCTCATAACAAGGCTAAAAGTTATTTACAAAGGAGATTAATATTAAAAGGTCAAAACCAAACGTTTTCGGCTGTTTGCCATTATCAGGGTTGTTATGAGAAAGAAGCCCTGATGATGGCAAACAGTGAAAATGTTTGGTTTTGACAATTTTACAATTTTTAACTTTTTAACTTTTTAGCCTTGTTATGAGAAACATTTTATAGAGAGAACATTATGGACCAAGTCTTTTATGTTTTATTTATTACATATTGCAAACCTCATGTCTGAAATGTGATCTGTAAATTTTAATATTTGCTTATTTGAGTTTGTTAATCCTTAATAAATCCAGTTAAATTATTAGACATCTGTTTCTCCCTCACAAGTGCATTTCCCTCTTTAATATTATTGATTGTAATGACAGAATTAATTGTGTACTGGTGTAATATCTTGTTTTTCTCTAAATTATTTCATCTCTAAAAGCGAGGTTGAAGAATACCAGCCAGTAGCTTGGAAAAAAGTAGTGGTTGGTGACTTTGTCAAGCTTCGTAGTGACGAGAGCATTCCAGCAGATATCCTCTTGTTAAACACAAGTGACATGAACTCTGTGTGCCACATTGAGACAGCCAATCTTGATGGAGAAACAAATCTGAAGCAGAGAGAAGTTGTGAAAGGGTTAAACATGGTAAGCAACAAGCCATTAAGATTGGATTTTCTATATTTTCCTGAACAGCAAGAAATATCAAAATTAATCAGAACTATAAAAAATCTTTTTTGTCTCATTTGACTGGTTTTTCCGTATGCCTTATTTTTTCACCAAATTGGGGTACAACAACAAATTGTCCAATGACATGGTGTCTTGTAACCCAATTTGGATATTGTGTGTATTTAATTTGGTTCTTTATGTGAGTACATTCTCCTTCTTTGTAGTCCTATGTTTTTTCAGAAGTATTACAATTTAGTTTTACACTTGAAATTTTGTCATATATAGAGTAATTTATTTTTGTCATATATTGAGGAAAATCTGAGCATTTTGATTGGTTCTTCCTTGGTGGGGAATTAGCCACATGGACTATTTCCATGGAAATTCTCCTAGGGAGGTGGGTACTATCACAAAAATTGGGCATGGGTGTGCGGCCTGCTTCCAGAAACCCTTACCCTATTTATGACCTGAGCAAAAATTTGATCCCCTATTTATGACCTGATTCTCAGATCGTTAGGGGAAGGGCTTTTGTTGCTGGCTTTATCTAGCCTGCATAGCAGGCATTAAATGGGGCAAAGCAAGGCAAAGCGCTGATGGGAAAAGGACGGTGTGGTGAAGAAGTAGCTTCTTCTTAAAATAACCCAATTGAAGACTAGTGTGCAAAAATCGATACCCTATTTATGACCAAATTGGTCGCAAAATGGCTAAAATTGATACCCTATATATGACCATAGTGACTGAAAAACCATACCCTCTGGGATCACACATGCCTGTATAGCCCATAGAAGGGAGTATGCCCTCCCCCCCTGGGAAAAATTCTCCTGAAATAGTGATACATGTGAGTCACATATTTTTGGTTTTTGAAAGCCAACAAATTCAAATTCAGGTGCCATATAATTAACTACGTACTTTCTGGAGCTGTACTAGACATACTGGAGGAATATTGGCCCTTTTGTACAGACCTTGCTGCACTTAGCTGGTACTGTCAAGACCTTGGGTACATATTTCCCAGAATAGCCTTCAGGCTTGGTTTGTAAGAGGAGATTAATATATTTGTTGTCCCAACCACAGAATACGAAGTACCGGTATACATGTATGTGACTGCGAAAAAAAAATCCATGTGCTAGTGATTAAATTTCTATGCAATTACATAAAATTGTATTCCATTTTATTTTTTAGGAAAATTCCAGGTTTTTCCCTGGGCTGTTTCCTTATAAATTGAAGTGTGAATTGCCAAATAACCATATTCACAGATTTCATGGGACTTTGTAAGTGTGTTGACAAAAGAATATTAACCAGGGTTAAGGGGTTTTAGATAAAGTAATGTAAAATTAAGCAATTTAGTCTGAATATACTTTGTATCATGTGGAACTACTCTGAATATGGCTAGAAAACTCACTATCACTTATTTTCCCTTTCAAAGTAGCTACATGTAGTTTGTCTTTCTTATTTTTTGATGTTCAACAATAGAGTGTTATGAGTTGTATGACTTGTACATGTACCTTACAAAACAAACTGTTAAACAGTCAACATGGTTAATATAAAATATAATGCAAAATTGAAATGGAAAATTCCAATATTTGTTTGTTCTGTTACTATGTCTATGCTCAAAAGTTGAGATTCCACCAGTAGTGTTTGGTGGTCTAACTAGTGAAGTTCAAAGCTCTCTGATTAAAATATCTCCAATTAAAGGGAAAGCCTCTTTTACACATTTTTATACAAATTAATACTGCTACACTGTAGCTGCAGTTTTAGAAATTTATTGTTTCTACTTTGTTGTTTTCCAAATTTGTGTCCCCACAAAGCTATTATGATTTTACACTGAGCTGAAATGGTTTTTCTTTCCTAAAATCAGAATAAATGATGAGGGTAAGGAAATTGCTGTTGGAAAGAACAATCTGCTCTTGCGTGGGTGCATTATTCGTAACACTGATTGGGTGGAAGGAATGGTTGTTTATGCAGGTGCGTAATAACATAATGTTTTCAGCCTGTTAAGGGTCTCTTATGAAACAAGTTGATAAATGCAGGCTGAGTTCGACAGTTAAAATAAAAAAAATCTTCTCAGTGTCTGCTATGTGTATTCATATCAAGTAAACAGTATACAGTTGTTTCCATCTTTCTGTAGCTTTACTGATGATTTTACTGTGATAATCAAATAAATATTATTGGATGTATGCAAGTTTGTTTGATCCACTAATCTCACAATGTCTACATGTAATATCTGCATATTCGTTTCTACTCATTAATAGAAGTAAACCCTCTTAAGCCCAACTGACTTGAAAGTCTTACTAGCTGTTGGTGTGTTATTCTGGTATCAGTAGCTTGAAGTGGCTATCGCTAGGAGTAGAATTGTTACTCCTCCCTGGATGGAATGTTAGCTCATCATACATACGGTTACCTCCAGCATTCTGTCAAGTTTCCCCAACAATTTGCTGGTTTCCCATTTATACATCTGGGTGATCATGAAGAACGGCACTTTAGGTACACCAGGGTGCACTAGGGTGCAAAACCAGACTGCTTAATCCAGAATCTAACGCACAAACTATTAGGCCATCAGCACCACATCTCCCACACATAACAGGTATGCTTGTTATTTTTAGGTCATGACAGCAAAGCCCTGATGAATAACAGCGGTCCAAGATACAAACGCAGTAAGGTGGAAAGGGATCTCAATGTGGATGTCGTTGCTTGTGTTGTTATACTCTTCATTCTTTGTTTTCTTGGAGGAGTAGGTAAAAAATTATTTCTTCCTTCCAACATCACATTGTTGATTAGACACTGTTTAAAGTAAATAAACAGACTTAAGAGCCAAGCTAATTTAGCGCTAGGAATCCATCGTGTTGCAAGTCTGTACAAATTACAATTTAATTTAATTTAATTACAGTTCATAAAATCTGTATTTACATTGTAAAGACCATTTGCACAATGTCTGAAAATGAAAGAAAAAAATGTATTGATGCTCCTGGTGTATAAAGTTATGTTTGTTTCTTTCCAGGATGTGGGTTTTGGACAGACAGAAATGATTTCTTCAACAGACACTTCACACCTGGTTCTAACAGTTCTGATGAACCATTTGTTAGAGGACCACTGACAGAGGGCTTCATTCGATTCTGGACATTTATCATTATTTTACAGGTTTGTTCTTAAACAAGAAGATCTTTTAGATCTCATAACCACGCTTGTAAAATTAAATTTATTTTTTAGCACTACTGTCGCAATGCAGTGCACATTCCAAAGCAGTCCTTGATGATTAACTGATTACTATACACACCACATCACTTGATCAAAAAAATTGCTCATGAATGAACGAAAAACAAACGAGTATCTCGCTATTAATATACAGCATTCTTCCATAATAGTCAAAATTTAATTTGTCTGTGCTATGAGTAACACAATCTGAGGTGGCTAATTTTTGAACTGCATGTCGTGGCAAGCTTTTGTTTACCTCAGCAAATATTTAATTTTCCTTTAAATATCTGAACTTGCCTTGATGAAACAGCCAAAGAATTCACTTATATTGGCTAAGTCCACAGCAAATACTCGCAAAATTCAAAATAAATTAATGACCGTGGGTTCTGGTTTTTGTTTCATTCTCTTTTGGAACCTGCTGAAGTCATTATTTTGTCTAAATAACCTGAGAAAAGTTTGAAAAAGAATTATATTTAGTTCTGGTTTTGTTAGATTTCGTTAAAATTTTAATATGATGAAGCTGGATTGTTAAGGAATAGATTTTACTACTGCCGATATGAGGTAGCTATTAATGCTAAAGTGATATATCGCTTCGAAGTCAGGGTTTTGAAGAGATTTTTTTTGCAAAGCGTGAGCTTTGTAATCTGAGATTTTTGTTGACCCTGAACATCATAAGTTGCGTCATTTGAATTCTGGCCGAGAGAAGTTTGTTTCAGCTCACAGACAAAACAAAACAAAAATAAACCAAGGGTAGATTAAGAACTGCGCTCGGCCCATGGCCGCGTGGTTAATTACTACAGTACTTGTGAAGTTGATTACAATTGGACCATATAAATGTCACTTGATTGATTATTATGAGCTCTTATTATTAATTATAAATTGTTTTGGCCACAATCCCTAAGGAAACATTAATTTTGTTTCAGAATACAAGTAAAATATGCTTTACCACTTTGTTATAGTTGCCATGGTTTCATACTTGGAGTTTGACCCTCAAAAATAAACTGAGCATGAGAATGAAAACTTTGGATTTAACTTGGAGTAATTTTTCCCAGCTGCTTTTTGTCGGTTACTCTGTAATAGTGTTTTTGTTACATGTGTATCTCTAGGTCCTTATACCAATCTCTCTCTATGTGTCCATGGAAGTTGTCAAGTTATTCCAAGTGTACTTCATATCCAACGACCTGGAGCTATATTATGCTGAAATGGATCAGCCAGTGTTGTGCCGTGCACTCAACATCAATGAGGATTTAGGACAAATCAAATATGTGTTCTCAGACAAGACAGGGACTCTAACTGAAAACAAAATGGTCTTCAAGAAGTGTACAATTGGTGGAAGGAACTTTTCTCACAAGCTCAAACTTGGTATGATGGTGCATGTTATGTCTGCTTACCCGAAAAATTAAGGGGGTATTACCCCAGTCCTTCCAAGGGAGGTGCGGTGGCCTCATGGTTAGTGAGCTTGACTCCAGATTGAGCAGTCTGGGTTTGTGCCCTGGCCGGGGACATTGTGTTGTGTTCTTGGGCAAGACACTTGACTCCCACAGTGCCTCTCTCCACCCAAGTGTATAAATGGATACCGGCAAATTTACTGCTGGATAAGCTCTGGCCTGATGGGCCACTTAGGCTCAAATGCAGACTTTACCTTACTTTACCCCAGCCCCTCCATCCCAATGGATATCAGAAAACAGAATTTTATCACTGTTTAGTTACCAACAAATATGTAGTATTTTTTTTTCATTTATAAGGCATAGTATTTTATCAAAGAAAATATGCCTGTTCAATTGAAATCTGTTCCAAACTTGGGGTGCATCGTACGTTTATAATGGAGTATGTTTGTCAAATTTCTCTGCTGATTAAACCTGCCAAACATCCGCATTCTCTGCATAAAACAGAAAAATTGTTCCATTTTAGCAATAAAGCAGCTGCCTTCCAACATTATTTTGGTAGAAGAAGATTGCACAATGTGCAATTTTTGTTGGTCATTTTGATAGACACATATGGTTATTAGATTTCTTTCAACTGTATTGCATGTATTCTTTGATCATTACTATGTTTGTTTAATGTAGAATTAGATGCTACTGATGGCAGACCAACATTAGCAGCTGGTGATCAAATGTACCATCAAATATCTGCTGGGTCAAAAGTGAGTAAAATACAAAAGTGAGCTGTTTGCTTGTTGTTGTTGATTCTGAAACTTGAGTATGCACACAGCACACACTGGCTTATATAGCCAAATTACACCAAGCATTGAGGACATTGAGTAGAGGATGTGAGGGCCTGGGATCAGAGGTATCAAAACCAAACCTGTTAGCTACAACCTGTCAGCTAAAGCAACTGATCGATTTTTCCCTTCCCTCTGTTTTCTCACTAATAATGAAAAGATTGGAAAATAGTTTGTGAAACTGAAGCCAAGTACGTCACCAAGCCAACACACCGTTTCTGGCTTTAAAGACTTGTCTTTTGCATCTATTTGGAAATGAAACTCGCAACAAAGTCTTCCTGTAAAAAAAACGACTTTCAGACCAATAACGTTACTCATTCTTTATATTAAAGGTTTTGCAGCAGGCTGCGTTTTGAAAAAGAGGCAAGACTAAGTTTTGAAAATACTGTAGCCTACTGTATCTCTTCAACAGCAAATAGTCATTAAACCAGTTTTAAAGCATAGAATGTGTGTCAGTCGTGAACAAATTCAAATTGTTTTCTATAATCATGGTTGATGAGAACATGCTACACTGCTTACACAATTAGCTACTACTTGAACTAGTCTGTGACAGCCAGCACAGTTTGTATAATACGTCAAACTATTCTCTCATTTCGTTGGTTCTTACTTATGATGAATTGGAGGACAGATGCATAGATGACGTCTTTAAACAGTACTTTTCTTTATTATATAAAACAAATAGATTCCATGTTGCAAATTTGGTAAGAACACCAGTGGCGCACGACCACCCGGAATCTTTTTGTTTAAGTGATCAAAGGATAGGCGAAAAAAATATTAACTCCGTGTCGTTCTCTCCTTAAAGGGTGGTGAAATTTACTGGGATAAAGAGCTTGTACAAGCAATAGAGGCAAACAGCAAAGCAAGTTATCCCTGCGCACCGCACAGCTCTTATCTGAGAGAGTTCTTTATACTGTTAGCTATATGCAATACTGTGGTTGTAACGAGAAAGCCTTCAGACACACAAAACAGCAGAAATTCAAGACTAGATGAAAATGATTTTCCAAATAACCCGGACGCTGACCACGCTCAGTTAGATTTAGGCGAGTATGGAACTCTGAACAATCATCTGAGCCCCGATTACGGATCTCTGCGTTCACGGACAATTGATTCAAGTTCAGGACACTTAAACTTTGGCGTGTCAGCAAGCCCTGTGAAACCATCACTTGAGAATTTCTCGAAAAGGCCCAAGAGTCCGTCGTCTTTAATAGAACCAGCAAATGCCTTTAATATGGCGAACGAGGAAATTATTTACGAAGCGGAGTCGCCTGATGAGGCAGCCCTGGTGAAAGCAGCTCAGTTGTACGGCTATAAACTTCTCTCCCGTAGTCCCGAGAAAGTGACGTTGTATATTCCCGGGGAGGGTGAAGTGACGTATGAATTACTTCACGTGCTTCCGTTTGACTCCTCACGTAAGCGTATGTCAATTGTCGTGCGCCGGCAGGATGATAGTAGTATTGTACTGTACTGCAAAGGGGCTGATTCTGCAGTGCTTCCAAAGCTGGAGCGAGCTAATAAACAGTTCATGGCAGATGAAGTTGATGCTGGTGAAGGAGTTGAAGGAGCATGGGCTGCTAGGCGTGAAAGCAGGGGCTCCCTAGTGGAGGAGACTGCATCTCATTTGGATCTTTACGCCAGAGATGGACTCAGAACTCTTTGTATGGCGAGGAGGGTAAGTGATAGAAAAAACAGCTTCACTCCAAAGGAAGCTACAGTTCAAAAATCGCAAATTTAATTTTAAAAGATATCATTAGGAATTTGGAATAGCCTCAATTTGAATGGTCACACATTAGGGTTTTATCCAGAGACTAGAAGTAAGGTACCACATGGAAGGGCTTCACAAGGGCTTTCATTTGAATGGTCACATACAAAACAGCAATAGGAGTTTTGTCCACAGTGATAAAAGTTAGAACGACGTTCTGGGAGTAAAAGGTTTGAGAAGAACGTTATACTGAACGCTATCTTAATTTCCAATTGTTTCAGGATTTATCAATTGGTGATTACGAAGAATGGTTAGAACAACACAGGCAAGCTGAAACAGCGCTTCATGACCGAGAAAGGCTCCTTCACGCGTCGGCCCATAAATTGGAGTGCAATATGGAACTCCTGGGTGCCACTGGCATTGAGGACCGCTTGCAAGATGGTGTCCCTGAGACAATTGCTAGATTACGTGAGGGAGGCCTTAACGTATGGGTCCTCACAGGAGACAAGCAGGTAATTAGACAAAAGAATTATAGTTACTTTAACTTTTTGGGGACATTGTTCAGTGCCGCATCTTAAGAATTCCAAAACTGGATTTTGACTTTTTTGTACAAATATATCGGTGACTTAAGAGAAATGTTATCTGTGACTGGTGTATGTCATAGAGGTTCGCATTAACCACGTTATCAACTATCAAGTAGAATTTCTTGTTTCTTTTTTGAGTTTGTGGTCCACTGAAATCAACATTCCCCCTTCGAAGACAAGTATAGGTTGCAGAATTTTTAGGTTTTATTAGGGCAAAGATTTTAAGTGCCTTTCATATTAATTTTTTCTTCAGTTTATTTAATTTGTGCTTTTACTCGTAGGAAACAGCAATAAATATTGCATATGCCTCCAGGTTGTTGGACAAGACTATGCAGATGGTTATTCTGAATGCAAAATCTAAGGTAAACAGCCTACATGTAGATGTACAATGCAATCCTGATTTCTCGAACCCTTGAGTCTTCGAACCTCTCCAATAATTCGAAACACATGTCCTTTCCCTCCACTCAGTCGATTTTTCAACCAATTTTGCTTTTTCTTGGAGGTTCCAAAAATCTGGATTCCGGTATGCACTGATTGTGTTTTGTTAGTGTTTTTTATTTCTCGACACCACCCAAAACAGAATGAAATGTCACGATGCTCGTTTTTGCACGGCAAAGAGAGAATGAAGAGTCCATCCCCCATATACAAATGTAGGCCTTATCTATCTCAAGCTATTTTTAGACATGACACCTAGTTCCAGTCCTCCGGCGGATAATGTTACCACGTGCGTTGGGTGGATATTTTCGTGGAGGATGAAAATTCCCTCTTGAGAAGTTTGACCTGTCCACTGGCACGTGGCACTTGGCACTGGCACTGATTGCCTTTTTGAGACATTCCTGAGTTTTCCGAAACCTCAATAACTGCGTTCGACTAAAGGAAGAACTCAGTCCTAATGCAGACTGGAATGAGGTTTTTCGGGACAACTAGCTAACTTACCCTTCGTCTTCTCATATTACGTTAGGATGAATGTGAAGCCCAGATCACATCATGGCTGCGACACTTCCAGTCTGAAGTAGTTAGCATCGCCAGCGGGAGTTCCTCCAACACAGTCTCGGGACACATTAATCCACCACTCGCTGACGGCCAATCAATCGGACTGGTGATTGACGGACGGACACTCATGTACGCGTTAGAGGAACCGTTGAATCATAAGTTTTTGGATTTAGCGAAACGTTGTGAGGCTGTTCTCTGTTGCAGAGCTACGCCACTACAAAAGGTCAGTTGTGATGTGTCTGGTTCGAATAATTTTTCTTGTAGCTTCGTTGAGAATCGAGTCATGCGTCTTTGAATCGGTAATCTTGCGAGAATTAAGTGACTTAACTAGCGGAAAAGAATTTTAATGAATAGAGTCTTTAAAAATCGCTGGCCCCTTCAGGCAAAATATTTCAACAGCCATAGTGAGGTAATTTTATTTTTGACATCTCCAACGCTATTTAAACGAATAGTTACTTGTAATTTTAATCTGTCAAACGATATATAAAGGTTTTGGCGCCGGATCCCTCGCTGCTACAATAATGGGAAATAAAGTATTGCTTTGGTTAGAATTTTGCCTCGTAACTAACACCATTTTAACGCATTTTCTTAGTCTGCAGTCGTTCAGCTTGTCAGAACTGAGCTGAAAACGATGACGCTAGCCATAGGTGACGGCGCTAATGACGTAAGCATGATTCAAATGGCCGACGTAGGCATTGGTATCTCAGGACAGGAGGGTATGCAGGCTGTCATGGCCAGCGACTTCGCCATTGGTCGGTTTAAATTCCTTTCTCGTCTCCTATTGGTTCATGGACATTGGTGCTATGATCGCATCTGCAAGATGTTCCTGTACTTTTTCTTCAAGAATGCAGTAAGTTCTTGTTGCTTTAGTAGTTACCTGCACAATTTCACAAGCGGAAAAGGGTCTCCAGTCAAACTGGTTTTCCAAACATGACAGTTGCCCCTCGAATTAGCAATCAGAAACTTTTGTGACGCAAGATCTGGAATATTGTGTGGTTCTGTTGCTCACAAACTGGTTTACAATGTCGAATATTCTACCACTGATTATATCTATATTATTTTTCGTTACAGTTAAGCTCTTCTACTTATTACTATGGACTAATTCAACTTAAGTTTAACCTTGTTTTCTTTCCTATGCCTTTCAGATGTTTGTATTAGTTCTCTTCTGGTTTCAACTGTATAATGGTTTCTCTGGTTCAAACGCTATTGACGACATGTCGTTGATTCTCTTCAATCTTGCTTTTACCGCGGTCCCGCCCGTCATTTGTGGAATACTGGATAAAGATGTTCCTGATCATATACTGAGCAGAAAGCCGGCTCTGTACAAATCAGGACAAAACAGCGAGGTACAACACAAAAGCCTTATATGTTGCTAGCTCATTTTTAACTGTTCTGTGCTTAGTGATCAGGCCTTTGAACAGAAGCGAGACTAGAGTTGAGTTTTTTTTTAAAAAACAAACCTAGTTACTTTTCAAATGTAAATTATTCTGTTATCATGCTAACTGTAATTTTTGATATGTTTCCTTTTTATTTATAGCTCTACACAAGAAAACTCTTTTGGCTAACCATTTTAGATGCCCTTTATGAAAGCGTGGTGATATTTTTTGCTGCTTACTTGGTAAGTTATTTCAGAAAAGGAAAGTTATATCTTCGAACTTGTCCTAATGTCCTTATTTCCTGCCTGTAACAATTGTCAGTTTTTTCAATTTTGCAAAATTACTTACAAACTGAAAATAAAATCATCAAAATAGATAATTATGGTGCAGTGTCAACAATTATACACTACAAAGAATGGATTGGCTGAGAGTTCGATTATCTGCCGACGTATGAAGTTTTCTTTGACGCTTTTCCCTCGACTGTAAGTGGTGTAAGAACTCACTTGCAATAGACTATTTTCGAATTTTGAATTGCAATGGAACTAACTTGCAATGAAGCCAATGCGTGGAGTTCTTTCCCAAAGTAAATGATATTAATTTCTTTTTAATGATATTCCCGGCCGCATGAGCCTCCATTGCAAGCTAGGTCCAGTCCAATACCGAGAATATATGGTCTATTGAATGAAAGTCATCATTTATTTGGTATTTCGTTCAAGGTGTACAATGGAAGCACGGCCGGTTTGAGAATGGTTGGAGTGACGCTACATCAGAGTTCAGTGATTGTTGCTAATTTGTATCTAGCACTTATAACAGCACAGTGGGTAAGTACGAATACTACACATTCGAGTGAATGTTTGAAATATTATATATTTGAACTGCAGGGTTAAGATTTAAAGCCATATATTGTTGTGAAATCAAAGCCTGATAAAAAATTTCAGGCTTGGACGGTTTCAAACCCATCAACTCTACGATACCGGTGCAGTGATCTACTAATGGAGCTAACGAGCCAATCGCTAGATCAGAGAGTGATCCTCAGCCTGCGAGCAGGCCAAGTGATCCTCTACTTGAAGAGAGCTATTTCTACATTTTCATGTTAGTGCTGGTCTTGATTGAGAGAAGATATGTCAAACACTCAAAACTCTGTTTAGCCACATTTACAAACGTCGTATTTTCAACTTCCTTCTCGGTGTTTGGAAATGTGGACAAACACGGTCTTTCGTGATTGTTTAATTGTATGTCGTTGATTTTTCTTGACACCACCCTCTTATGTTACAAGACACAGCTAGAAAAAAACTTATAGTAATGTTTTGGGAGATATAACAAGGGCTGAATTTCTGACATGTTTAGGCAAGTTTATCATCCGAACTACTGTTAACATTGGTTGTTATTTCGCTGCAGACAATCATCCACCATGTGATTTTATGGGGTAGTATTGTCCTCTCGTTCTTGTGGTATCTCATACTGGGTGGCTTGGGACGGTTTCTCTGGGATATGTACTACGTACCGTTTGTAACCATGGCAACTGTAGAATTCTGGGCTGTCTGTGCAATAAGTGCCGTATTGGCCCTTCTTCCAAGGTAAAGTGGGTTGATTTTTTTTATTTTCTGCAGTTTTGGGAAAAGTTGGCTGAGATGTTGGATGAATGTTTTTCGAACAGGCTCTAACACCATTCCCCCTCGACCACTTCATTCTCCACCAGTTCGTTCTCGTCCCTTTCAGCCGCGGTTAGACCCTTCTAGCCGCAGCCTGTTAACAGCCTACACTAGACAGTGAGACAGTTTATTTTTAGAGACAGTTTAGTACACTGGTTTATAAAAGCTTGAAAAGTTAAGCGGTCTTTAATCTTTCGTATAAATGTGTCTTCATTTTCCTCAGGCTCAACCTTGTTTGGTTTGTTGTTGCCTCGTTCACCTATCAGTAGCTAACAACTGTTTTCAGTTTTGTTACGTTTTTCGGAAAGTCAAGGCTGAAGGAGTGCCCGGGATCATAGAGACACTGTGAATTGTTTAGCATTTCGAAAGTCATTCAACATGATTTGTAACGACCTTACTGGACGTACAAGGAGAAGCAGGCCTATACATCATCAATTCATTTGCTTTGCAGTCAGTGCACCCTTAATTAAGGTTTAATTGTCATTTTGTTGCCTCATGACAGGGTTGTGATTATGGTGGCTCGACACACGATCTGGCCGACAGAAATTCACAAGGCTCAGTTATTGTCAAAAGACCGTGATCCCGAGGACAAACTCAGGAGTAGAATCACCTTTGTGGAACAAAGTCCTGAAATACAGACGACAGGCGCATCAGTCTCTCTGTGACGTGATGTGAAGATTATAACGACTGTCTTCTGATAAACTTCTTCTGTGAAAGTGATAGTTATTATCACATCAGTGGGCGTCGCGTTACTTTCGCTTACTGAACTCAAAGCAGCACGCCCAAAACAGCAAGAAGTCAAATATATCATGATCTTTCACATATGATCTTGTATTTGACCGTAAAAGACAAGGAGAAAACACGGCAAGCAATATGAACGATGTCAATCAGATTGCAAAGTTCGTCATTTAAACTAAGTCTGTCAATGTAAAGTTGAGCTTATCTTACCTTGTGACTTAGCCGAGTTTTTTATTTTGATGTCTTTGCGTCATTAGTTCAACTCGACAAACGTTAGTTTGCATTTTACAAGTGAATATTTCAACTGTAAAGCAAGATAGGAAGACATGATTGATCCTCGCAGTTATGCAATCTCTAATGTATTCACTTGTATCTTCATTGTCATATACGGGGTATATTACGAACTTACAAAGTGACCAGCTCCCCGTTGTCGTGATACCTCAGTTGGTAGAACACGTAACCCATATCGCACAGTTCATCACGAATCTCATTCAAGCCTAACTGTTTTTCAGGCTTTGATTTCACAGCTGCTTTTAAAGGTTGTATATATTACTGCGATCATCAATCATGTCTTTTTTATTTTTAAGTAACAACCAAAATAGTAGTTGCAATTTGTTCGAATTTGTATTTTACATAATTTATCTCGTTTTGAAATTGGCACATGTTCTGTTTTATTTACAATATTTCTTTTAAATGATAAAGATTACATGGATATCTTTTACTTTTTGGAAGGCTAAGCTTGCAATCTGGTGATGCTTCACGACATGGTATTGGGAAGAAAATAATTAATTTTTAATAGTTAAAACTGTTAAACAGTCTCAACTTGTAAGTTGAGAAATTAAAATGGAAACAATTTTCCTCAAACTGCCTGGATTCAGTTGTGTGACTGACTGTAGTTTGAACATGGCGATGACGAACAGATTCTTTTTAGATCACAAAACAATGAGTAACTCAGATAACACTATGTTCTTATTCCTGAAAGAAACCAAAAAGCAAGAGCTTTCAGTATTATATCAACAACAACCACCATTTGGCGTGAAAATAAGCTAGGACAAATGTTCGTGGACACTATCTGTACCGAGAAGCCAGCAGTTTTGCGAGGGAGTAGCTTTGGGAGGAAAGCTGTGAGGATCTATTTCATTTTGGACTTCAATTGGTTAGACGTTCTCGCCTCAGGTTCCACACTTTCGCCGACGGTCGGTTTATGTCCTTATTAAGTGATATTTTGCTGTTGTTGAGGCGGGGTAGTAGGGATTCACTGCAAACTGTTATTCCACAAAGTGCAGTAAACTTTTGTTGGAGATTTGAGCAAAGATTTGCATTATGAGTTGCGAATGAGATTGCGTTTTGAAGAACGAAAACCAAGGTCAAGTTAGTGTTGCAGATATACTACCCAATACTTAAATAACCAACCAGGTGCCAACCTGTGCATGTTAGGATATAAAAAGGCTGGCTCGACCTTCTTATTTGATCATTTCTGCAACCTCGTTCCAAGAGTCTCTCATCTTCCAGCCCTCCAGTAGCGTGAGAGGGCTGAAAGAGGTCCTTTCTGGCGAAACATAATGCTGCCAGGTCGAGTACTTAAAGCCATCCTTTTTCCGACTGCAATGGAAACACTTTGCTCAAGATCTCTGGCTTTGTATTTACATGTTTGCCGCTTGAGGAATGTGACAATCAAGCATAAAGGTTGCCCTTAAAGTAAAGCTTACAATAAAACTCGGGAAGTATGACTGAACTCCACGTAAATTTGAGCGTTACCTAACACCAGTGCCATTTTCAGAATGAATTTAATCGGCGAGTTTTACGCTCAAGAAAAAGGAGTAGCCTGAGGTTTGTTTGAGAAGTAAGAAAAAAAACAGTCTTCTTCTATACTCAAAACTTCTTGTAAAAAAAAGCTATCAGATTATTAACCTCTTAAGGCCTTGTTCACACAAGCGACATCAAGACATAACAGACATGATCTGTAACGTGAACATCAATATAAAGACAAGGAAAATATCAGCTTTTTTTCCTTTGTTTCATTATTTTGCTATTACGCCATTATGTCAGAATGTTCACACTGCAAACGTAACATCCGTCTTATGACGTTATGTTAGTGTGAACTAGGCCTGTGGGTGGAATTAGGCCTGTAGGTGGAACTAGGCCTGTAGGTGGAACTAGGCCTGTAGGTGGAACTAGGCCTGCAGGAGCTGTAGGCAAAGGCCGTACTATGCAATATTGGCCAAGGTCGTGTCAGTATGATCCGTGCACAATCAGATATGGTACGAGGACCAATAATCCCCGGTACGGCTTGAATTTGACCGTTTCCAAGGAAACGGTAACAAAGCTAAATCTATGCCAAGAAAAACCAATCAGAACGTTTGGATTACCATACGATTACCTTGCCATATTCTATGGCCCTGCCGACACTACAGTGGAGAAATTTGAAAGTGCAGCTTTATTTCTATGGTTAGTATTCTATCCAACAACACTCACACTCATGCTTAGTGATAGTAAAGAGTGGAAAAAATTGATGCTGTGCCAGCTTGGCTTAGGGAGGTGTCAAAATTGCGTTCCACGCGAATCGGGTGGTGGGTGGGCCGTACGCCAGCTCATCCGCTGAAAATCGAGTAGAATGTGAAGTTGTTTTGCGGGTTTCCAGTATTTATTGCATTCCAGTCGCGCAATCCAATTGTTTAACCATGAATAGAAGGTTATATAAGAGCAATTTCATTTTGCATATCATTGTGAGTGTTGAGAATAGGCCTACCGTACACACTAAATGAAGGCTTTCAAAAACGCTCTTCCAACCGGAGGAATTTGAAAACGCCTCTTTGCATTTTAGTGTGGATAGAAAACGGAGCTTTTTGAAACCAATAGCGTCACAATACTTGTGTGACCTGCCTGCCAAAAAAATCCTAATTAACTGGTAAGTTGTGATGTTGCAAATTTATCGGATGTAGTGTAGACGAAAACATGATGCGTTTTCAGAGTTATTCATCGTAATGCGAACCGAGCCTGAGATGAAATCGCAGTTTTTATTTTTAATTTACTTTTACTCCCAAGGAAAAAGTATTTTCGCTAAATTCAATCATTCGTCATGTATTATGCCAGAAATCAGAGAAATCTCTACCCTGGGTGCCAGAGGTTTTCCTGGCGCGGTTTCCCACACCTGAAACCGCGCAAGAAAGACCTCTGGCGCCCAGGGTAAGAAATCACTTAAATCCATAAAAAGGTACAGGCCACCTTCGATAGGGATACGTCATGAAAAGGAGTGTTGTTGTTCATCGTGATAAAGTGATAATAATAAAGTATTACCGTTTGTTTAACGATGTGGTCATTTAGGATGTATATCGCAACGTTTCGACTGCATACTGCCAGTTTGCTTCAATGGGGATGCTCGTTCAATAATAACGGTATCACAATTATCCGTTTCTACGTTTGACATATGGCTTTGTGAACGTTAAGGTCTTAAGGGGGGCACACCTCGTATGTCTAAGAGCGTTATTTTCCCTTTCAACCTAAAAAAGCCGCCACTAGTTCGTATTGTAAGACTTACACACCTTACGTATTGGAAAGCGGGTCAAGTAAGTCAAGTATTTCTGTTGGGTATATTTTCTTGACAGCAACAAGCACGTAATTTTCTGTACATTTTATTAACAAAGATTTCGCATATGATGAATAGAAAACTACTATCTATAATATTTCTAGTGGCATATTCCTATGAACAATTGACAATCAATCGAGGCCCTTCGATAAAAAAAATATTTGGCCTCCATTTGTTTTATTACACGATGGTCCGCTCTCGCTCACCATGATACAATAATACAAAATAAAACACAATTGAAAAAAGAAGTGTTTTAGATCCATATGATAATACCAGAATATATCCTGTGAACGCGTTATTTCAACTCTAATATTCTGATACAATACTCATCGTAATTATTAGTCTGGCTCTCCTCTGGGAGAATAAGGCCGTGTTACAATATTACAACTTTTAAAAGCATTTCTATTCACATGTTAAAAAAAACTCACATTTGTGGAGCCTTATTTCTGACATAATGTTAGTGACATCTGAAGTAATACATTACTACGTCTTCGCTGTAACCTTTTCTAATTAAATTCCTATTTATTTTCGGGGAAACACTCGGTATTCTTGTTACAAGAGATATTATGTTGCGTCCTGTGCTATTCCTCGTATTGACTTAACATTTATCTTATGTACAGCACGCTTAGTGATCGACCTGTCTTTCAAAGACTCTTTCGATGACTACAGAAAAATTGTCCAATTCACAAATATGTAAGAAAATCTACGTGATTCGCTGGGAAATCTTTGTTGTGAAGCATTTTCGCAAAGGAAGTCACAATGAAAGGCCTTCACCCAAATTTCCGGTAAGCGGGCAGCTTCAAGGGAACCTTTCATGTTCTCGCTTAAAAGAAATTTCTGTTTATTGAGGGGCAGAATAGAGTGTCTGTGTGAGGTCTGGGCACAATGAAGTGTCTGCTTAGGGGGCACCTACTGAGTATTTCCTAATATGTATGTCAACAGGTCATGCTTGTTGTCCTTCTGAAGGTGGGATGTCCTGCGTGTCCGTATTCAGTGCTTCTCGCTGTGCAGATGGAGAATTTCCGGCCAACTTGGAAGCATAAGGCTTGGGGATTGGTGGAGGTAGTCTGTTTGCAGACTGTGAAGGTCTCGGCGGCTTCGCTGGAGGAGATTTGGGCCTGTTATCCGCCGGAAAATGAAGAGATTTTCGGGGCATGACCGGAGGAGGAGTGATCTCTTGCCCCAACTCATCAGACGCGTCAAATACAGATCGTGAAACAGTCGCTCGATTTGACGTAGTTAGCGTGTTTCTTCGAGGAGCGGGGACTGGGGTTCGAGGTTTCGCTGATTCTTCACGTGACCCAACATTCGTTGATGACGTCATCGTAGACGTCGTTTCAGAATATGACCAACTTCCACCTTTTTGCATTGATGTTGAAGCATTCTCGTGACCTTTCGACGGAATTAACGGCCGAGTGGAGTCATTCTTCGTAGGCGAGGTTCCTGCTAAAATATCGAAATTATGCGGGGTTGACGTTGGTGGCTGCGTCCACGTGTCAGAACCCTGCTTCGGGGGACTCCCAGGAGACATGAACTCGCTGTTAAACGAAGACGTCGAAAAATAATTTGTGCTTTCCGACACCCAGCTAGCTACAGACGAACTGGAACAAACAGGTGTTGAAGGTGGTGTTACATAACTATACCCATTTGTCCCGCTGGAGATATACCCGTCGGATGCGAGGACCCCCTGCCGGGGAGTAGTTGGGGATAGCGTTGAGACTGAAGAACCTGACGGCACTGAAGACCCACCGGGATCCAGCGAGAAGAGGTTTTGCGTTGAATTACCCGGAGAGTTTGATGAGGAAAAGGGTGACAGAGGACAGGTGGGGTCTGGTACTGAGTCAGAAAACACTGATGATGCACGGCTGGATGCGGTGCTAGCGTAGCTTTTTCGTTTCTCTGGCAACAAAGGCACAGGTCCAGAATTGGAGTCGTCATCAGGAGATACCAGGGTCACCGGGCGCTAAAGGAAGATAGAACTCCAATGCATCAATAACATAATAATAATAGTAATAGTAACGATAATAACAATAATAATAATAATAATAATAATAATAATAATAATAATAATA
>Ga0126337_10000556_pt1 | contig 19377 bp, 7 predicted proteins | sample DipCmetagenome_FD_92527 | JGI IMG/M metagenome (GOLD analysis project Ga0126337, IMG submission 92527) | Coral microbial communities from La Bocana,Puerto Morelos, Mexico - Diploria C A metagenome | ecosystem: Host-associated > Invertebrates > Cnidaria > Coral | place: La Bocana,Puerto Morelos...
AAGCCCGAACAATAGTGGGAACAAAGAGAGTCCAAAAACTCACTTCAAAGCATGCCGCAGACATGGCCAGATCCCTCGAAATAGCACGAAAGCTTGACAGCACGGCAGGGATTGTTCTGCCTTTATGGCGAAATTAAATTTGAAACAACTCCAGTGACAGATTAGCTCTTACGTTCCCGGCAGATAAGACATCTGCATTGCAAAAGCTTAGAGAAAGAAGGATCTCTTTGTTCAAATTGACGTTCATCGTGAGCGTTTCTCCTTTCAAGTGTGACCGTTCAAATTGGGTCCTGGCTTTCAAAACGTATTTTCTCAAACTTTCGAAGTAAGTTTCAAAAACCATCGATCGAAGTACTCCTTCTCGAATTTTCAGTAATTTATCGCTAAAACAGATATGTCCCTTCACTCACATAACCTCGTTTATTCATTGTCGTCAATAGCTCTTTGAAAACAGACATTGACGTTGCAAGAATGTTAAAAAACCTAACAAATACCTGCGGGGTCCTACTAGTCACTCTTTGGCCTATTAGCTTCTCGTGCTTTTTAGATACGTTTTAAAAAATACGGTTTGTTGAAAATCTCTTAAGGCCTTTCTGTGTAGTTTTAGATCATCAGAAACTCCGGCTGATGTTGAATTAGAACACATTTTTCCCACTACGCAGTCGGTCACGTCAGTGTTCGACATGCATCAATACTGGCCTTCCTTTCTTTTGTTTTGTCATCTTAGAATCGTTCTTGGCAATTTATGGTAGCTAGATAAACATGGAATGCGAAACAAAAAAGCTCAAAGGCGGCCCGTTTTTCGACATGGGCTTTTTTCTCTGTAACAACAGCCCAAAGGACACCGGTCTCAAGGCTGAAGAATTAGAATAAATTTGCATTGTAACATGCAATAATAAAGAGGATTAACTGAGCTTAACGCAGATTTTACATACAATGTATACATTCTCTTTCGTTTGGTCTGCTTTATAGTTTTGAAGCTGAAGGTAAAACAATGAAAATGCTTCAAATACTCGTTGCGCGCAAAAGCAATTAAGTTCATTGTAAAAGTGAAGGTCATCAATAGAAGAAACAAAAGATTCGGGCATGTAAAGACCCTGCAACTTCACAAACAAATCTTACTTGGGCACCAAGTCCTGTTACGAAGAAAAAGTAAGGTTCGTTCCATTACACAAAAAGCCAAAGCGGACAATTTTCCTCTAACCTTTAAATTCCCAATCGCGACCAAGATCAAATTTCTCATTCCATATCAATAGATTGCAAATGAAATTGGTGATGGGAATATAGAAAATGATCAACTAAGTAATTAGACAGCATCTTCGCGATGCACAACCAAATACTTAGAAATAGCTTTAGTAGGACTGTATGAAACTCAGTCAGCAATTGCCAACGCTACCTCATTTCTTTGCTTATTCTTCAAATTAAACTACCGATACTATATTGCTAACAACGAAACCTACGTATCATAGAAGACGTTGTCTCACCCCACCTTACTAAGTCACATGCTCTATTTGTTCTAGCTGTTTTAATAATCTAAACTCCATATCCATATTACATGAAATCCTTCCCTTAATTTGGTATCTGTTTGCGATAATTTAGCTTGTATCACTTCGTTTGGATATGTGTGGGTTAGAAATGAAATGTTTTCAAGTATTACTAATGCTTGGCAGTCCGAACTATATAAAAAAAACAATAATGTATGAAAACAATATTCCCTAAAATACTTTTTACACTACATTCCTTTATTTAAAAAAAAATTAAATGTTGATCATGGTTGTTGTTTTAGCTGAATAAAAAAATTAAATAAATAAATAAATAAATAATTAAACAAACTAAATTTAAGGACTTTAAGGTTAAGTTTTATAGAAAAAACCGTCGAGATTTGGATTGCTTGCACGGTTGCTGAAATCGCTTTTCAAAATACCCGTACGTTTCCCTAAAAAAAAAAAATTCCCTTACTAAACAAATACAAACTGACGTAGTAATGGCATCCAATTCAACTTCCCCTGAAGCCCTACTTTCCACCCATTCATTCTAGACTGGTAGGTTTTCAACCAATTCTCTTTTCTTATCTTTGAGATCACAGTGACCTGAAAAGTTTACTCAGTTTTTTCATTCGTCATTGCTATTATAGTTTTAATACTCGCTGTTTTTTGACAAAATATTAATTTTGCAAGATTCAAAACTTTTTCGACCTCGATGAACATTTTTCTACTTATCAAAACTTTTCTGACCTGTGATTAACCTTGGCTTGACTACAATCTTTGAGGAGTACAAATGAAACGGCAAAAAAAAAAACAAACAAAAGTTTAAACGTTCTCATTGGCCGATTCGTTACTTCGGACAATCCTGAAAGCGGAAAAACATTCAAAAAATTCAGTTCAATGACGACACTTTACGGGCCTCTTTTTTCCTCTTTAATACCAACGCGGAAAAAACCCAACGATGTAGCGAAGAAAACAAACGCCACAGAATACAAAAAAATACCATCAGTACAATTAGTCTTAAGAATAGATCATCTTAAAAGCGACAACGTACGGAGAGAAGCTCATTACGATCGTCAATGCAACGGAAATAGGATCTCTCTCACCTATTCATCTGAGGGTGTACTTTCTCATCAAAACTGGTGGATTCTACACTCTCAAGCATAGTTTATAATCTGGCTTTCGACTTGGAGGAATTTTCACGTCGTATCCTCATTTTCCTTTTTTTTTTTTTACTTTGATGGCGTGCAAGATTCATTTCCAAAGAAATATTAAGACTTGTCAGACACGAAGTTGGAGAAGTCACAAAGAAGGCAAAGGAGTACTAATAAAGGGTGCAGCGACCTTCTCATTGAGATCAGCGATAGATATGCCTTATCTTCATCAACTATCAAAGTGACGAATTTTACAAGTATTTGCCTGAATCCAAGAAATGTATTTCTCTCTACTAAATGAAGCTGTGACGAAAGACTACCATGAAGAAAAGGTAAGTAAAATTTACACCGAACACTCGAGGTATTACTCGACACAGTTAACACAAGCACAATATGCACTGCAGCATTTAATTTTTTGTCGAGTTTTGTCCCTACTTACCCCCTCCTTCCTAAGCCTATAGAAATAAAGCCCAATTGGGGGTGGAGTGGGTGGATCAAATTGTTTCATTGCCTATATGTTTTTTTTTTTTTTGTTTTTCTTTACTTTCACATCTTGTTAAGGGCAAGTGAGTGAAAAAGACAGTCTCTAATGTATAACAAGGGACAAGTGCTAATTGAGGGATACAAAGGTATAGGCGCTCCACATATTTTAACAAGCCAATGTTTGTCTCTCGTTAACATGATTTTTCAGAGCATCGCATTGAGTTACCTTGGTATTTTTCTCGCAAAATTGAAACCAAGATAAGGTAGACACAATTGACGGCAATTCAGTGCTGGATTACGAATGAATTCTAACTGTCCTCGGGCAGGAGTAATTTTCATTTACCCGCTCAATGTAACTAACTTAGCTCACGAGAACATCCAGTTTGGTACAACACAACTGGCAAAATAAATAACATTTTACACCTTATGCTACTAAACGATTATGAAAATTAGATTACATCCCCAACCATTCCAGAATCACAGAAAATACACACGTCGGAACGTTTCTTGGGGATTGCATTTATTTCTGTCGTGCATTCGATATAAACCTCGCAGCCGTGTTCTGCCGGTTGCTATGAATAGCTTAACACAACGTACATATTCTCCTGCTGAGCTCACACTAGAAACACATTTTTAAGGTAAACTTTACGTCAAATAATAGTAAAATATAACAGCCAGAGCGCTTGTAAAAAAAGGGTGGACGATGACTAACTAGTTGAAAGGACTAGAATTCAAATGCTTGAGTTTTAAGTCTTGAAGGTATCGACAAGGCCGATATCAGGTGATCATTTTCTCTGCCCTTTAAATATATATTTCCAATTGTAGTAGAATGTCATTAGAGCAAAGAAGCAAACCGGAACTTTTCCTTGCCTCAAGCTGTAAGTATTGTGCCAATTGCGCTGGTAAGTGAGTTCAAAACATCTTTTGTATACAACGCGGAAAATTTTGCTGTTCCTTTGTTCCCTCCAAGCAATCAATTTTTAGGCGAACAATAACGTAAGACTTGTCTTTTAAATTGTTGTTCCACATGATTTTCAAATTCCATAACCGTGAATGCAAACCAGAACGTCTGCTGCAAGAGTTTGCTACACTTTGAAGAAATTCTTGCAACAAAAAGGTCCAAAATAAAGTACAGAATGACTGAAAAAGGACACAATTCGAAGAGCCTGTGTTCGTGCTTTCCGTACGGGCAATTGCACAACATTACAAGGTTTTATGGTAAATGGACTTTAAAATTTAAAAGCTTTTACTACTTTATCTCTCATCGAGACATCTTTATTATGTTAATGGTATATCTCATTTCTTATCAACAAACATGGCTTGAAACAGGAACTTTTTCATGCCCCTTGGCTATTAACACCACAGGAATAATGGTATGGGTAATTTATTGAACTAATTCAATATAATTGTATTTTAATTGCAATTCCGCGAAGTCGTCTGAGCAGAAACCGGAAAATTTCGTCTATCATAATGAACTCAAGGAGTTGTTTTTCTGTATTTTATCACGTATTTGATTAATGTCTAGTTAAGCCCAAACTGCTTCTGCATGTAACAAACACATGATTGAAACAAGAGACCTAACACTTGATTTTTAAAAATCTGACGACGTTGTATGTATATTGACGACATGCACAGAATTGTTTCACGCTCTGCTTCATATAACACCTTAAGGACGAATGCGCAGTACTTTAAACAATGTACTGCTCGTTTTATTTAATGGAACTAAGCTATCCTGTGATGGAAAAGCAGTAGATTCAGTTTAAAAAAATACTGTTCATACAGAGGAATGGTCGATGTCCAGGCGTATTAGCAGAGTAAAATCCATGGCAACAAAGTTGACATTGACGTGGTAGTGACGCATGCTTGACGTCAAGGCGAAAAAAAAAAGAACCTCAACACAGATGCCACCAGAGAACGGCTTACTTTTTTGCAATATAAATTGTACTTTTTTCGTGAGTTTATTTCGAGCACCAACTCAAATTCATTTGCATTTGAACGGTAAATATAAAGAGAGGCACTGAGAGTTCTTTAATCTGATTGATATACAAAGGACTCTTTAATGGTCATTGAGGTATAACGTTTTGAACGGCGAAAGCACTTGTAACCACAACTGAACCCGTTCACTCCAACACGATTTTTTTGATGTCAAAGTCTGGGAGTTGTTGCATAATTTAAACGACGTGATTGCACGGAATTTGTCCTTTCATTACGTAGTGCGTCTTGCCTTGTGGGATAATAGCGAATAACGTGCTCAAGTCCTCGATACGTGCAGATATGAGCACTTTTACCATATGGGCAATACAAAAACGACATACCGCGGAATACATCACTTGTCGCTAATTCCTGCAGCCGTTACCATTGAATATCTAATATTATTATAACATTTCTCGATATATCTGTTATTTACCTAAGCATAAGTCCAACAACCATATAACATTGCAAATTTGAAAATGTTATATTTAATAATATAAATGTTATCTTTAATCTCTTAAAACTACTAAATTCGAAATTTTGGCAAACAATTTGTTTTGACGTTATTTGTGGATTCAGCTCGTTACAGGCAGTAACTCAACTAGAAACACAAAATGAATCAGCTGCGCACATCTAAAAGGCCGAAATTAAACAATTATGGAGCGTTTAAACTCCAACGGAGTAAAGGTATCTTTCACGAAGCAGCTTTTTCCCGCAAACCCACACGACCAGGCAGTCGCATTCTTCTGTTACCAAATTTCACGATTTTAGCAACGTGATTTGCATATTAAAATTGAGAGCTTCAAACCGATCACTACCGTACAAAACGTGACTTTTGAGCGATTGAGTTATCTGCAGCAGGATGGTTGAAACATTGTTCAGCTACTTTCAGTGCTAATCCGGTCAGATGAGGTTAAATTCCAAAGAAGTTTAACGTCAAATACAAAGTTTTATTTTAACTAATACACCATTAATCAGTCAGGTGTCTGACCATAGTTCATTAAAATCTTCTTGGAATGGTTTATTCACGAATATTACCAAAGAGCAGTCATTTTGCTGTTTCCAAATGATGCCTTCAATAAAAAGAGATCCTCGCACACTCATGTAAATGCCACACACTGTCAGGCAAATGCCACACACAAGACTTTCTACTATTAATTTTACATTTCTGCTACTGGACAATCCAAACAGATTCACTGAATATTCATTTGGTGTCTTTACATACAGTCAATGAACGGACTTTGATTAACAAAAATATGGCTTCCCATTGAAAAGGCAAAACAAGAGAACTTTCGAAAGATTCTCTAAAACCATGCAAAAGAACTTTACTAAAGGTTTATTTGAATGCGCGCGCTACCTCCAACACGGAAAAACGATCCTGTCTTATTGTCGTGGCAACCAGAGCTGTCAATCATGCTATTATTAATATGTGGTAAAAATTCCGGGTTGGGAATACGCGAGATTGTGTAAGCCTTTGCCAAGGCAAGTAACGCTATGATATGGCAAAGCCAAAGCACAAGAAGAGGTCTGTATTCTCACGAGATCAGCTCATTATACCAGGGGAAGCGGTAAGCTATTACAGCTACTACGAGCTGAGGAAATATCTCCTTCCTTTTGAAATACTGAAGGGTAAGTGTGAAGGACCTGAAGACCTTGCTTGAAATGCTACACATGGAGGAAATACCGCTCCCATTTCATCAAAAGCAGAGAAATTGTGTGAGGATGCGAACGAGGTGCGCAAAGATGTAGAAGCAGAGCTCAGTTGACAGTCCACAACTCCCTGATTTAAACCTGCCCAAATAAATTAGCCAGGGTGTAACAGCGCCTTGTTTGTATCATGGTGCGTGAGGTACTGTGTCTGCTGAAGGAAATAACACACTAACAAGATCCTAACTACCGATCTCGTTAAAATGGCAGTCTTTGCACCAGGTCCTAAAAGGGCAAGGTCTAATCCAAGACAACCGACTGAGACGGATGGGCGCAAGCATTTACCATCCGGTGACTGCATCGCTATGCACATGTGATAAGTGATAGACTTTTTGTGAAGGATGAACTAAAAGTGCACTGCATCGCTACTAACTGTTTCGACAGGGTGTAGCACTGTTGTAATGGAAACACTAAAGACAAAGTTATTTCATTGAAGGTCATCAACTGATCCAGTCAGTCTTCAAACAGTAAAATGTCAACAACAATTGCTATTTAACTGTGCACGTTTATAGCATATAGGATATATCCGGAAGGGGGAATAATTTAAATGTCACGTGGCCTCGTCTGGTATACATTTTGTTCCCAAGTGGGGTAGGCTCGCAATTGTTTGTTCCAAGACATCAACGGCTTAAAGGGCGCTGCTGAGAAAACTGAGAAAAAGTTTAGATATTCAAGAAAACTTAAAAGTAAGTGATATCTGTTGGCTGGAGTCAAAGCGTCGAACTGAGGAAATCTCGTCGAGACTTGGGCACTCATCCAATCTTGATTTGACCGTTCCGGCTGAAAATCCACCACAATTGATCATCTAGTTCCTTCCTTTCTGTAACAGTGAAGCAGCTTAACAAATAACAGTGTGTTCTAAATAAATTCCACAGCTACCGACTGATAGCCATGATTAAGTTCGGAATACTCTGACCGGTCTCGTCCGGTAACTTTTGAGGAAATGGGAAATCAGTGTCGTTTTAAGACAGCATTCACTTGGGCGGACAAAAAAGTACAAATCTAGTCAATGTTAGCTGACTGCTATTGGGTGTTCGCAGGAAAATTCAGTCCACAATGGTGATGGACTTTTAATTAATTCAGTCTTTACGCCGAGCAGATAAACTTTTCGGCTGACAGTTTGAGAAGTGGGCTTTTTGCAACGAGTTATAATGACGAGCCTGTTTTGGCTGTTGCAGAAAATTCAAATCCATTTAATGTATTGATTCTTTTGGGGTGTTCAGCTTTATAACCAGCCCGCACTAAGATGCGTAAGGTGCATGTGTTAGTGACGTCGGTGTTACTTTCTTGGACACAAGAAAACCTTCCCATTAATACAATTCACTAAACGTCTTAGATGTTTAAGAGCAGCTACCTTTACTGAGCTGTGAATATCACGATCGCTTCTGGATGAATAATTGTATGTTCCCTTTTTCTAAGCGAAATGAGTAAGTGTTGGCAAGCCATCTTGAAATCAATCATGTATAGCGATTGGAAAACTGCTTCATGTCAGATTCTTCAAGATATATTATTTCTTTTAGGTTCCATAACAATCGAATAACTTGTAAGACGTTTATTCGCCAAAATCTGCATATTTTTTTCGAGTTCTTACGTGGTATTGCACGAAAATAATAAAATTTCAGAATATGTTTCACGAATTAATTTGTGTAAATTGCACTTCTGTACTACATTGTCCGCAGTATGATGAGCTCTACAGCCATTTCGCTCAAATTGAAGATTAACATGGAGGCAAATCATGCATAAGTCTTTTGTTCCACCCACACTCTACCCTGGGAGAAGCGTTATCAATAAAAATAAAGGCTATTTTGCTCATAGCAAAACTTCAAGCAAATGAATTGCGTAACGCAAAGTTTTGACGCAGTTGAGTGGGCCGTTGATTATTCTATAAGCTGAGAGCTTTTGAAGGTCAACGGTCAAGATTGGTTGTTTCGAGGCAGTTAACCGTGACCTGTTATGTTACTAATGATGTCGGTTCTTGGTTGCCGACTGTTGCTGCTGTCAACAACATAATACATACACCTACGCAGGAGTTAGTCACAGAACTCTGAAATACCAAATTCACCAACATCACGAAAGACTACAAAACAGTGTTTTCTGGCGCCTACCACTGCAGCTATTGAATAGCATTAGAAAAGCCGAGAATTTTAAACGAAAGAGATAACCAGAGATATGGAAGACGACACCACTAGTTTTGATTCCCTCACGTTCGTGCCAAAAACCTGATGATATTGCGTTTATAGTACTGCAATAAGTTGCTCTTTGGTCACAAGAGCCGGTTTTCTTGAACAATTAAAAAAAAAAGCGAGTTAACCGCACAGAAGCTAGTCAATGTCCTAGATTGTTATTTATGACTGCATTGTTAAACGGAATTTCGAAAAAGTAGTTTTACTTAGACACACTTGGCGTAGCTCAAGGAATTTTTGTATTTTGCAGCTACGTGAGTGAAAGAACGTGTATTTTCTTACATCCGAAAACCAAAGGCGTTAAAGGAAGCAGAAAAGGACTCTTGGAAATCAAACGACATGTCCAAGAGTGAAAGTTACGACTCTGTTAGAATTTACTGACCGTGGGAAATTTTGCAGTTTATAACAGGAACTTTTTAAATGCCCTTCAGCTATTATTCTGGTTGTTAAGAAACATCATCGTTTATCACTTTCGAAGCCCAGTGACAATGCCTCAATTCTGATACCAAAAGCTGAGGGATAATGTTTCCGTAAATCACATTTTCCAGTGACCAACAATTTCAGTGATCTCGTAACAGTGGACGTTTTCACAAAAACGCTACTCGATATCACTACAAACAGTGTAATGCTAATTACAAAGAGAATCTGTGAATTTGGCAAAATAAAGAATTCATGTCTCGACCCAGGCAAAGAATATCCTAAGCCCCTTCTTTAATATTCACAGCCAGCCGGCGTGTGCATTAAAAAAAAGACAGAATCAATAGGCTACACCATATTCTTAGCTAAATAGCCCGTTGGTGCGCCGTGCAGTTACCACGGGGTCAAATAAATCAATGAACGAATTAGCAGTCACCTTTTATACTTTTTCCGCAATCAGGGATATTTTGAAGCTGTTTGTAATCAAAGTATTTCTGGGAATGCGAACAGTTATGGTTTCACGTACTTGGCCAAAGTTCGGCTCAAAATACGTAATCACTGACATAAGGCACTACGCTAGACATTCAGTACTGACGTTTAGACGGCTTCCCTTTAGAGACCCTGATCGACAAAGAGAGTACAATGCAAAGGAAATGGGATGGGAAGGAAAATCACTTTACTGCAATCTTATTTCTTGTGTCAATCAAAACGGGTTGGCTTTCTTTAATTCCTACTATTTTGTACAGTGTAAAATCTGTTCCAATAAAACAGATCAATGTCGCTGCCTTTCTTTGTCTAGTTTTACTCCATCAATAAGAAGCTAATTTTGGCGGGAATTTCGCGGCCGCATACTCAGATGGCACATGACGTCATCCATGACGACAATTACAATTAACAAGTCGAAACAAACAAGATACTACACCGTCTGCTAATCGAAAAACGGATAATTCAGGGAGCTCAGAAACGACTTGTAATGTTTTTCAGATAAGACTTTCTGTTTAAAATAAAGCTAGAGCTAACTAATCGCTTTACGTGCTGTGTCGACAAGTGCAACCTAACAATAATGAAGATCTTTGAGCAGTTGAGTGGAATCCACAAAGTTTGAGATAAAATCTTTACAGACTTCAGAGGAAAGAAAATAAACTCTAAACACGTCGATTTCGAATTCTTGCAAGCGTTTTTGCTCACATACATTAGATGCAACTAAGCGTGTAAATTCCATTGTTTAATTTCATTTCAGGGGATTTAAATTCTTGCCAAGCTATGTATCTTAAATAGCTTTTTTACCTCACCTTGGACCCTGCGATTTAGCACGAGCGCACGTGGTCGAACAGACTCTAAACTACAAGGCCTACTGTCAGCGATGACAGACCGGTTCGACTGCCATAGACTGGCTTAAGAACACAATTTCCTTCAGAACAAGATAACACTGTACATTTGGCGTGACAGTTTTCTAATTTGCATAAAGGGCCCCTCACGTACACTGCCAAAACCGGCAATTCTTGAAATTATTTAGTGCTCTCGAGACAAAAAAGCATTAAATATAGGGTGCAATTTAATGAAATGTACGCCATCACTATAGGAAAGATTCGACTCATGATTTTAAGCGTGCTGAAAAACTGCTCAACGGAGGTTACAGTCCGGCTCGAAATGAAAACCTTACTGCCCCGTCCATTTGACGTCATAATCCATTGACAAGTTGGATTGCCGGATGTCATAACAACCATTGGTGGTTGCGCTTTACATCATATTATCATCACAAATGAATGAAATGTTTTTAAAAGAGGATATCAAATGGGCTTAATTACAACGTGCTTGCACTGGGGCAACATCACAGCAAAGTCAACGAGAGTACCATCCACGGCGCTCGGCGCTTGCAGTCAACGAAGACCATTTTAAGACAAATCTCAGTCCAGGAAAGTGCTTTTCAGTTCAGAAAAGAAGAAAGCTCCGAAACGCAACTGCTGCCGACTCCTGACCTCGGCAATTCAACGAAGGACATTTTTTCAGTTCTATCACTAAACAAGAACTTAAGTCATCGATTCACACTTCCTCCGCCAGGTAAGTGTCATGCGCACTAGGGCTGGTAAACCTGAGAATTTTATTTTTCTTACAAAGGCGAAAAAATGCTTTCTACTATCGATAAAACACCACTGGGACAACGAAACGTGCTTTTTTTCCATTGCTGTGCTGTTTTCAAGTCCTCAGGAACAAAACAAAAACTCCAGTTGGTACTTGACTAGCGGGAATGAGTGGGCCGGGACTGACGTTAACAAAACATGTGTGGTTGTATATAGCGTAATTCAAGACAAGTGGGGGATTTTTAAGTAAACTACGCTGCTACAGCTGAGCTCTGTACGAATATTTAATATGTGGAGGCAAATCTTTTTTTTCGTGTTGTGCTTGGGGTGGCGAGTGTTATGGAGTATAATTAGCAACCCTCGAGGGTGCCCCGCTAATTCTTTTTTTTTTTAAGGGTTTGGGTTCTTTTTGCGATGCTCATCGCGCGTGGCCTGAATCTCCTCGCGCGTACGTCTCGTAATTCAACAATTAGCATTAATTAGCGAACAAATTTGTTTAAAGGAAGGTGGCGATTTGTGGTCATAATTACCATGAGTTACCACTCAGCCTACACTATTCTGTAGAGAAAATATTAAGGTACAATCTCGTAAATAGCTGTAAGTGTTCATAATTATCAAAAAAACCCGGACAAGTTCTGAGCATCGCAGGAAGTTCTTTTATTAAAAAAAATATCTAACTTAGCGGCCGGATGTGCTCTGAGTAATATACCACCTCCAGCTACAGACATAAAACTTTGCATAAAACGTTACTTAACTGCAATTTATTTTTGGCACATATAATATTGCAGATCCGAAATGGGATTGCCTCAAAACCGTTCCTACATTTCTCAGAAAAGAGCTTCACCGGAAACACTTCCGAGAGTCACGTCTGAAAACTTTCAGGGCGAAATGTTGTTTTTTTCCCGGCTACTGACGTTCATTAAGGTGGACAAAAATAAACTCATATATAGAGCTGGCACAGATGTCGACATTAAAATTTTAAAAAGCAAGCTAGCTATTTCTGTGGATAAATAAATCTAACTTTGGGCTAACACACGTCACACAAATTTCGCGAGGTAATTAATTATTATAGAAGTAACGCAATTAATTCGTCTTCCGATCCCTCAGTTTAATGCAAAGGTTTCACTTAACAGTTTAATGATGCTTAGCTCGGTTCTGCTTTCAGTGAGTCTGTTTGACGAAAATGGTACAAGATAGCAGCCCTTCCAGCCCAGTCGATGTCGCTTTTGAGGAGCTCTTTGAAGGTAAGCCTCAAACAGCTGGCCGGCGAACTAGAAAATTATGCGAGCTTGCAAGCATAAATTTGCTAAGCAAGCCATTGAATTCATTATAAGGCAGTCACGCGACAAGGGCTAGCATTAGTCAACAAAGCCGAGATTATTTCAAGGGTAAAGAAACACAAAAAGTAAATTCACTTCATGAAAATTTTATTGCCCTTGACAAGCAACGAACGTTTTGAGTGTCTGGTCGCAAAATGTGCTGAAACACAACTTGGACGTACATATTGGCTTGAGTTAATGTATAAATAGAACCGAGTCATCCTACTGACGTCAATGGTCACACTCCTGGCTGAGCGATTGGCTAACGCAACACGCACGTGAGAAAACAGTGCGTCATAAATACGCTGAATGGCGTAATTTGCAGTACTTAGAATATCCAAGAGGATGTTGAAAACCGCACATTATGTTACTCGCTCGCTCATTCTGAACGCATCGAGCAGCCAGTGAGAATCGACGACTCACGCAATAGGAAAGCAGAATTCTTTGCGACTCACCGTCACGGGTACTTTAGATACATGTGGTGCTTTTTGTGAATGATCAACAATGGCTGGGTAGAGCGGTTTTAAGTTAGGAAATTGTAATTTTTGGAACACTGTTATTGTAAAGCATAAGTCGACAGCACAGCCCGATCCTCGTGGTGGTAACTAATACGTCATCGTTATTAGACTTCCCCGCCTACACAGCCACCAGCCACTAAGAAGACGTGTTTAGTATTGGAGATTGACAGTTGAATAGGTACAAGTGAGATTCTAACAACCTTGTGTCATTTACTCCACAGTTATACCCGAGTTAAAGATGTTCACTCCGGCACAAGTTGTACCAGGTATTCAATTTTCCTCGAAGTTGTTTGATAACGTCTTTTTAAGAGAGCTTAGTTCTGTCTTGTAAGTTTTAATTATCTTGCAAACGCAGAAATCATTTCTATCCGCGCGGGGGAGGATAGTTCGTGGGTTGAGTAATTGCGCGCGAAATTTTAACAAGTCAGGCCCCATTTAACTAAGTTATTTTGTTTTTCCTCGCATCTTCGACAGTGTGAAGATGAAAATTCACACAATGACCATCGCGCAAAAAAAGAATAACATCTGAAACACAGACACCGCATGATTTGAATATCGAACAGCTTGCCAAACAGCGGAAGTTGAAAGGAGTCAGAATTGAAGCGGAGCGAACAAACACACGCAACTGTGGATGTCAATTCGTGATCCACGCGCAAACTAAACAACGAATCTAAACAAGAAAATGCCACAATCTCAAACTACATGTCTGGCAATTACAACATTTTTTCCGTTATTGAAAAAAATAATAAACAAGGACAGAAATTGAACGTGTTTCCATACGATACACTTCGTGGCGTTGCAAGATTAAGTAAAAATAGCAACGTTAGCATATTGTTGGAGAAACGTGCTCTGTGAAAATGAATGTTATTTTTTTCTGCTCAGTACTTTTTTTGAAAGTGGATGTGGTCTTATAATAACACGCTCAAGCCGGTGACAATATTGCTATCGCTACACATGGTGGATTCAATTTCACTTTCTAGTGAACATCACCTTTAAGTGGACTTGTGTTAATTTTCAGGCGCCGACCACGCGGACCAAGATAGGCTAATGGCAGGGTCTCCAAGTCTCGAAGAAGGTAATAATTTACATATTGACTGAGAGGTTAAACCAGCTGGTCTAGAAACGCAGAAAGAGCAAAATATACAAAATTCAGGAAGTATATTGCCTCTGTTAATTATCCCGCCAATTTGAGGTGCGTCTAGGAAACCAAGCAACAAAAACTCTTTAGGCAACTTGCCAATATCTTACTCCCAGCGAGACACAAAATGACGCTATGATTGCCTTCACATGATAAAAGAACCTGTTTAGTTGAATCTTTATGACTTTAATAGTTGATTTCTTAACAATTGCAGCTCGGATGTACAAAAGCGAGCCAGATCTGCGGATCAAGAGCGAACAATCAGCAGCATCAAGTCAGACCTCTTTTAGTGAAGTTTCAAACTGGCTCCAGTGCAGCATGCAGCTGGGTGAGACGAGGCATCAGACGCACGCGCGCGATCCCTTCCTTTGCGCGCGCGATCAATACTCCTTCCAAGAACAGATGGACAACTTAGAGTGGAGGCCACCGGTGCTTCAAGCAATGGCTCTCATCAAACCAGAATCACCCTTCGAGTTAGACGAGATGTTGATAAACCAGGCGCAGAACGTTTGCCAGATAGGAACCAGAAGAGAGATGGAAAGCGTCAGCCAGTGCAAGGTGTTCATGCCTTCTTTCTTTGATGCACAGCTCGTGAACGAGTGCGAGCCATGGTACGACCATCTCGACAACCTTCGCGGACCGAGAAACGAGAACGCAGGTGGTTTATTTAGAGACGTCGAGCCAAACAAGGAGGAACCTGACATGGCCCAAATGCTAGAGCGAGACTCTGACAGCCCCGCGAGTTTCTCGAGTGTGGACAGTCCGCCGGACCTCGCGTGGACGACACGAACCACCCTCGCATCTAGAGCTGGTGGCATGAGCGCATTCAAAACCACAGAACAGAGAAAATTTGTCATGCACAAGAATCACAAGACAACGTTCAAGTCGGGTCGCCCTCGCCTCTGTCAGTTCCTGCTGGAGCTTCTCGACAACCCAGACAAATTCGCCTACATGATCGACTGGTTGGATAAAGAGAAAGGCATCTTCAAATTCATCAACTCGGGCGAAGTGGCGCGACTGTGGGGACGTCGCCGAAACAAGCCTTCCATGAAGTATGAGAACTTTGCTCGTTCTTTGCGAACCTACATCGCCAAGGGTATCCTCTTAAAGCCACGCAGCAAGCTGGTCTATCAGTTCGCAAAAGTAAAGAGCTGAGGAATTCTATACGCCGCGCAAATGACACCAACAGAGAAGCTACTCAGATTCCCACGATCAGATGCGAGTAAGCCCAGAAACAGTCAAAGTGTTCGCTGAAGTGTTCAGAGTGCAATCACCACAAGACATTGAACTAAAAAAACGTGAAAAATATGTTAAATCCACAAATAGACTGAGCGTATCACAGAGTAAAGTAATGCCAATATCTATTTAAGTACTGCGCGAAACATTCAGCAGAACGTTCAGAACAACATAAAGTTATTTGAGTTTTAGAAAAAAAAGACAAAATGAACTAGAAACAAAATTTAATTTAAAATTTCCTAGTAGATAATTAGTAGAAATAGCAGCGCGACAGGTGATTCTGAGCGTGTGTGGGGGCATTGTGAGGCTTCTGCTTCATCCAACCCGAGTGGGATGCCTTCCTTGAAATCAAGTCTGTTAGAGTAGCTTCCCTATATTTTATCGATTAATAGGCAATGAAAAATATCTTCTAGGAGATTAAGGCGCCCCAGTCATAGAAAAAGAAAACCATTAGCAACTTACAACTCTTGTATCTGTACGAAAACAAAACATACCAATGTTATTTCCCTGTGCAAACTCGTTACCCGGTTAACAATAGTGCTTGTCGTTAGTTATTTCACCCCACCAAGTCTGCAAATGCCATAAACGTGTGTGCCAGAAAGCATATCACATCGATAAAGTGCTTGCCAAATGCCAGTCAAGCGAATAGTATTTACTATGTAAAATACGAAAAAGGACCAAGTTACAATTTAGTGATTCTGACCGTGTCAGACATTGGGTGGTGTTAGCGTGTTCAGTGTTTTCGAACTTTAAACCATTACAAAGGCGTTTTTCACAAAAGTTAGTCATTCGTTAGCCATTCGTTAGCTACGTATTTCGCTCATGTACGTTTGAGACGGGGTAGGTTTTTAAGTAGTTAGTTTCTAAAAGGACAAAGTGATCAGTTTTGTAATGGAAAAAAGGTTTTTATCGTCTAAGCAATTTAAATGTGCCAAAATTAAACAAAATATATATATATGTCTAAAAGGTTATAGAAGGTTTTATAAAGTAATATTCAAATTTTATGAAGTTAGCGTAAAGTATATTGTAGAAAACTGGGAAATAGAATCAAATAAAAAGTGTGTTTAAGACAGAGTGTGTACTCTTCATCGGCTCCATCTCGAAAGACGTAGGAGGTTTCGGCGTGAATCGCCGCCAGTTTCAGTCTTTCAGTCTTTAGATACCTAACGATTTCAGGGACAACATAACCATCAGAAATAGCAGTTTGCTGAAACGTCTCTTGTCGGATTCTTTAGAGTAATTACAATTTAAGCACAAAATTATAGCACAGCTCACGGTAGTTATAAGCTAGTTATTGCATGGCAGTTAATACCCTCAAAAATATAGAAACGTTTGCCAGACCTCAGTTGAATATCCGTCTGCATGTTCGCCTCAATGCAAAATGTCTCGTAAGAATTCGTGTAAGCTAAAATGGTTAGCTGTGTCTCTATAGTCCCTAAAAATAGGAACTACATGTTTGATTGAACACGAAAACGTGAAGTTTGAATGCGTGAAGTTTGAACGCCCTATTCCTCGAGAATGAAACCTAGGGCAGAATTCGAGAGCATGAAACACACATTCGCTTTAATTATTTCAATCATAATTTAGTAGATCTGTGCTCTGAAAAAAGCTAGATCCTGATGGATATTTCCAAGAAACACGGACAACTTTCAGTTTCTGTAAGACGTCTCCTACAGAAATGGAAATTTCTTCCGTCCGTAAAATTCCCAAAGAGAGGGACTTGGCAACACTAAGTCGTTAATAGAAGTAATCAACTTTGGTCTTGTAAGTCAATCTCTTCATATCATGGCAACATCGGCAAGGTTATGAGTTGATGCTACCATCATTTCACGTCAGAGGAAGTCTTAACGGCAGCCAAACTCCACTTTATTGCAAGAGATTCAGTCATAAATGGATTGATAGGATGGAAAAGCGTGCGTGGGAGCCAACTTGACAACCTGTTAATAGGTTACAAGACAACATAATAAAATGCGTGGTCTCTGGAACTAAATTAATCCAACTGGAAAACACCAACAGGACACAATAATTATTATTGTCCACAACCAAAATGAATGCGCCATGCTTCAAAATTTAAACTTGGGTGGTCTACACGTAGCAAAAGACAATCCACGACACTACCAGCTGCCTCGCACGTGTCACACGCGGGGAAAAAGCGTGTTTAGTTCGCGCGCGCTCATCGCAAAACACCGGAAGACTTAAGCTTAATGCCAACGCCCACTGTTTTTAATTCGCTGTTGCTATAAAAACAATAGAGCCTCTTCTGAACTTGTTGTATTAAAGCACTTTCAATAATATTGCAACGATAAAGACCATCTCGTACTTCCTGTTTCTCGTTACAGTCCGGATGTGACGTCAATGGCGAATCCGGTTCTTTTTACTTGGTCAGCGAACCAACAGCGGAAGATGATGTTTCGAACACCTTTGAATTACCAAATTTGTGCTACTTTCCATATCAAGCCGTGTCACAGAAGCTCGGTGTTGAAAGCATCGGAAGTAAAGCGCATCCGCCTTTGAGAACACTGTGGAAATATTGCTGTTGATATGCGGATTGTGTGACTAGTGGCAATCAGACGAATCGCAGACTTTATACTGGTGACTAAACAAAGGTTATTCAACATCACTGCCAATAAAACACCCAAGAGAACACCTTAAAACATGACATGTCACTTAATGTTTGAGCTTTATTTATCCAATCAAGGGTGTGAGTTGTTATGTTGTACGATCTACCGGTGTGTTTAAGATAAACATAGTTTTATTTCTGATAGAAGATACCGTATATCGAAAACAGAAAGCACGGACAAGAATTTGGCGTCAACAAACGAAAATGAAGCCTCGTGCAATATTGTTGGATATCTGACAGTTGATACTTCCATTGTCCCTTCATGGCATGGATTCGTTATCGTAGCAACTTAGAAATTGTGTCAGAACTTCACTGATCGACACAAAGAAGCTGATATTAATACATCTTGGAACACAATAGTACTAGATACATTAGGCACAGTGGCAAACACGACCAAACACGTTCCGGGAATTCATATCCACGCAATATAATTATGTTGACTGGAGGGCGCAAACATACTGCACCTGCTTGGCTGAAAATAAAAAAATTATAAACCCATAGGTTGAGAACCATAGACTGAAGACAGAGGAAATTCGTTTTAATGGGATTTCTACGAGACAAAAGGTAGAAATCTGTGAAGAGAAATCTTAAATAACGCACAGCGTCACCCTGAGAAACGACGTGAACAAAACTTGTCACCCGCTAACACGATAAATGGCTTCTCATGCCACAGTAATTTAAACTTGTGCTGTTATGTATACAATAAGCTTTATTTAACAGGTGTTTGACGTACATGAAAAACGAGTACAGAGCAGAATGGCGTTTCACTTTGACCACATATTTATGTAAATCCTGTCATTGCACGCCTCTGGACTTCAGGCTGAGCATGGAAAGGCTTCCGCTTTTCGACGGTCCCTGTTAGATCAGCATGACTAAAGGTGTTCTTTCGTCTCGAGCGTGAGACCGTGTTGCATTCGTCAATCATGGCATGCAAGGTCACATTCCATACCGTTTGGTGACTGGGAAAATCTAAAAACAGTAAAGGAGTGCCTGAAAGAGGAATTATTTCATGGCCAAAGCATGTTGTTCCTGTTTACAATCGTTAAATTATCATAAACTTATCACT
>Ga0126337_10000557_pt1 | contig 19365 bp, 14 predicted proteins | sample DipCmetagenome_FD_92527 | JGI IMG/M metagenome (GOLD analysis project Ga0126337, IMG submission 92527) | Coral microbial communities from La Bocana,Puerto Morelos, Mexico - Diploria C A metagenome | ecosystem: Host-associated > Invertebrates > Cnidaria > Coral | place: La Bocana,Puerto Morelos...
CACCACCTCCACCACCAATGCCACCACCGCCACCACCACCGCCACCACCCCCCCCCCCACCGCCCCCACCACCCCCTTCACCACCTCCAAAACCACCCCTACCGCCACCTTCACCACCCCCACCCCCACCCCCCCCCCCCCCACCCCCCCCCCCCCTCCCACCCCCCCCCCCCCCCCCCCCCACCTTCCCCCAACCTCACCAACCCCCCTGGATTGACCACAGCAAATTTCATCCAGGGCTTCTAAAAAAGTGGCTTGGGCTCCTCACTTTTGAAGTTGGGAGCCTGAAGGGCTCCTTAAAAATTTCCTTAGGCAACAGCCTCAGCTCAAACAAATGTGTGATTTGTAAATCTATGCAAAGCGAAATTCAAATCAAACAACAGCCAATTAACAAGCTCAGTTGAAAATTTGACTGTTCACAGTACAGCTTTGTATCACTATCACTGAAACAAGGCTCCCTTATGTTGATAAGATGACAAACAAATTCGAAAACTTTTGCATCAAACCATCACAGTCAGTCTGAAATTTTGAACTCCCTAACCCAAATGCGATAACTAGTGTATGTTACTTTAAATTGTACGGTTCTTTCATGCCTTCCGTTGACTGCCTTGAGCATAACCATAACTTGCTTTGATACTAAATAATTTCAAAGGTATTATTAATGTGGCACAAGTTTTATAGTGGTACTATGATCAAAATTCTACCCCTTGATATTTTAGTTGCATCACATAGAATTCCATGAAAGAATAAAAACGCCGTTTACTATTTCCAAATATCTTCATTATTTCCGGAGATATTTGTGTTTGAAAAAAACGTAAAACATGCAAATGAGATGACTGATGACATCATCTACTCAACCCAATATTACATGATGTATACTAGTCTAATAGAGCTATCTTGGCCAATTTGCATCGCAGACTATTGAAACTTGGTAGGCTAATAGTTCTAAAGGAAACACATCTACGACTACAAAAATTCTGTTCCCTTGGCAACTCCTCTTTTCCAGTCCCCACCTACTTTATTTCAATCTGTTGGTTATTTTCAGCACAAAAAACATAAACTGGTGCCACAAACTCGAGCTAACATATTCATATGCTTGCTGGATCATACATATGAGGCACCATTAGCAAATATCAAAATGGAACGCCAAAGGTGGCCAGAAAAGCAGTTAATATTGGGGAGGTCTGGAACTCAGTATGTTGCCACGGTAACAAAACTGTTGAGTTCGTACTGTGGAGCACATTTAGTAGAATCTTACTGCAAAGAACCAAATATTTCTGATACAAACTGGCTGAGACATCTTTCTTCATCGTATTTGATCAAAATCTGGTTGAGTGTATGACGTCATCAATTGGCTAATTTGCATATTTTAAAAACTTGAATATCTCTGGAACAAAAAAGATATAATTTGAAAGTAGTAAACAGCATTTGCTTCTTATGCAGACTTCTTTTTTGTGTTTTAAAATGGCTTAGATCAGAAAGATGCAATTTTCGTCATAGTACCACTTTAATTATCAATTATTCGTTCACTTTCTATTATTCTTTATACTAAAGAGATACACATACCGGTAGAAATTATGCAAATTGCGACAAAAAAAAAAACAACACATTGAAACCTAGATGATTTCAGTTAACCTGGTGCCTAATGCACGACTCAGGACAAAAGGTATAAATTACGCAACAAAGAAAAAACCTACATATTTCGAGTTAAGGAAAACTAGGCAAACATAACGAAATAACGACAAAATGCTCTTCCTTATCAGAGAAATCAATGTTATTGTTAAGTTGCTTGCAATGATGTGCCAAAGTTCTATTTGAAACAACTTGTTTACACGGCATTTTGCAGCCTAATTTCAAGCGTTGTGAAAATCATCTTGACTGCTTTGATGTCTCAAAACTGAAAGAGTTGTATGGTTCAAAAGGATGTAATATCTCATTAGTGATGGAATGAATGAAAACAAATACATGTAGTGTAGGTAATGTTTTATGTTGTGGACATTGATAACAATTGGATACGAGAGAAGTAAACATTTGCCAGTCTTGTAAATTGTCTTTTCTAGCATTGGCAAAAAATTTTTTAACCAGCCGCATCATTTGAAAGCGGCTTTTGGTCAAGACTGCAGAACACATTTTTGCAAATGAATGAATTAAAAGCAACACTGTGTACATGTAAATTGAAATAAACATTGCGTCAAGTTTTTTGGAACAACCTAGTGTGCCAAAGCTAAGACCAAACCATTATTTCGCTTGACATTTCAAAACAAGTATGGAGTACCCTCAACTGTTAAACTGTGGCATACTTAACATGTAGCCTGTGAGTGTTGACTTTCAAGTGTCGAAACATTGAGATTTTATAGTATGCCCAAGCTCGAAAATTTCCTCAAATACAAAGCCAAAATATATGTATCAATTGAAATCACTTGACATTTCTAACCAAATATCTACATTTCTAAGAAGAAATGAAGTGTTTTTTTTTGTTTTAAGTATCTAGGTTGTGGAAAACACTTCACAGCTGTGAGGTGTCTAGACATAATAACAATCATAAGAAATAAGAAAGTGGGATGAATTAAAACAGACAAAACAAAATAGTACAGATGTATGTAGCCACCGCAATATTCAGCCAGAATGAAAGAATAAGAACTTTGATACAGAATGTTGTCTTTAGAAAAGGTTGTTAACTTCCTTTCACAAAATAACTAAAGAAGCGAAAACCGGCGAACAATAGCCAAGCTCATACACTGTACATGGGTTGGTACATTTCTCTGACCCCAATCCATGGACCACCACAATGGACTACCAAAATGGACTGTCAAATGGACTATCTAGATGGACTACCTATACCGACTACCTAAAAAACTACCTTGAAAAAAAAATAGAGGGGTAAAACAACTCCAGTGAATTGGTGAATCAATCAAAACAAACAACCAAGGGGTAATATTTCTTTATATTTTTTTTCAGGGTAGTTTTTTTAGGTAGTCCATCTAGGTAGTCCATTTGACAGTCCATTAGAGTAGTCCATTTTGGTAGTCCATTATGGTGGTCCATGGACTGGGGTCAGCGAAATGTACCAACCCCTCATACATACTAATGCGTTAAGAAAAACACAAATTTTGGTTTGTGTATTTCTGAGCTGTACTGTAACATGAAACCATTATCAGAATTATTAACAACTGTGTCACTCCACATTTGGCCTTCTTACTGCTCTTGAATACAATTACTGGACAGGTATCTAAACTCATCTTCTTTGTGTTTCTACTGAGACCTCAAAAAAGGTGTGGAAACAGGCCTGTAGCTAATAAAAGCTCACTCTTCAAAGAGACACAGAGAAACCCTTTTACCTTTTGTTTCCATGTTTCCTTCAGCACCACACTCATCCATAACATGCCCCTGAATCTCTTGGTTACTCTTTTCCACAGGTTCAGCAACACTTTCCTCATCCTGCAAATAGTATAAATGATTGTTTATTAAAAATGTGACTTTCCTTATTGTTCATAGATCCAAGATGTACTGTGTATATTGAGCAGGGTCTGTAATTATAAGAATTGTAATTTTGGAACTTTTGCTAGCAGGTGACTAATCTTTTGTTCCCACTGCCTTTTTTAATTCTAAGATAGCTGGACTTTTTTGGAGAAAACATAGCATTTTATGAACTGTTTAACAATCATCATGTTTACCCTTGCACCTTTGCTTTCAGTAGTGTCTTCAGTATGACGTAGGTATCATAGACACACTAAACATTACATTGCACTTTGACTGTAAAATCGAAATTTTGGAGTTAACGGAAAAACAACAAAAATTAATTGGCAACCAAACCTTATTATCTGGTGAGCGACCTTTTAAGCTTAGTTGCCAGTTAACCCCTTCAGGAAAAATGATTTAAGGGTGAAAGTTTCTAAAGAAACTGTGGTGCTGCGTCGGTGGGGGTAACAAGGTAATTTGGTTATATATGTATCAACTACCGGTACGTTGAAAATGTAAATTAGCCATCGTAACAAGTTAAAAAGCTGACGTTTCAAGTGCTAGCCCTTCGTCAGAGCGAATGGAGGAATTGTGGGTTGTGTGTGGGTTTATATGGAGAAAGTGGAGCTACGCTTTGGTGGGAACATTGCAAAAAGATATACATTGGGGAAACCAGACGACGACTAGGTGACTGATTCCGAGTACACCTTCGCGATGTAGAAAGGAATGACAAGGACGCATCAAAACCAGTCGTTAGACATTTTAACTTACCTATTGTAATCATTCTAGCAATATACAGTTGCATACTGTATGGGAATCTGCGGCCTTTCCTTACATTTAGGTAGCTCGGAAAGCTGCAAAACTCTTGAACAAAAGTTTATCTTTCAAATCAGCACTCTTAATCCCATAGGTATCAACGAATGCTTTTCATTCTACTAATTTATTCATGTTTTTCTCGTTGCTATGTTGCCACCAACAGTGTAGCTCCACTTTCTTCATATAAACCCACACACAACCCATAATTCCTCCATTTGCTCTGATGAAGGGCTAACGCTCGAGATGTCAGCTTTTTAACTCGTTATGGTGTCTAATTTACATTTCCTTCAGGAAAAACTTAACTAAAAAGATGGTGTCTGCCAAACATGCAAGCAATAATTACACTGATTGGCGAAAAATACCTATATGTAAAGGGTTTTTTGACTGCACAGACATCTCAAGATACATGCAAGCAGATGACCCAAGAGAAAACCAAGCAATATTGCATGTGAGAGCATCCATGTATGAGTTGTAAACAAACATGTCACCCAAGTTATTTCAGTGATTGTCCAAGTTATTTAAGTGATCGTCCGGGTGAAGGTAGTTCTGAAAAGAACTACCTTCACCCGGACGATCACACTATACGAACTACCTACTTGTATATTTAAGTGAGATACGTTGGTATATATGTGATCAATGAGTGTTTTGTTGTCAGTTGTTAAGTTGTTAGCAATTGCTTGTAATGTTTACCTTTCATTAGTAGATTACTAAAGGTCTATTTCTGTTTCAACAAATATTAAGTCTTCCAAAATAATATTGTTGTCTGGTGATATTGTATTTAATATCTCATTGATTAATCAATATAGTATACAGTGTAAGAGGCAACTTTGTAATGGCAAGTGATTGTCCAATCCTCATACATGTAGTTGGTTATCCTAATTACAATACAATAGAATATTGTACATGTATTGTATATATATAAAATTGTATGTAGAATATTGTAATTATAATACAACAGAAGAAACTTTAGTTCCACTTTAATGAATGTGTGGAATAGTTCTTTTGGTATTGAAGATTACAACAACTTAGTCTAAGTATTATCTTGTGATCTGTAGTCAAGATTGTTTTTGCTGCTGCTAGACGAAATGGAAACCGTTTTCTTACTATTTTGTTTTTTTTCCAGAATGGTTTTGCACTTAATGGTCTACATGTATTTATCAATAAATAAGTTTGGTATTTCCAATATTGTGATAAAAAACCTGGTCATTCAGATGCAGGGGAATTGTGTACAAGTACATGTTGTGAATTTTTTTATCTGTACAACTTTTTGATGTTGAGTAACACTTTTGAAAACTTAAAAGAATACTCCTAAAATAATTTAAGATTATATTGGGTTCTTCTCTGTAAAGATCATATTTTGCTTGTTGTTTCTTTGAGAATGCAGATTGAGAAACAATGTACATGTAGTTGTGAAAATCTACATGTAGATGGTATTTTTTTAATTACAGTGCCACTCAGAACTAAGCAAACATCGCAAAAACGTTCTTAAGAGCCCCAAACACATTAAAATGGCCCACGCATTTCAGTCAAGGCCTTAAGAACATGCATTTTGGCTAATGAGTGAGCCTTTGTTATTCATAACAAATATTCTTATTGTGATGCATTGTTGTAGTGAAAAAAGAAGGACTATAGCTCAAACAAATGTGTGATTGAATGCAAATGAATAGATGAAGGATCATATATTTGAACTGCGGAGAAAGATACAAATTTATAATTGATCATCGCAGTTATACACACAACTGAAGCAGTTGAAATTATGGCCTGAAAAAAATTCAGGCCTGAACGTGATTCAAACCTGTATATATGACCTCTGTGATAGTGAATAACATCGTAAGTTTAAATTAAATAATAAAGAAAAATAATAATGCGACATCAAATATAAAAAGTTTACAGTTTCCCTTTTGATCATGGTTTGTACAGTATATTAAAACAACTCTCAGTTTTCATGTCTGAATAAAATTCTTCAAAACCCAAAATGGGACATTTACACCAAGGCTAAAATGGAGCTCCTGGGCTGGGTGTTCAAAGCCCAATTACATGTAAGCTAACCCAGGATAAGAGAAAATTTTGATTTTTTGAGTAATTTTGCAATGAGGTTTTCTGTATATTTTTTGGCCTTCTGCACAAAACAAAAGCAGTGAAAACAATTCTATAATGTTAGCCTCAGGGAAATTAAATTATCAATAAAGCAGCCAGGCAAAGCTCTGTTCACAGCATGTCAATTTGTCCAGTGACCGGCCCTTAATGAAACCTGTCTTGTTTTGTTTGAAAAAAAAAGAACAAAAAACAAGAGTCAGTTTTATTTACAAACCTGCACTTTGTTCTCATATTGCTCCATTTCCACTCTGAATTGCTTGGTTTCCTTTCGACTACTTTTACCAACTTTAGATCTCTTAGATTTCAGTATAGTAGCAGATTTCTTTTGATTGGATTTGTTCTTTACTTCAGTACCCTCAACATCTTTTCCTGTCAGTCCATCACGAACCTGCTTTTGATGCAGTTTTTCGGCAGGAGAACTGGACATATCCTGGCTTTTGCTACTTTTCATTTCAGCTGGATTACATTGCACACTTTGCTTTGCCTCTTTCTTTATTGGGATTTCGGTGTCTGCCTTCTTCACTCTCAAAACTGGTTTTACTTTTTCTCTTGTGACTTTACCTTGTCCTTTAATGACCTCAAGTGCCTTTTTCTTCATCTCTTTCTTTCCTGTTTCCTTCTTCAAGCTTTCTTTCTTGGCATCCTTCAAAGTTTCTTTGCTTTTGGGACTAGCTACCTTTTTGCAAACAGCCTCCTCTGTTTTCACATCTTTTTCCTTTTCTAAAACCTCCTTAGTTTCAGTAATTACTGATTTCTGTTCTTCCTTTTTCTTCAATTCTTTGTCTATACTTTTGGTGTCAGAATCATTCTTAAGACACTTCATATCTCTTTGTTTGTTCTTTAAAGAGTCCTTTTCCTTTGCCTTTTCCTTGCTTCCATTTTCATTTTCGAGCTGACTTAAATTCTGGACTTTTTCCTTCTCCTTAGGTTTAATTTTGTGTCGCTCTTTTTCCTCCTTCTCTTTGATCTGCAGAATTTCCTTATCAATATCACCTGACTCTAAATCAGTGGAGGGAGTAGTCTTAGTAGTCTTGTCATTAGCCTTGGTTTGACTTGAGCTTCTTGAGCTTTGACCACTTGAAGTACATGTACTGTTTTCTTTGGCTTGACTCTCCACCAAATGCCTTACTTTAGAACCACCACTTTTTTCATCACTGGCTGCTTTTCTTTTTCTGCTAGGTGCTGAAACATTTAGAGAAAAAGTAACTTGATTAATAATGAAAAGATAATAATATCAGTTTGCAGGTTCTGGACAGAACTGTTTTTGGTGGCTGACATTTCCACAAACTCAGTTGAAGCCATTTTCAGAGTCAAATGAAGGGTATTTTTTGTTAATATTGGGCAGTACAAGATGGGAAGCTGTACCACTTCATAGATAGCAATGTGCAATGAATCTTTTCATTTTCGGCGGCTGGTTATGAGCCATTTTAATATTATTAATGGTGTATGGGTATTCTACATTTCAACACTGAAGCGCAAAAAAAATAAAATGGAGATAAAATGCAGCTGCTTTTGCAGGAAAAAAAGTCAACCTTCAAGTCAAGAGCCTCACTTTACATGATTCAACAACATTCAAAACACTCTCAACCGCTTGCCACATTATTTTTTGTTTGTTTAGTTTTTCCCCGCCTTTGACTGCTACTTCACTTGGAGGTTTAGTGAATTTCCTAATATTTGTTGTGACAGAAACATCCCTGTTCATAAATAAAATGAAATAAAAACTCTTCAGTTACTGACCCTCTGATTTCCCAGATCTTACAACAAGATTGACTGTGTAAGTGTTGAGGAGTTTCAACAATGGGTTGCAACTGACTTTGGCAATGACAGTAATGTTTTTTTTTTGTTGTGAAAAATATTTAATCTTTTGCAGTACAGTGGAGATTACTACAGTAACCAGGGTCATTACCTTGCATGCAGTATTCATGGGTAATTAGTCTCGACTGTAAAATGTTACTTGCACACATCACATACAAAAATCACATTAGGACTGCCATATTGTACGCATTTTATGCATATTACATGTGTACATAAGAACTGCAATCCTTGTGCCCTATACTGTGGTGAAACATGAGTATCCTCAGGTCAAGATTGATTGGGAAGGTAAAGCAACCAAACATTGTCATCTTACCACTTGTCTTTGCTTGTGTATCCAGTTCAGCAGCAAATTCATCATTTGCTGGCTCACCAAGTATGTCCTTTAAAACATTGAGCTCCACGCCATCACAGCCTAAAAGAAAATAATAGAAATGTTTGCATACATGCACATTTGTTCAAAACGTGGAGATTGTTATGGTAAAAAAACTCTTACTCCAATTATTCCCTCATTCCACTTAAAACCCTGTACAGTGTACGCCCTAAGAGTGACATTGGCACACAATGTCATGACTTTGTTATTATTTGAGAGATTTCTATGAATTTTTGCACTGAAAATACATGTACATGTATGTCTTGTAAAGATCTGCTCATTGAAGACATAAAATTGTGACCCCTTCCTATCTAAGACGTGATTGACCACCCCTACAGGTTTCCAACTTCTTTTTTGAGATGCACATGGAATGCAAGACTTGTTTCATGTCAAACTATGTATTAAGACCTAAGTAAGCTATAGTTTAGGAGTACACCTATGATATTTAAGAGTTGATATTTGTTGAAAGGTTTTCAGTTTCACACTTTAGAGCCATTTCCTTCATACATGTACCTGCTGATGTTAATTCTTAAATAAACTGATCAGAGAGGTACAACTTTACATGTAGCCTTGATTTTCTGATTTGGAAAAAACATGGCGATTTGTTGTAGGGGATAACTACAATGTACAGCACCGCTCAGAAATAAGCGTCCCAAAATATACACGAAATACGCGTATGCTTCTGCGCATATGTGCGTATGCTGACCTGCATAGGCGTATCTGTGTATCTGCGTATGTGCGTACATGCGTATGTGCGTATACTCTGCATACGCATATGCTCATTAGTATGAATGAGCCAGATTATTGTTTTTTCTTTTCTTTATAGTTCATTGTTCTTTCTTTCGAATAAGGTAAAAATTTCTTAAAACATCTACGACAATATGTTATTTTGACAATATGTTATTAATATGATGTTATTTTGCGCTGGAAATGTCGTTGATGATGACGTCACTGTTAATAGAATTTTCCTTGTCGATCCGGTCTGCAGTCTGCAGTCTGCAAATGTCATACACCGAAACAAGACCCCGGCACATTCCAAAAGACCAAAAGTTTATCTTGCAAGAAGTTAATGAATGTTCATGGCGCATCATATAAACTCTAACAGAACATCGGTTCTACTTAATGAAATACCTAAAAAAAACAATGAACTTCTTAAAGAAACAGTTCTACATGTACTTATTGAAATTATTTTAACAACGTTTCAATCGCCGATTTATGCCAAATACATGTAGAACCAAAGATGTTTTCGCTAAATGTACTAGCCATGATGTTCACTGCGTATCAAAATTACTCTAATAGAACAATGTTTCTACTTATTGAAATCACTTCACCATTAACATGTAGATCGCCGATTTATGCCAAACAGAACTAGAGATATTTTTTTCGCTACTAAAAGCCGTGTCGCTTCAACAGACAATCAATTCACAAACAAGTCTCGCAGACGCGTGCAAAAAGACTGAAAGTTTAATTTGCAAAAAAGTTAATAAACATTCACGGCGCATCATACAAACTCAAATAGAACATCATTTCTACTTATTAAAATCATTTCACCGTTTAAATCGCCAATTTATACCAAATAGAACCAGAGATATGATTTTTTTTCGCTTCCAAGCCGTGACCAGCCGTGACACTTCATACAAACAAGTCTCGCCGGCGCGTGTTTACGGAAAGATTTTATCTTGTAAGAAAGTTTATAAATGTTCACGGCACTTCATATCAACTTTAACAGAACATCGTCTCTATTATTAAAATCTTTTCACCGTTTGAATCGCCCATTTACATCAAGTAGAACCAGAGATGTGATTTTTTTCGCTACTAAGCCGTGTCGCTTCAAAAAGACAAGATGCAAGAAAGTAATAAACATGATAAATGTTCATGGGGCATCATCTTCTATCAAAGTATACAGACTGCCCAAATTGCAGATATTCCTCATTTTCGTCACGTTCGATGGAAATGCCAGTCTTTTTCAAAACTTGCTACCACGACTTCACGACAATCTTTTCTGTTGGAAGGCTTTGTCTTAAATGAGCACTGACAAACACAGCAATTCTCGGGTGCCATACCTCTACGTTTTTCAAGCCGCAAAAAATTACCCTGCTGACTTTAGCGCTATTTTCATGGTTTTTATTTTACCGGAAGTCAATATGATTGGGTCTCATGTGACAGTTGATGCCCCTAGGGAGCGAAAGCAATTAGAGGCGTTTGGTAAAATGTCTGGGCTCAGCAGCAGGCTTTTCCTTTCCTTCCCTGTCCCTCCCCCCTGCCACTAAGCCCTTGAGCCCTTGCGCGACTCCCGCTTGCCTGAAAGGAAACGGAAAAGACTGCTACACAGGCTAAGGATCTAGACACTAGAAGAATTTTATGAGGGTCTTGAAAAGAGAAAACAAAACAATGATCAACAAAACAATCGCAGAGTGGCTTTATTTGTGCAAAGCCTCTTTGTACTGTATGTATGCAAATATTTTTAGTGTTGCGCATTTTCTACAAGGCACATGCGGCTTGCTTATCTACACTGAAGCTGATAACTCAATGACAGCAAACTAACATTCCAGCCATGGGTTTATGGCTTCACCTGCCGAAGTGAGCGTGCTGTTTTTATTAGCTCGACTTCAACCCACCACCAAAATGTATAAAATAAACACTAATTGCAAAAAAAAGTTTTTCCTTACGAAATCCGCCCGACATACAAGAATTTCAACTTGTGGTCAGTAATGTTGTAAGTGTATAAGCCGCACCCCCAACTTTGAGGCATGATTTTGGAAAAAAAACTTCAAAAAAGTACTCTCGTAAAAAAAGCTGGTTGTATTTGCAGCGACATTAATAAATTAATCAACTCTCAAAATACCTTTTAAAAGCGTTTTTTAATTGATTTCCCTATTCCCTCTGACCAATAGCAGTTGTCTTCATTGCTAAAGCCCACAATTGAAGTGAAAATAATGGAATAAAGCGCAGGAGAACGATGGAAAACAATAGCTTGGTAACCTCGCAACATGAAAATATTCGCTTCGCATCAGCTGTGCATGGTTATCATGTTTATCAAGACGAATGGAAGCCATTGATCGGAGAAAAACTTGTTGCTAAACAAGAGTTTGACAACCCTATTGACAAGCATGCCGTGAAAGTAGTGCTGGGCAATTAAATGGTCGGCCACTTGCTCATGAGCTATCCCGAATAGTGTGGTATTTTCTTGCACGTACTGGCGAAGGAGGAATTGCATGCCAGTTAGAGTTTACCTGCTCAAACATACTGCAAATGAAATACTTGAAAGAACTACTGGCGAACAAGAGTCGGGTTTAGAACCTGAAGATCCAAACAAACGGCTCCTTAGGGAGCCATCACTTCTACCGAAAGAAAATATGATTAACAAAAGGTTTCAATATGTTTAAACTTTATTCATTGAAGGTCTTCGGCTTATACACGAGTGGTTACGGTACTTTCACATGTGTGAGGCTGTGCAATTTCATGCATGAATACGCTTTCTAAAAAAAAATGCAAGTTTTTTAACAGTATTTACTACACATCAGAGTGTTTCACTTTTACGACAAGATGAGTGAAATCACATGCATATCGGCCAGTTTGAGACTAGAGATTTAGTTCACAGCCATTTTTCATCTTTAGTAGCTGCCTGATGAGCATCATTAAGCTTGAAGGTAGTTCAGAGTCCACTTTCTCAATGAAGCGAGTTAGGTGTTGTACTTCGATGACAAATTTGGCCCTGAATATTCATTATTGACAACAGATGATTAGCAGAATTGATTCCTTGTTTGTTATTGTAAATCAAACGGCATAAACTTGTTGGTGCCGTTATTGTCTTGCTATGGGGCAATGTACACTGGAGTAGGACCAGGGTTTTTCTCTCTATCTGAACTCAGTTGAAATTTACAATAGTTTGATACGTGTGTCTGACGCTTATAAAGACACATCGTTTTATTACAAGAAAACTTATGTCATAAATACTTCAGTTTAATTATCCTTCGATATATCCTCACAGAACAATTCAACAAATACTTCTTCTCGTGTTGTGCAATTTTATTTAATCTTACCCTCTTCGTATGAAGCTTACAAACATTCTTTGTAACTCTTCTAACCTTCGGTGCGGTGCAACAAACTCAGTGAAATCTCGCATGAAAAATAATGACCTTGGGCTCCCAAAGTGAAAAGTGACATTCATTTTCATAGCTTCACAAACAGGGATCATGTTTCACACAACATGACATCAGGCAGCATAGTTGAAAGTTACATTGGTTGTCAAGACGTTTTGGAGATTTCACCAACTGGATCTGGAAAATGTTTAACATTCCACCTTTTGTGTTGGACTTTAAACATGGTGAAAGAGAAGTTGTTGAGACAGATTGCCTTGCCTGAGCTCTGGGCGGCAGAGGTCAAGCTACAGCATAATTATTGAAGATTAACTAGACAGTGCCGGTTTACGTGTTATCATAAATTTGCACAGATTAATAAAGAACTTTACATACTAAATTTAGGTCAAATTAAGGTTTCAGAAAGGTCAAACAAGTAACCCCATAATTTCATTTCACTTAACACTGCAGCGTGAGACAAGAACAAGAACATTGCACTCCGTGGGGTTTACCATCACCGCAACAATGAACTGCAAAGTGGGAATTTATTTACCACATCACCACATTAAAAAAACATCAACAACACAAATTCCTATGTACCCAACCATAGAGGCTAAGAGGAAAAGTTCATCTCAAAGAGTTTGGCAACACTTAAGCTTGGACATAACACTTAACGTACATGCATACAAGCTTAAGACTCGCTTTAATGTAAGCTTTAATTTAAGCAAAACATAAGGATTTCATCGATGACACAGCGACGGTGGATGATCCACATTTTTTAATATAACCTCATTAAAATATACGACTTACTTGTTTCCAGTTCATCTGGGGATGACAGTTCGCCTTCTTCGGCCATCTTAACACTTGTTATTGACGTTTCTGTAACAAATTGCAAGGGAATTTCTACCACGACTAAACCACCGCAATACTATGTAATTGACTCAATGTGCAACGGTGTATATTATGGGATGATTGATTGTTCGACCGAGGCCCCCTCGGGCCTGGAAGCACTGTTTATTGTGGAGTGGATGCTGGGAAGGAGATTCCACGGTTGTCAAACAGTTGCACACATAACAATTGATAAATAATGCAGTGTGCTCCTAATTTTCAACTGAAAGTATTTGTCTGGCAGAAGAATGGAAACAGGCTTACTTGATAAGTTTACTTGAGATGGGAATTATTGTATCCAGAGAAAATCAAAATCGAACGAAGAAAGTTCAACAAACTGCTGCAGTGGTTACAGCCTTGAAATTAGCTTCTAAAGAGTCTAAAGGTAAAGACAGCTCTTCTCATAGTCCCGCAGCTAGTCAGTCCTTTACAACTCCGACTGCTCCGGCTTCGAATGAAAGGAGAAACAAAGAGCTGTCTATCGAAGATCATGATTTGGAAAGACAGGAGCACATTCTAAACTTGAATTACGATAAGTCATCTATAGTCTATGGTCTTCCTGAGTTGAACGCTGTAGATTCCCTTGCTTCGAACAGCGGAACAACAGGATATTGGGACAAAACCGAAAGGGCTTTTGTCAGCATTCCATACTTTGGGGCTTGGCGACAAAGGGTATGTAAATTTCATTAATTTGCTCAGTTTATGTGATCGCATTATTACATGCAGATTTTACTTTACTCACTTGATTTGTTTGAATCAGGTCTCATATCTAGACAAAGTTCATTTTACGGCTGACAATCAGATCAGAGTGTTACCACTGTAAATTTTTACATGCAATAATCGTATCAAAGTTATGGTCATTTTCGTGATGCAAAAAGGTACCATAGCAACAGGACGATTTGTTAACTACACCATCAATTTTAGCTTTAAGTGCTTTTAAGGTCATTTCCCAGAAATACAACCCAACACAAGATTTGTTTCAAACTTTGCCATTTATTAAGTATGCTAATGTAACTCCAAAAATGAAATTACCAGATAAAGGAGGGTCACCATGCTTACTTGAGAGATATGATGGGCCAAAATTAACCCACTTTTACCTAGTCATATGCGTTATTTCATTAGCTCACATTTTGCAGGAGCTGGAAGTTCAAGTTATTGAAACAACGCATATGTTTTTTTTTCAAGGTTACTGTATACCTTCAGGGGTGTCTTGATACAGTGCGTACGAAACACATATTTTGGGGACTTTAATTTATTTAAACTCATCAACAATAGATTTAGCACAGAAAGGAGGTATCCATGGCAACCCTGTGAGGGGCCACCACTAGGCACCATCACACTGAATCGTTCAGTGGAATACTTAGCAACCAACCAATACTTACCAGATTCATCCTTCTAAGGTGGGTGGAGTGGGCAAAATGGCTGAACTGTAGCGGACAAATGCATGTAAGCAACTGCTCTATGAATTGTGGGGCGTCCCAGCTAACCTTGCATGGGTGACCCAGGCCCCCGGGTCAAATGAATGCTGACCTGCATTGTCTTGAGGTTAAACGTTGCCTAAATAACATTTAGCCCCATTTACTCACCATCAATATATGAACTTGGGTATTAGTGCCTTGGGGTGGGAGTAGCTGAGTAACATTTAGCACAGAAAGGAGGTATCCATGGCAACCCTGCGAGCGGCCAGCACCCAACCTCCCCTATGGTGCTTCTATAAAGAGTAGCCTGTGAAACAGGGTAAGATGGGGCCTCCAACTCCAACCACCCCAAGCACCAGAAAGCCCAAGCCGTTTCAAGAGGTGCAGTAACAAATAAAGCACTTACCACTGCAGATGTACAATACTGCGGAGTAACAAAGGATAACCCTAGCATGTGGAACTCCCTACAAGGCATGCTTGGCTAGAAACCACAGAAACTGGGGAAGTCTGATAGAAGTCATGTTTACCCAATCATCTGGGTAACAACAAGCCTGCCACTTCCAAGACAATCAGATAGAGAGCTAATGGGCCAGTTCACTTGACAGGCCGGCCAAAGCTTCAGACAGAGTCCTGATATACAGCTGATTGGCGTTGCTTGTCCAACGCCCGAGTGCTTGGATAAGATGGTCAGGGACACCGTTGTGAACTGCAACATTGGTTGCACTGATTCAAAAGCTATGACTGGAGAAATTGCCAGTAAACCCTGTCACTGAGAGAATCTGCCAGAGCCAGTCAGTCAGAAGCATGTGAGTCAGTGGTTGGCCACTGTGGACCAAAACAATGGGCCAGGGCCGTTGCCCCCCAAGGCGAGGTAGGCCAGCATAGCCTGTAGAGAACACATTGGTGCCCTTCCCAGGCCCTCATGAATGAAGCAGCCGATGCAGAATGGATCTGTTTTGGAAACCTTGATGCAAACTTGAAGACATGACAGTGACACCATGGAATCAACTGCTATGTCTGCTAACCGTCAAATGGATGGTAGGGGAAAAGGAAGCCAGGTTTGGCACTGTGAACTCTGCAGAGTGCAATGATCATGGATGCTAAGGTCCAATACAAGGTAAATAATGTCCATAATGCTATCCATGACTGGTAACTGATGAGCGGCCGGAGAACCTTGTGTGATCCCTCTCAACACTCTTTGAAGATGTAGGCAGTTGAGCAGGGGATCAGGAAAACCCTGTTTGGTACATGTGAAGAGAGCGACTTTAATAGATGAGTGCTGGATAGAGTCTGCAAGGAAGGAAACAAATAGACACAACATCCATTCCTCTGCAGGGCATGGTGACCCATTGGGTGGAGCTTCCCGACCTGAAGGGAAAAATCATAGAACTTTCTTTGACCTTGTGCATTGAAGGGGCCAGACCTGAACCATGAAATGGCGGCACCGATTCTCTAGAAGGGAGGTATCAAGCTGTCCAGCAGAAGTTGAGAGTGGTATGGAGAGCACTGACCCCCTGGGACCAGGTTTCTGAATTCCTACCAATAACAACAACAGCAGAGAAAGTAAATCCCCTGCATGCTGCTGACAGTAGTAAGTCGCAAACCAAGTGCATCAAGGCTGAAAACTTTGACGTCATAGAGGTAAGAATTAATACCACTGCCGCATTATCGGAGCGAAACAGCCAAAACCTGACACTGTTCCAAGAAGACACCACTGGAAGTGTAGGCTAAACTCCTTATTAATCCTAATAGCGTGATCTCTGTTGCGGAAGCAACACATGACAACAAGTGGATCATTTCTCTGAGAAATATGCGGCCTGGGTAGACTACCTTTGATGCATGGTGCAGGTGACTGATGAGGGACTCCAAATCCCGCTGACAGCACCAACGCTGAGGGCAGATGTTACTTGTGTAGGAAACGATCTTAACACTGTCAGTAGGTATGAAATCTGTAAGGCGATATGGTTAGGAAACTGGTGAAAAAAAAAATCCAAGCCATTACAGTTAGAATGGGTGAACAAACCTGTTAAAATCTTATTTGTCCTATGATGAAAACAAGAACAAGCACTTCAATTTAGATGTAAAAATTCAGAAATTACAGCAAATGGAAAGCAAGAAATTTGACCCTGTTTTTAAATTGCTTGGGCTATCATATGCACCGTCTAATGTTAATGTCCCAAATGAAATCAGATATGCCATCAAAAATAAGTTATTCAGTTCCCTTTGGAACAACAAAAAAGACAAAGTTAAGAGAAAAAGTATTTAGGTATCAAGACTATGATAAAGGCGGAATTTGTATGACTGATGTCAATATAATGATAAAGGCACTTGCCTGGATCTCAAGACTTTTAAATCCTGGCAGCCATAACTGGAAATCAATACCAGACTATTTTTTTAAAAATTAGAGGATTACATGTATGACACAAAATATTTAGATCCTAAATTGCCAATTTTCTACATGGACATTTTATCCTTTTTTCTGAAATTAAATCTCAGTATAAGTATGAACAGGAGCAAAAACTGGGAACTTACCAGTCTGCTTTAAGGCTAACAAAATGAATTTTCCTGTGAAACCAGAATGCCTAAACTTTACACCTTTAGAAGAAAGATTAAAATCCCTATGTATCCCATTCATGCAAATAATCTTATGTGAACTCTCTAGAGGTGGACAATTATCTATTCATAGCAATGTTGTTAATGTACCAACTGATGTGAATTCAGTTGTTAACACTCTGCCAAAATCTATAAATGAATCACAAACCATTCCTATAAAATTGAAAGCAAATTAAGTTAGAAGACATATCATTATCAGTTTCACAATGTTAGACCAAGAAAAGTGTTTGAAGCAGCAAAACATCTTGTAAAAATAAACAGGTGAATTCTTTCAAAAAGAGCATATACATGTAGATGTCAAAGAGAAATTGGCTCAACTGTCAATGCTGCAACTTCAAGTGACCGTGATGATTGAGAACAGTTTGTAAATTTCTACTAATCAAATAGATGTACTTCATTACCGTGGATAGACCTACAGAGCCTTTAACAACACTGAGCAATTTATCAGTGAACCTATTACAGATTCTAAAAATAATGATGGGATGAATTAGAGAACCAACCCCCCATCAGCTGTTACAAATACTTTATTACAAGAACCAGACATGACTGAAAAATGTTGTTAGTTTTGCACCAGGTGAAGGAAACAGACGTTTAGGTATATTTATGGACAAAGAATCTGAATTCCTATTATTTCCTACAATTTACTGTGGACAAACCAGAGCTGACAACAAGGAAAGGACAATACCTGTATCTTGGTTGGGGAAACTATTCTATAATATTTTAGGCAGGAGTGTCCACAAAGCCAACAAACAAAGCTTACTCATTGTGAAATAAGAGTGACCTTGTGTGGTATGAACCCAATAATTGCAAGTTAACTTACATGTTTCATCTAATTTCACTTAATCCACAAGTTTGACCATAGGTCTCCTTTGATTCATTTTAAGTGTAAATTCTATTAAGTTATAAGTGCAGTCATGGCAAACTCTGTGCACCAGTTCAAAAAAACAAAAACAGCAAAGAACAAATGAAAATACAAGAATGAGTGAAGAAGCAAAAGTTTGCCTCACTAGTTAAGCTAAAGCTATCATATCAAGCAGGCAAGAGATCAAGAGAAGAGAAAAGTTCTGTAAACATTTGGGAACTTGACAGCGATAATATACATGTAACAGAGATGTTGAAAGAGACTTTTCTGATGAGTCCGATAGCAACGAAATGTCAGATTGGAATACCATCCATCCACATTTAACTTGCTCTGCCATGCATTCTTTTGTTTGTCTTCTTCACCCATCCACTTAAAATAAGCATTTGTACTTTTACTAGGAGAAATTGTACTTTTATTAGGAGAGATCTTTGTTCATTTTTCTCTTCTATATATGCTGAATGTGTAAAAACTTGTCACCAAGATGTCACAATAATGTCTCATTTTCCTTGGTTGCAGTCAGTTACTGAGCTAAGCCATGTCTGATGAGGCATTCAACTGTTGACAAATTTGGTTTCACTTACTTTTGATTTTGCAATCATTTACCATGATTTACTACTGTGTTTACACAATTAAAAATTTCACTTCAATAAAGGTAAAACAATACCAAGGTAAACATGTCTTGTAAAAACATGGGTTAAGGCCCTTTTTATTATATACATGTATGGTCTTGGGTACCCGAGAAATCTCTTCTCCTGGAATACCCTGGTGAAGTTATCTTTTCACTGTGTCGTGGAAAAAGTCAAACAACCATTAACCAACTGCCTAGCTTAAGTGGAAGGAGGGTGCCTGGGATACCCAGGGGCTTCCACTGTGGCCAGCCAGCCCCTAGATAGAATACTGCCCCCATGGCTGGCAAATCCCCGCAACCCAGCCATGAGCCCCCATTCC
>Ga0126337_10000558_pt1 | contig 19360 bp, 10 predicted proteins | sample DipCmetagenome_FD_92527 | JGI IMG/M metagenome (GOLD analysis project Ga0126337, IMG submission 92527) | Coral microbial communities from La Bocana,Puerto Morelos, Mexico - Diploria C A metagenome | ecosystem: Host-associated > Invertebrates > Cnidaria > Coral | place: La Bocana,Puerto Morelos...
GGTAATTTGGTTATATCAACTAAGTTGAAAATGTAAATTGGCCACCGTAACGTGTTATAAAGCTGACGTTTCGAGCGTTAGCCCTTCGTCATTCGCTCTGACGTTGATATAACCAAATTACCTTGCTACCCCCACCGACGCACCACCACAGTTTCTTTAGAAACTTTCACCCTTTATACATTCAAGATGGGCCTGTTACGAATTGATTGTGATTGCAGCAATGAAAGAGTGTGAAGAAAAGACGTAGGAACTTCGTACATCTTCATTGAAGAAAGAAGAAAGGTGTTTAAAGAAAGTGCATGAAGAGTTATGAAGGTAAATTTCATTACAAAGTAGCAGAAAAAAAAGAGCTCTTACTTCTAACACTGATGAAAATTGCGTCGATGATTTCCTTTGCTAGTTCAACTGGTGATTTGTTAACCCCGGCGGTGATGATATGTCGTGGATCCTTGGTAATTATCTCAAAATCTGTGGCGTTTGTGGAATTTCCAATACTGACACCAATTACAACAACGTCTTGGTTATCCAGATCCGTCACAGCGGTATTCACATCGTCTACTTTAGATACCGAGTGATTATCCATAATAACAACGAGGAAGCGTCTGGCCTCTGGTCGCACCTCCTGTAACTGGTACACACGTTTTGCATCTTCCAGAGCCGAGACTAGGTTTACGGGCCCAGGACGTTTGGTAAGCCTGGCCACACGACGTATTAAATCGTCTTTATCTATTATGTTGGTGCCGAAATCTATTGGCGTCGTGATAACGGAACCAAAGACAATCACGCTATAGTGAATTCGGGCGATGCCATAGTCGGAGACAATTCTATTGATTGTAGTCTGCATGAGTGAAAATGTGCTATCCGCTGAGATTGATGTAGCACTGATTGCAAAGGTCAGGTCGATCAATGGCATATTAACTAGTTAAGGCAAATAAGAGCAACTTATGATTAGAAATGCTAATAATCTCTCCAGCCAGTGGTGGAAACCAAAGGAAACTAAAATATATGGCAGGTCACAACGAGTTGATTGAGAAATCACAATTAGTGGTAAATAAAATTTCACCTGCGCGGGAAAGCATGCACTGATCTGGTGCTAAGGGCGGGAAAATCAGCTCCTCGTGTCGAGCTCGTAAGAACTCAAGTTATATCTGGTGCCATGCAAAGCGTGGTAAAATGCACATTTACCAAATCAACTGAACTGTTTCTTAATCGAAAAATCACATCATATTTTTTTTACTGATGATTGAAGCAAACTGCATGAGCTTTTAGAATCAGATACCACGTTTTGAGAGAATTAAGCTTTTGTAACTTTTAAATGTGTTTTCATTTGGGTGCTGTTTTTTGTTTCTCACCAGTAGTTATGTAATGGATAAAATCATGAATACCGAGAGATTCTTTGTTACCTTCCAATGCTTTCTTTATAATGGTCTCCACTATAACAACTGATCGAAATGTGGTGACGGGTGGAAAACCAAGGAAGTCAATCTCGGTGATTGTTACTGCATTTAGGCCATCTCCAGTGTCATTCAAAGAGAAAACAAGGATCCCTTGTCTTCTCAACGCGTCACCTGCGCTAATGAGCTCAGTGTCATTGTCGCTTATTGCAGTATCTGTAATAGCAATGAAAACTCTCTTAACAAGCGGACTCCTCCTCGGGGATGATTGGAAAAGTCGTTCGGCTTCCGTCAACTCTTTTTGAAGATCTATAGGACCAGTGACATCATCTAACTGGTTCACAGGTTCTATAAGGCCATTCATGTCCAGTGCACTATCCAGGTCAAAGGCGAGAATCGTAGTGTCTTTGCTGCCGTAAATGATAATGCTGTATTGGACTTGGCCAGGTGCATATCGATGGTTAAACGTGTCTCTGGTTTCAGTCATGACAGTGAAGATGGCGCTCGAATTAATTTCGCTGGCTCTGATTCCAAACCCAACGTCGATCAGCGGAATATCACCTGAGGATTGACATATATACGAATCGTCAAAATTGTGGCTGTGAACGAATGCCCCATACAGACAAGTCACTTGAATTCTTTTGATGTACGCGTGAGCCTTCAAGCGAGTTTCAGTACTAAGAAAATGGGATATTCCATGCTATAACTAAGTTATATTAACATGCCATAGACAAATATAATAGCCAACACAATCAAAGTGACATATGCGTGGAGCACAATGTGAAGATTGGGTGTAATACCATCGAGTACAGAAAGGCTTTCCTGTATTCTGAATGGCTGAATTTTCCGTGGCATGGCATAAAATGTGAAAGAAAGACCCAAGTTGTATCGTATTTGTGTGGAAATGTCGCAATCAAAAGCAAATCTAGTAGCGTGTGAATGAACCTACAATAGACCATTTCCGAGTTGACCTAAGCCTCTCTGTCGAAACGTGCCCTTGTGCACAACCATTTATATGAAAATTAGTTTAAATTGCATGTGAATTAAATCTCATTTTCATAGAAACGTATGAGCACCAACAATCTCTTAAGGTAAATTAGCAATGGGCTATTTTAATTTCAATTTTTATGTCTTACGTCTCAATATTCTATCCATTATGCGATCGGCCAACCCTGACGGATTTTCACCCAAAGCCGGAGATATAATGTCCAAGGGATTAGGTGAGATGACGCTAAGCTCCTTCCTATCTACGGAGGTCCCTGCCCCCACAGAAAGCACCAAAACACCGATGTCCTCCACCGGCTTTACTGCTGCAGACAAAGAGTTAGAATCTGCGCCGGAATTTTCATCTGTCATAACTACCAAGACCTTCTTAGCACCAGGACGTCCTTCGGTCTCGTTGAAGACCCTGAAGGCTTCTTCCAAAGCATTTTCTAGAACTGGTCCTCCTCTTATGGGGGGCTGGGAATCAATGGCTGCTTTCAGGTCGCTTGCACTGGGGGGAAAGGTGTGGTTGAAATTTACAACCCTTACGACTGAGTCTCCGTAGACGACGAGACTGTAATGTATTTTGTCGACGCCATATTTGTCAATGAATTGTTTAATCGTGTTTGTCATTAACTCGTATGACCGGTTTGAGCTCGCTGAGGTGGCACTGATGGCAAACGCAAGATCAATATCTGGCACGTTAGGATCTGAGACGGAGACAAAAAGAGAATGGAAAGTCAATCCTCAAGAAAGCAACATAGTTAAATAATACCTTCTAGGACACTTCATGATCCGTTATATCGGGGCGTCATAAAATACCGTACACAAAGAAATATGATGCCAGGATAACAAAAATTAAAAAACAATAGTCGGTGCAGAGAATTCTTTTCAGATTTTATATGTATACCATGGCCATAACAGATACTAACTTCTACTTCGGATAACACCCTAAATAGTTTAAACTACTTCGGATAATCAATTGTGCAGTCAAAAACTGCCAAAATGGTCGGATTATAAATATCATAAATGAAAAATCGTTGGATTATTACTATTATTGATACTAAGTCGCATAGAAACTGAAGCAACTTGCCTGCGCAAGGTCCTATATTACAATCCACTGTTTCCAAGGCAGGTCCAGAACACTCCGCTCCCCCACCTGAGGGGGTTGGGTTGTCGCAGTTTCTTGTTCTGTTTCGTTTTCCAGGTCCACATGGGGCATCACAGGAAGACTCGGTCCAATCAGACCATCCGCCATGAACTGCTCGGGAAAAGGAAGGAAAATTTTGATTTTGAAACTCCAGAATCGCAATCGCCAGCTTAAAAACACTATTTATGTTGTATAAAGGTAACTTGTGTTAATTATGATGGCACACTGGACCGAGTTCGAAACTCCCACCTTACAATAAATAAGACATCTGCTTTGCTTACAAGTCTGTAAAGGCCTTTCTTTTTCTTTTTCTGAGCAAATGTTGTGGCGAGCGTTAACAATGAAAATGAGATTTGGAAAAAGAATTATTAGAGACGTTTATACCAAACATTTGAGGCTGGTTCTGATTATAGTTATTAAGATCGCTTCCCTGAGCTGTAAGAGTGTGATGTAACTATGAAAACAAATTTTAGGAGACTTTCCCTTCTACTTTAATATAACTCTTACAAGCATTAGTAACATATGAATAGTGTTAGAAGAATCGTCGGCAATATTACCTACTGGCGGCTGTGTAGTTGGGGTCGGTGTTGTAACTAAAACATAAGGATAACAGTTAATGAAAACTAATCTTTAATTATCCCAATTTGATCCCAACTGATCGTAAAATATCCTCTCGATCATATTTAGTTGGGCATGAACGCTAATTTAAGGACCGCCACTTAGTGCGAGCAATACAGTTTGCTGCTGTGGACTGAAAGCTACCACATTGTGTTTCTTCTCAAACCGCTCTAATGTTAAAAATACAGGACTACTTATAACTCTTACAAACATTAGTAACATATGAATAGTGTTAGAAGAATCGTCGGCAGTATTACCTACTGGCGGCTGTGATGTTGCAGTAGTTGGGGTCGGTGTTGTAACTAAAACATAAGGATAACAGTTAATGAAAACTAATCTATAATTATCCCAATTTGATCCCAACTGATCGTAAAATATCCTCTCGATCATATTTAGTTGGGCATAAACGCTAATTTAAGGACAGTCACTTAGTGCGAGCAATACAGTTTGCTGCTGTGAACTGAAAGCTACCACATATTTATTTTTATTTATTTCTAAAGAAATGGAAAACTCTTTTTCCTTTTCATTTTCACTAGTCATGTTTTTCCAAAGGCTGACAAAAGCTTAGATTTCACTGTCTACAAGATGACAACGAATCAGATGTTAATTCATCTGCGATCTTTTGACTGACGGTTTCAATCAAAACCGTCACTGACCACAACTAAGGCAATTGACATCTATTCTGAGTAGTATTTTTGCTCAGTCGGGTATTGTAATGATCTGGTTCAGTCTAACCGACCTGGACAAAGCTGTTCCAAGCAATCTTGTGTCATATTTGCTTCACCAACACAATCTGCCCCACCATGAGCTGGAGCGGGATTGTCACATGACCGTGTCCGAGTAACTGTCCCATTGCCACATGTTTTACTGCAGGGCGACCAGGCACCCCATGAAGACCAATTCCCGGGTACTGTGGACAAATAAGGAAAAGGGAAAATATATTCTTGTTTACAGTTACGGAGCTGTTGCAAGAGGGGCCAGAGGGAAGGTAAGCTTTCTCATCGGCGATATTCGTACCAGTGCCAGTCTTCAACAAAGAAAAATGGCCAAGAGTACAAAAATGTATCGGGTACAACGAGCCATGGCTGACAATCAAACGACGAACGACGAATCCCGAACCACGCCGGAGCCAGTGACTTCGAAAGACAAACGACGAACCACGAATGTGGGGGTAATATACTATAAGGTAACTCCATTCGCAGCCTCATGTACTTGTAAGAGACTTTTCAGATGGGTTTAGCTTACCTGGACAGTGCCGAACAAAGCATTCCTTTTTATCTGATGCTAGCCCCACACAATCTGCCCCGTTATTTTCTGGGATGGGGTTATTGCACTCTCGAGATCGAAGCGCTGTCCCATTTCCACATGTTTCACTACAGGGACCCCAAAGGCCCCAGTCAGACCAACCTCCATCTATCGGGACTGTAATGGAACAGAAAATTTGAATAAAATCAATATCAAATCAAATATACTATACACATGACTGGGAAGGAAAATAATTTGATAATAATCAAGGAAATGAACTTACAATAAGGAAGAGCAGCTAGTAAAATATTTTGGCCGAATCTCCTTGTCGTTTTTGATCCTGGTTCTGGACTGGTTCTCAAAGAATGGTATTTTCTATCACCGATCGTATCCACATAACTTATAAGCAGTTATGAAATTTAAACCTGAAAAAAATTCAGGCTTGAACGGAATTCGAACCCATGACCACTGCGTTGAAATATTTACATTATATTCATTTGCATTCTTCAACTTCTACGGGTATATTACGAAATCACAATGTGATCAGTTCCCAATTGGCTTCACAGCTCAGTCGGTAGAGCATTGCACCGGTATCGCAGATGCCACGGGTTCGAATCCCGTTCAAGCCCGAGTTTTTTTCAGGCTTAAATTTTACAACAGCGTAAGTTGTGTACATAACTGCGATGGGCAATCACGTCTTCATATCTTTCTCCGGAGTTCAAAATACATGATGTTTGATTTATGCAATTATACGACTAGTCGTGTAAAAGAAAAATCCTTTATATAAACATTGAACAGAACTTACCAAGACAACCGTCGGTGGGACAACTTTGTATCATACTTGAGGGACCGGTGCAGTCGTTGCCACGAAAAGCAGGCGCAGGATCTGTACAAGTCCTGATGCGAGTTTTGGTAGAATGTGCGCATGGCTGACACGGAGTCCAATTAGACCAGTCAGTCCAGCCGCCATGCAAGGCAGGAGGTACTAAGAATTGCAATAAAAAAACAACAATTTTCTTTGCAATTTACGAACGCTGCATATTCTACAGTAAATATAAGAAATCTTTAAAACTTCGTACAATATTTGCTTTCCCTGAATAACTTCAGTGTTTTCCACAAAGTGATAGGCAAAGAAACCAAAATTGATGAAATACTATGATTTACCGTGTTGGCAGCTACGTATGTCAATCCGCATGCACATGTAATTTTCAAAGATATTCGAGGGTTCTCTAGGATTAAAAATCACATATTGAGCCTTCACCGGGGTGGCGAGGTTCTCCACAACCACGGCACTTCCATTAAACCAAGGACCATCAAATGCCTGCAAAAAAACCCGGGAATTAAAGCAGATTAACAACAAAGATGAGGGTAAAAGGTAAAAAATGAAAGTCTTCAGAACCATTATTGAACAATATTTCATTTGTTTTATTAAAATGTTTACCGGATTGCATTTTAATTTGCACTGGATTTTGCTCACTTTAAGACCGATATTTGAATAACACTACTTATGCCACTCAGTAACAAGCCTCGCATTCATACAAAAACTCCTTTGTCTGAAATTTGAAAAATTAACACGAGGCTTAGAATGAATATAAATTTAGGCGCCATTTTCAAATATTTAAGAGGTTTACAATTTTGAGCAATAGTCTGTACGTCTATAACAATCATTATTAATAAAAATCTATTAGCGTTCTATCACGAATGCCGTTCTTTTGCTGGCGACCCAGCTCATGTCATCAGTTGCGAGTAGCGAATGCCACAGTTGCAACCTCCTAAATAAACATCACGTGGTCTGAATTGGTTGGCAACAAGGTCGAAGACACGTTAGCTTAATGCGTCTATTGATTACAATTACTTAAGTATGCATGAATTTAAATTAATAAATAGTACGTTGATGAACCTTACCCTAAGATTCTCCCCACCAGCAACCTTAACCGTCACATAAACATCATCATCATTACTTGTACTCAAATAATACTGAGATACTGATCTGTTAGTACCATTTTTTCCTTGTACGTATACTTGATCGAAAAAATATGGAAGACCTTCGAAGACAAAACGAAAAAAAACAAGAAATTACTAGCAGACAAGAAAAGGTCAGTGTTAAAGACATGAGCATAAGGAGTTATTGGGATCACTTTCACCAATTCCCTTTTCTGCCACTTCAAAATCTGACAGACTGGCTATAGGACCAATGAAATTATATACAGGGTTACTGTATATGAGTTAAAATGATCCTCAGGTAAGATGCTTCAAATTTCAATGAAAGAGTCAAAGGACTGTCTTGTGACTTATATGCGATTTTTTCTTATGGGTAATTTCATCATGGATTCGAAACTGAAGCAGACTTGAACAGCTTTGTCATGACTTAATAAAATCATTTTTAATCGCTGCTTAAATCTCCTTTTAATTCTTCGGAGATCTTGACATTGACGTAAATAGGCATCAAAAAGTAATAATTAATTTAATGAAACAAGCTGACTCATATTGGAGGTACCTCGTATTTTGAACGTTGAAATAAGTTCATTAAACCAAACTAACGAACTCTCTTGAACTCTCGGAGTTACGAAGTTATGCCGCTGAAATATTGGAGAGGTTTGTGAGCCCCTTTTTTATAATGGAATCGTATTGATTGAAAGATTGCTGAAACTCTTGTTTGACTATCAATTTGAAGAATGTAATATTAGACATTTGTGTACCTAAATCGACTTTGAGCTGCTGGTTTCTGTTTGAGATTGCTGCACACCATACGTCATTTCCATGAACCACGGGTCTCCCTGGACCCTCGATACTTGATGAAGCAAAGAACTCTACGTTCATGTTTCCAGCAATTAGTGATGGACAACCTGAAAAACAACAACAGAAAATTATGTTCTTTTGATTAAGGTACACCTAACGTTGCAAAAGGTTTTTTTTTTAACGGCACAGAAAAATTTATTTTATTATTTCCGTTGAAACGTGATTTCCTTTGGGTTAGTCTGAATTCTCTCTGTCCAGGATGAATTCAAGCTCCGAAAGCGGTATGGGATCTGGGAATAGAGAGCATGCGTGGTAATGTCGGAACGAGAAAGACGCTCAAGCGAAACTACGTCAGTCCACTTTAGTTCCATCTTAATATCGAAACCAGATCTACCACGTGCAACAAATCGTCAAACAGAATAAGGACTGGGTACGAATTAGTTCCATCCCTTTCCAAGAGTTTTTGTTGCAGTTCTGCCAAAATTAAATATGTCTTTCGATTCCCCTTGGACTATTGAATTTTTCGATCTCTGTAGATATGGCAGTGAGTAATGTAATGTTAGTCGATATTTTTTCCTGATAATCCAATGAAGCAATATAGAGATTTACCTCTTCAGTGATTGTAATCGCTTTTCTCATTAGTTGTGTGCTTACTAAATTAAATCCGCTAAAAAAGAAATCACGGTGATTTTTAGGGCGGGACTTAAACATAACTTAAGCAAAGCTCAATATGTTTCATAACCAGGTTATTATTTCTGCAAAAAGGATTTTATCAAGGAAAACAATCTTTGGAAAGTTTCAGACCCATCATTCTGTGGTAAACATTGAATCGCTTTTGCTTTACACTTCCGATAGCAGACATTAATTTCAACGAAAGATTTTAACTGTTTCTGTACCTTGTAACCTTGATAAAAGGAAAAGGATTTTTTACAACTTATCTATAGGTCCTTGCGGCCTTTTCTATTTCCCAATCAGTAATAAAACAGCCGCAAAGAAACCTCTTCAAAAGAAATATTCCATAACTGAGATTCTGTAGCAGCGAGCTCATGAATAAAACGTTAAGGGAAGTACGTATTTAGCCTTGAGTTATCAGATAATATGTACTTTTTTCCTTTACCACTTCAGATAGTTTGAATAGGACGAATAATTGCTACAACACTGATAAGGAAAGCCATCATCGTGAAAAGGCCAGTATAATTTTTGCTTGGAAAACAAATCGTGCGTTGCGGCGCAACGTGGCGAACATGCAATTGTCGACGTGCCTATATGCATATTTATAACACTTGTTGTTTAAGGGCTGTAATCTTCGTGCGCTTAAAAATACTATCCGTCACACAATCAAGGTATTGCATGCATCACTCCTTTGTTATAGGTTTGACTAACAAAGTAGTTACTTCAGAGTCCACAGTTGTGAAAATGGTACAATAACGATTCCAGAAGTTTCGAAGTTAGCAGAACTTTGAAATGGCTCAATATCCACAATTCCTGAAAAGAGTTTGTTAAAACTGATATAGTATTAGCATTTAAGTATTGCTTTTTATATTGCGTATTCATTTTCGTTCTTACTTTTCTAGATGTAAACAAGTTAACGACTGTAAACGATCAACTGTAAACCTTTTCAAGACATGTGTATAAGCAAGGGCGAACAGTATTTAAATTCATTCGCTTTTCGGTTGGAACCATGTTGTACTAACTGTTTTATCGTAATTAATCAAGCTGATTTCAAAGATTACGCCTTTAATTGCTTCTCAGTAATATTCTATGGTCGTATAAAGGGCAAAGAAATGCTTAAGGCATAATCAAACAGTAAAAGCATTTATTCTCGAACCAATTTTACTTAAGAGGGTAAAGTGATTCTTATTTTCTCAGCAAATGCAAAAATAATATTTCCGGTTGTTACCGTTAATAAAGTCGGAAAATTGACAAAACGAAAGTCTACTGCGGTTCCTTAAATAGCGTATGCTTAATAAAGTAAACGGGAAGTCGCAAAAGGTGAAATATTTGACTCGAAACCAGATCTACCACGTGCAACAAATCGTCAAACAGAATAAGGACTGGGTACGAATTAGTTCCATCCCTTTCCAAGAGTTTTTGTTGCAGTTTCGATGCAGTCTGTCAAAATTAAATGTCTTTCGATTCCCCTTGGACTTTTGAATTTTTCGATCTCTGTAGATATGGCAGTGAGTAATGTTAGTTCGATATTTTTTCGGTTGGAACCATGTTGTACTAACTGTTTTATCGTAATTAATCAAGCTGATTTCAAAGATTACGCCTTTAATTGCTTCTCAGTAATATTCTATGGTCGTATAAAGGGAAAAGAAATGCTTAAGGCATAATCAAACAGTAGAAGCATTAATTCTCGAACCAATTTTACTTAAGAGGGTAAAGTGATTCTTATTTTCTCAGCAAATGCAAAAATAATATTTCCGGTTGTTATCGTTAATAAAGTCGGAAAATTGACAAAACGAAGTCTACTGCGGTTCCTTAAATAGCGTATGCTTAATAAAGTGAACGGGAAGTCGCAAAAAGTGAAATATTGACTCAAAGATGATGGTAAGCACAGAATCGACCAAAAAGTGTCCCGCGGTATTGTAGTATTGTTAAATATGCGGTGTAGAAGAGAATAATATCGTATAGTCATGCGTACACATCACTTTGCTGCGTGGTTTCAGTAAAAGACCAATATTTCGGTGACCAACACGAAGGAACACAAAAGGGCAGGAAAAGAAAAACATTCTCGCAATATTTCAAGCTTCACTTTGATCTGAACACGGGCTTTGTTCGTTGACTTAATCCTTCAAGATGTATTTGTTTCCAAAAGCCTTTCGCTTGTTTGTCCAAAGTCTCGATATGTGTCTCAACAAGGATTAGGAAAGTGACCGATATAATATCAGATTAGCGAAGCGAAGAGTCGTTTAATAAATTAAATTTCCTCCTCGCCAAAATTTCTTTTCAAACCCGTTATGATGGGTAATTTGAAAACAAACGTTTTTAGATTGCCTCAGCAAATTTAATTACTCCTTCATAGTAGGAAATAGTGGTTTATTTTCTTGAATAAGCGCGTTAAAAAATGCGTTCGGAGGTCGAATGTCTCGTGATATCTTCTGTGCATTTTCTCGTAGTTTCGGTATGCTGTTGTTTTTGTAATGCTGCTAACAAAACTACAAGTCGTCTATTTAGCTTATAAATATATTAAGTAAGTCGGTACAGAAAAGTTAATACTTCCCTCGTTGCTATAAATACACAAAGAAACACAGAATTGTGATCAGATGAACGAAAATATACAAAATGGCACAATTTACTTTGAGAGCTAAATAAATGAAGAATATCTCAGTCTTATCCCAAATGTTTGGAAACATTCTAGGTTAACCGATACCTGTCTTAGTTCTTAAAGCAAATCAGCTGAAAATTCACTTCCTACACAGTGCTTAAGTTGTGTGAAAACCTCGCTTCGTTTTGATACGTCTGATATAGTTTACTGTGAATTCAGACTCAACCTTCGTTGGCGTCCAAAAAGAAGAAAACAGCGAAGAAAATAATTTGCTTTTCTCTTTTAAATCGTAATACTGCTGAAAGGATGCAACGTCTGTGTTGCGAAAGAGACTTTGCATGTTTGTTCGACTTGAAAGAAGAAAGTTTAAAAATTCTGGAAAAAAGGGGAAGAAAAAAAGATAAAAAGGCCCTTACCTTGAGACACAGTGCTTCGTATGTTTGATGATAACATAGCAAACAGTAAAACTAACTGCCAACTCCAATTTAAGAGAGGCATCTTCGAGTCAGTGAACTTTGCTTCTTGTTCGCACGAGGAATAATGTGTGCTTCTCTTATGCTGAGCGCTCTTCTAATTTTGTCGATGTTGGTTACATTTCTTGCTTCTTAGCTTAGCTGCGCGGTTGCCAAGCTGTTACGAAACAGCACTCCACGCCCTAAAGTGCTGTGACGTCACGATATTCCATACTAGAGCAACGAAACGAAGACTTGTCTCTCATTCATGGCGCTAGCTGTTGTTTGCAATACTTGGTTGCAATATTTGGTGGATCAAGCAGGTAAATTACGAGTGAATGAGTCATTAGTCTTCTTATATGACAAGAAAACATCCATCTTCTGTGTCGATTTCGCGAGAGTCCTCTTTAACGCTTAACCACAACTCAAATTGTACTTCCGTCGAAAAACCTCTTCCGTTTTAAGCCGAATTGCTTTTTGCCACTTTAAATATCCGTTCGATCCGGGAAGAAATTTGACTGCAAAGCCAGCAAATTCCATCTTGGACGTTGAAGAATCCTTGATTACCAGATTACACCCAAAGGAATTGTTTGTATATGTTATTGTCTGGCAAAAGGTGTACCATCAAAAATTTATTTGTGCATGCAGTGAATATTTTGTCTTAGTTGTAAGTACTTCCATTGTGCTTTTGAAAATAAATTGGTTGTGTCTAACATAACTGGATTACTGCATTTGGTTTATAATTGGCATAACGATACTTAAACTAAAATTGTTACTCTAAAGCCGTGCCTTATCATTGATAACTGTTTCTTTAAAAGACAATAGGAACGCGAAAACGAAAGATCAATATGGCTAAATCAAAGATGAAACAAAGCAAAATGTAATCTAGATATATTTCTACGGTAAGTTTGCTGTGTCTGTATTCAGATCACTGCAAACCCTACCAGAAGAATTTATTGGCGTGAATTGACGGAACATGCGTTATCAGAAGAAATTCTTTGCGTGAATTGGTGTAAGATCGAATCAATATCATCGCAGCGTCAAACAGCAAACTCTCGTGGGAAGATGATAAGGCACGTCTTGTCATTTTTTTCTTCTTCCCTTCACTCTGAACGAAATTCGGTTGTCACTTGATATTTTTATAGTCATATCAAGAAGTTATAGTTAGAAGCCTTAATGTTTAGCTTTTCAGTGTTTTTCATCTGAGCTTCGTCACGCAGCTTTAAGTTGAAGAGACCCGTGGGAAAGTTTTCGCTGGCCATCTTGATATAAGAAACGTGCAGTGTGTTTGAGGGCAAATTTCACGGACAATTGGGCTTGAGTACTCTGCGAAGCCTAATAACGCGGAAACATTGAAAAGAACGTTACAGACAAAGCCAACATATTTCGGCAAGAAACTGAGAGCAAACAATGAATTGGAATAAACTTTTTCATCAATAAAACAAGCTACTATATCATAAAAACAAATGCCACCCCCGCCTTCTCCCCTCCTTAATTTCCACCTGTATTCTTTATAGTCTATTCGTTGGGAAGAATTGACCAACAACTTGTATGTTATGAAATTGTTCTCTATAAACCTGAAGGGCACTTACACGCTGTAAGTTGCTAATTAACGTTGATGAGCTGAATGCTTCAAAGGTGGCAAAATTCATTTTAAATTGAAGGAAACTTAAAAATAGTAATTTACTAAGATGGAAAAACACCAAGGTGATAATGAAAAACCATAAAGGAACAAATATGGTAAAGAATGTAGAAGATGACGGATTATAAACGACGAACTTGATAAATCCAGGCTACATTTCTATAAAAAAGTGAATACTTAAAACAGCAACTTGACAAAGAGAATTTCACGCAAGTACACTATTCGTTGGCCTGTCTGCTTTTCAGAATCATGTGAACGGTCCAGAACATTCACGAGATTTAATGCAATGCACGCTTTTTTTAAGAAAGTCAATCACTCAGCAAGTTCTTGTGCAGTTCAGTTTCTGTTCCAAAAAAAGTGTGTTTGGAAGACAACCAACTGAGGAGTCATCGATTGAAGAAAAGCAAATTCGAATTGAAGGAGAGCCTACTAGCCCAAAAAATGTTTTTGAGAGGACTACCCTCAATATTTGATCTTTACGCAATGAAAGCAAACTATCTGTATTATTTGTATAATTCTCAGTTAGCACTTAAGACGGTTAAAATTTCCAAAATGATAATTCTCATGGCTAAACCCTGTGCCTGATTGGACAATTTTTGTTTACTGTCCCCTCACATGCCACGTGCAGATTTATCAACACGCATTACGTGCCTGTCTTTCTGTCCAGTGCCGGCGATATCAATTAAAGTTAATATAACTAGCGGCCGACATGATTAGGGCGAACTCCAGACACCCACTGAGAGAAAGAGGGCCGGTGCTCAGCATATCTATATATTTGCGGATGTATAATCTCAAAGAAACGGAGATCGCCAATACTCTTGAAATCGTCAATAGTTTTAAATAGCTTGGACGTTGGGAAGCAATAAAAAACTTACTTAACTTGATGGTGTAGGCCACTATGTCTAGAAAACTCTAGAGATTTATTCTTGTATTTCTAAAAACGAAAGCAAATGGTAATCAAGCATCGACTATCTTAGTCTTTTTGACTATGTTGTGCCTTTCCTACCGTTTACCCATTTAGCCCTCTAAAATGAGTAGACCACCAGGAAGGAAAATTCCTTGGTGGGTGGAACTGTGGAAGTTTATTAATAGAGAGAGCTTAAGCAAAACACGAGAGCAACGGCAACAACAACAACAAGTCGGGGACAATAGCTCTGCATGTGCGCTATAAATCTCTTAATTGCCATCGTCTACACAACAAAAACGTGAAATGGCTAAGTTCTACATATGGAATTGAACGCTGGCGTTAAATATTGAGCCTGGGCAGGTTTTCAGATCAATAGGCCCACTAAACAGTTGTAGACAATTGTCGAATAGAATATATATTAGTTTACTAGGGGTTTCCACGGGGTCAATACTGCCTTGTATTCTGTGACGAAACCCGCCACAAAAGTGGGTTCCCTTAAACAAAAAAAAAAACAGACGAAAAGACGCACACAAAAAAAACACGCAGCCATCTAAGAAAACTGCAAGCATCTATCACAACAAGTCTACAATAACGCAGAACGAGTTACTTACTTAAATTTAATCTATTTACAAATAAGAGTTTTCTTGTTTTTAGCAGCAGTTCAGTTCAGTTCACCTTGCGTCGATCTGCAGACCTCCATCTTGAACCCAACAACTTTCAAACAACATCATTACACCGAACATCATTACAACGAACCAAACTACCATTCTTGTTTCTTCAGGTTACGTTTTCACTCATTTCGATATACTTCAACTTTAATTCTGCGGTTTACTCCAGATGTCCGGTTTGCAGCGACTTCGACCTCGACATTGCTTCGTCAAGCTATTTTGAACTCACGTCCCCCGGCAAATGGCTCTTTGTCTTGAATTTAAGGACGATTTTACTGATGGTCTCCTTGTCTTGAATTTTGGGAACGATTTTACTGACGGATAGTTTTTCAGTAATGAAAATGTGTTTCTGCCGTGTTACCCTCGCTTTCTAACCTCCCCCGTTACTACACTACAACCTTTACAATCGTAAATATGCAGACACAAGTTGTTACACTGAACTAAAGAAAAGAAACCTATTGAATGAAGACTAATTGCGAAAGTATAGGACATAACTGGTTAAGCAATAAAAGAATATAAGTTACATAATCAGGGTGATATACACTAAATAAATTTCTAAAAAAAGATGATCCTTTGGGATGTAATTAAGTATCTAGTTAATGAATAAGTCCTAAACTGAAATGCTTAGCATATTGTAATCACTGAACTGACCTCATAAGAGACACCATTTTGCCTCCTTTATGTACCAAAGCGTTTTTTCAAGAGTAGTATACACTATAAGCCGAAATGTTCTTTTTACGTACACAAAATCTTTTATTCATTGTTTAGTGATTGTTTTTACAAGTTTCAAAATTGGCATGTTCCTTGCATAATCTCTTTCTTCCGTGTTTCTGCAATGTTTATTTACTGTTCAATCATAGTGAAGCTTCATGACTAGTAGCAATCAGATATTTTGAGTGCGTTTCATGCCTTCACTTAAATATTTATACCGTAAAAGATCTCACTAGCTGACCTCTGTCTATTGCTAAAATCAACACTTTTCATCAACAACCGAAATTTTACACAGACAGATAGATTATAGCGTTAAAGACCATGCCATGCCAATTTGTCTCAAAGCGGTCTGCCGGTGATTTCATTAAAAATAACCTAACAGCCGATATGTTTACGAAAAACCCCTGACTCCTACTATCAAAAGAGGGCGGATGATTCTCAAAGCAACGGAAATCGCCAATACTCAGGAAACCATCAATGACTGGGACAAAAAAGTTCACGTCTCGGAAAAGAGTGGGAAAAGTCTTTTGTGACGTCATGCGCTACCGGATGTATCATCCCTTGTTAGGTTTAACAAATTCATCTTCTAGAAAGTTCCATTTTACCTCCCAAACAAGCTACGGTATCAAAGGAAGCATTTAAAGCTATCGTATGTATCGGGGTATTCACGGGTACATGTATCTTCACAAGGCTGCCGGGCACCATTTTTATCACATGTGGTAAGAATTGGGCAAGTTAGACGTCATCAAAAAGTTGTGCGATGCCTCACGACAGAATGTTTGTCTCAAGGGCAAAAATCTGACATATCACACATTTTTCATATCGTCCCATACGAAATGCACCTTTATTGGAGGAATGTAGAGGTTTGCGGTCTGCGTGCGATAAAATTCTTCTCTACGGCTATTCACATTAACCAATCAGCTCGCGTATGTTTGTTTGATGACTATTAGCAAGATTTCGGAATGTAATCTTTTTTGAGTGCTTATACCTCAGGAGTGCATCTGCATCTTAATTGCATATCACAAAAGATATGTATCTTTTGTGATATGAAATTCCCACTGTATGCAATGCGATTGTGAAGTATTAAGCTACAGGAATTAACTTCCTGAAGCGATCGACATCCATTTTCTCCTCGCAACATCAAACAGCCAGGAAGCAAGAAGAAAGAAAATGATCAATGAATATAATATTAATGATTTGATTATACCTCCTTTCCTTCCTGTACCTCTCCCACGGGGCTTCTCGTCCTCTTGTAAATAACATCCGCTTTTCATGAGCTCGAATTAGAATATCGTTTTCCGCTTTCAAGTGAGCAGTTATTTATTAATTCTAAGAACTCTATCATTATACATCCAAGAAAGAAAAAGTCTGGACTTCGCACTGACAACAAAAAATAGACATAATTTTTACGCGATGTATAACTGAAAGTTAAATAAAGAGCCAGTTTACCGCTATCGATAAATTGGGCTGGTCAGAGCGCTAATTAGGCTAAACGGAGTGCCATTTATAACAATAGTATCTCTCGATACTTACTCAGGACTTGAAACTCGAAGCAATTCATACTTCTCTAACCTCGCTGCTTTAAAGCTCTATCTAAGAGAATAAGATCTTCTTAATAACTTCACAAATTCACAGAGATGTGCAAACGGGTATAAAAGAGTTTCTTTCTGAAATGCCCAGTTGTTACTTGAGTTGATATATTATCACCTCAAATATAGAAATATTGCGTCTTTAAGCTCCAAGCCAGACTATATTAATTGCCATCTCTTCAGCAAATACAAAACGACTACAGCAAAACTTCAATTAAATTTACACAACCCCTGATTGACCTGTTTCGCTACTCTATTCTAAGTCTTGTAAGCAACAAAACCATCACCAAACTGAATATTTAAGTTATAAATGTAAGAGAAAGTGGAATTTGGTTTGTGGTTGATGATATCAAGAGTAGCTTCATCAAGAAGAGGTTTTCCCTTTCCGCATTAATCTTGTACCAATAACTGGGAACACAATATTCGCCCTCTACGATAATAAGCTCATTATTTAGGCCAATCACATACATTAGGATATTTTCATCAAGTCATTTCATTTATTAGTTTCCTAGGAACTAAATAACTTAAAATCTCCTCTGGTACTCTACAAAATCGTCACCCAAATAAGTGCATTTTACGACTTTTATGACTTGCTTCGTGTTTTCAACTATGAAAAAATACTACGCGCATGGCAAATATCTTATAGTTGTATATTACAAATATTTGGATGAAAAATATATTGAGCTATCTTTTAAGAAGGATAAAAAAAGAAAAAAACTATTCAATTATTATGAACTATAGTATTCATAGTACGGTAATTCTAAGCAAAGCTTTAAGAAATTTGTGCTGTAAAATCTTTGAAAGTGTCCATGTTTGTGTAGCTTTGTCTTGCTGACCGTTATGTTTATAAGCACACACAACAGTGTCAGTATACAGTGCAGATTAATGGATGCTTAATGACAAGGACATTTGAAGTTATATGCTTTGTTGTCTATGCAATTTAATTATCTGTATTGTTTTAATAGTGCTTTATATCTGCGCAGATTACATATGGTTAAGTTTTTAATCTTAATTAATATTTTAATTATTATTTTAGTTATCGTAGCTTCTGAGAGGTCGCCATGATAAAAATACAGAATTCGGTCTAAGTGTACATTGGAGGCCCCGTTTGCACGTACGTTGGGAAGAAGACACTTAAAAACGCAGCTCTCTTTCTAAGGTTAGACACTAATCCGTGTTGAAAACGGAACTTTTCAAATACGTTCTTCAAATAACAGGAATTTCAAAACGTCTCTTTTGTATTTTCAGTGTGGAACCAAAAATTTCAAAAGAGTTGACGTCACAATAATCGTGTGATTTTCCACAAATCCAAAACTACCGCTAGTTGTTGCATTTTCAAATTTCTTGGGCCTAGTTGTACAGGGTCTGAGTCGACTGTCAAGAGACATAAAAGAGGAACACTGTCTTAATAATTATTTTAAGCCAAGAAAGCATTTGGAGTAATTACCTCAAGAAAAAAAACAACAACGCGCAATGATTCAATATTTCAACGATGTTTCCTCATTTCAGCGACAATTTTCCCGACGAAGTAATATTCGTGTGAATTTCACTTTCCATTCCCAAAAAAATATCCTGGAGCAACATGGTACCGGTTTAGGAGTCACGGATTAAAGGAAAACACTCAATAGCTATTAGGGAAGATTAAATTCCACTTTGTGAAGTAGTGGGAGTTTATAAACGCACAAAAAGTCAAGAAAAATAATGAATTACGAATGAGTTTTTGAATTACCTTCTGGTGGACTCACAAGCTCTGTAAGGGTTTTTGTCTGAGGACTACGTTTTAGATTTGATCTTAACACGATGTAGGTAATCTATCTGCTTTTCTGTATTATTTGTATTTTTCTCAGTTAGTACTTAAATAATAATAAATAAAAGCTTTATTTAAAACTGAAAGACCGATCAGCGAAGTCCGGGAGGAAGACGCTGGTATAAACCGATGATCAGTATCAATAAATTACATGATAAAAAACGATAAAAAATCTAAACACAA
>Ga0126337_10000559_pt1 | contig 19357 bp, 17 predicted proteins | sample DipCmetagenome_FD_92527 | JGI IMG/M metagenome (GOLD analysis project Ga0126337, IMG submission 92527) | Coral microbial communities from La Bocana,Puerto Morelos, Mexico - Diploria C A metagenome | ecosystem: Host-associated > Invertebrates > Cnidaria > Coral | place: La Bocana,Puerto Morelos...
CCCTGAACTTCCTCGCATGTTAAAAAAACCGTCCTTTCCAACTCGACTGTTTTTTGGGGACAACGCCTGTTTCCTGCCCTGCCCCAGGTGTGGAGATGACATGATGATGTGACACTTATGTGGTACGTGTTGTGGGAAACTGGTGAAAGAATCTGAGGCCATTTTGGCCCCCAAACATGACTTGTGAAAACACAGCAATATATGATATTTTTCAGGTTTACATCCTAAACCTGCAGCAAGTGCAGGCCCACCTGTAAAGCTCTGCACTGCATTTTTAGAAATGGTTGCAAAACATGTCACACACTATATAGTGTCGAAGGTGAGTGCACAAATTATTGTTCACACATCATAATACAAGTGCGACCTTGGCCCATGGAAGATCTTTGCATAAAATGAAGAGATCTTTGGCCGCACGCCCGGAACTTAAGGGATATATATATAACCCAGCACTTGGTATGATCATGATATCACATATGAATTTAAATGTTGCCTTACCAATGCCCAGGCCAAATGGAGGACATGAATGGTGACGATGTCATCGACATGGACGACGATGTTGTAGGTGCTTCCTCCCCTTTAAAGTTCACAAAATGTCCATGCACACTCAGCTTGAACATTTTTTAATTTATAGATCGATTGTATTTAGGCCATGCATAGGCTTGACAAGATGAGAGCATCAAAAACAAATATGTTCATGTTGTTTTCAAATAAGTTATCCATCATTTGTGACCCGCGAACCACTTGTCCCAAGCCGTTTTTGTTTTCCTGCCCTGCTGGTTACCATGGCCACGCCGCCGGGACACGTGGCTACTCCGAAGCATGTCGATCCCATGCGGCTTGCACTTCTAAAGGATGGGGCCCCGATTTGAATGCATATATTATCCATGATTTGTATCTCCCGTTTAGTTGTTCGCATCCCCATCATATCAGTGCAATCAAATCGTGATGGCAATCCTAAATCAGTTTTGGAATCGATCTGGGTCATTTACAGCTAGCAGTGTAATATTATAATATACATGCATGTTCAAAAAAACTTTAATATGGATGTCGATGGATCGATATATTTAACATCTTTAACCCTGAATTCTAGAACGTATTAATTTCATCGAAGTACACCATCCAAGTATCAATTTGCACCCTGAACACAATTTTGAATATGAATTTCTGATCACAGCTAGCTAGTATGTGTGATCATATTTTGTACAGCGATTTGATATAATGCATGTGCGTACATGACATGCACTATACCCTTGCAATGGACCTCCACGTGCTATAATGTTTTGGGCTGCAGGAGTTCTTCAAGACATTCTGCGAAGATGATGCTTTCATATCCAATCGACGGAAGATTCTTCGTCAGAGGGCTGGTCTGCGTGATGATGAGCGAAAACTGGTCTGCCCCCTAAAGCTGGCTGTTTTTTTACTCCAGGTATATCGATTCCAAAAACTTCAATAATTTATCCTCAACCTGACCCAATACTGCCTATAATTCATTCTGTGTGATCTTGGTGCAACTTCTGGGCAGTATATATATTATTATATAGATCGATCCATTGGCTGGATTTAAAAAATGTCAGCCTCAGGTCCCAAAATTCCGCTTCGTCGTCTTGGAGGGTGGCCAAATGAGTGAACGGGAGGTGCTTTCTGCGTGTTTTCTGGGAGATAGCTCATATACTATACTAGTGATTGATCTGCTTTGCTTAAATAGGCCACATGTACTTGCAATAAGTTTGGTATGCAAATTTATCAGAGTTTTACGTACGTACCTTATTATGATAGAGCTTCTGATACCATGATGGTTCTTAAGTAAGCCCCTATGACTTGCCAGGTGGGTTCCGATCACAACTTTGACCTCTTCATGGCATACATGGCAAGCTTCGCACATGATCTCCCACGTCGCAGAGAGCTTGAGGTGAGACTTCCGAATTTCTAGTCTTCTCCGTTGTTGGCCACAAAACAGCTTTTAAAATTACGCATGTGATAAACACCATGCATAGCATGATCATTCCGAAGGTTTTGATATATCCTTCAAAGCTGATTATTTAAACAAGATCTAGATGATTGATAGAGAACGATCTATATATTTATTATAAAATTTAAAAAATATATGATAATATATCGATCTTTGGAATCATGCATGTATACTAGTAATCAATATTGAAAGCCACTTGTGTCTAGGTGGCGCTTTCATGGGCTTCAAGTCATTGGCGGCTGAATCCTTGGAAAGTGTTTGAGAAGCATCAGGCCATGGGTTTACTATATGCTTTATGGGAATTTGCATGAGTGATTTGGATTCATGCATGCTTTATTTATTTCTCAATACATGCAAGTATGTGTTCTTTATATATTTTTTAATTATATCATAATTGAAAAAATGCATGTATAGATCTGGATTATCATGCATGCACCTCAAGCCCATTGGATTCAAATGTTTATTTAGTTTCAAACTTCAAAAAGTTATATTTCCAAAACTTGATCCATCTTCATTTTGCTCTTAATGCACATTTCAAGCATATTGATCGAAGTACCCTATCTAGTTTGCCGCAAGGTGTGGGCTTCCGTAGAAGCCGGAGTATTGATGAGTGGTGCCAGTTATATAATGGAGCGCTTTCAACGCAATTGGGGTGCCAGGCCAGGGTCATTGCTTGATACTAGCACTGTTCCCACCCGCACATGAAAATTATATGTGTTTGATACACCTTTATAGTTAGGAATTAAAATTACCTTTAAGTCAGGAATACCTGGTTGGAAGTTCATTCAATTATGCGTAATTATTTTCTATTTTTTTCATCACAGTTTATACATCATCCAGGAAAATCACAGTTTCAAACCACATTTGGACACACATGCATATATCCAGGATTGGCAGTGTTTGCATTATATGTGTGTGTGTGTTTTAAGTGCAGCAATATTTTTTTTTGGCTTTCCCCCATGCATTGTTCACGGATTGCTTTGTAATACGAACTATAATATATCTATATCCCAACAAGTTCTTGGAAGGTCTGGCCATGTGCGTATGGACCAAATGAAGCAGCTAGTCAGATGCAAATTGCAGGACTTTTATGTGGGAAGGACCTGAGTGTTGTAGCCTAGGCATTATTATAACATAATATATATATAAAGGCCTGAAAAGAGAAGTTCAACATATTGTAAAATTCACATGAACGAAAAATGAATCGAACTCGCATCACTTGTTTTCAATTAGTTCATATTCTCAACTGCTATCATGTGGGACTACATTATGGATCATGGACCTGTTTCCTTTCGCCTCGACTGAGCTGGGAGGAACACAATTTGCTGACTCCAGACGGCAAAAAGATTGCAAGTCGTGGCCCTAGTGCCAAGAAAGGTGGAGAGAAGGAGGCAGGGTCCTGACCCATGCAGTGATTATACTTAGTACGTTACATCATCACAGAAACTTATTCGCATATCAAGGTCAAACCATGCAAGCAAGGATCTGAGGCCTATATACATGTTTGTCATGTATATATGATAGACCTCCGTGGGGAAGTCAAACAAAAAGATTGCCTAGCATGACAATTACACTATCATCAGACCTTATAAATCATATTTTTCATGAAATAGCCGACCTGGAAAAGGCAGTTTTTCAAAAGACATTTACGTTTTTTTCTTATTTGCATCCTACACCCCAACAGGTGAAGCAACCAGATCCAACTCAACAAGACACACTGCCCTTGGATTCCCAAGAGCGAGAAAGTATATCCCCTATCCATCCAATGAGGGCCTTACCCCCTTCGGAGCCTACTGCATTGCAGCGGGGCCATTGCACCAGTGACTTGGAAGGAAAGGCAGCAGCGCCCCCAGGAATGGATGGTGAAGATGAGAACATGGAAGAAGTAGAATGTATCATAGAGGAAGAAGAAGAGGAAGAAGAGCTGACCCACGATGACATCATAGAAGATCCCCCAAATGAGAATGAAAGTGTTCAAGAAGTTTTTCAAGACAATGAAACTCTTCAACTTCTATCGTCCGATGATGAGAGGGAATGCCCCATGTCACCAAACTTTTCTAGAGCTGCTTCAAAGGTAGATCCGCCAGAGTTGGAAAATACGAAAGCTCTGCAGGAACGTATGGAAGAACCTCCCGCAACCCAGCCAAGTCCAGGTGGTGAAGAAGAGAGTGAAAAACGCAAGGGGTTGTGGGATGAAGATGTAAAAAACGGCAGTGCTTTTGAAGGGTGGGGTTGGAATGGCCATCCGCATGTTGAAACGCAAGAACAAAAGAAAAAAGACGATGATGAAATGGAAAAGACAATTGCAGAGATGTCAGAGGAACTAGAGAAAGCATTGAAAAGTGAGGATGAAACCGAAGCAAAAGACAAAAATACTACCAAAGGAACATTCAAGGTGGGGCAGTCACTATAGGGTTTTCCGATTTAATGATCAGCATATGTCCATCATGAGCTTATGTGTGGATTCAAAAAAATCTATCGCATCAGTTTCTCTGCGCCGTTTGTCAGAGGCATATATAATATACGAATATATCAACCCCGCCAGGATAGGGAACCTTTGGTGCAAATCACGCCAGTGGAACCAACTTTGCAAGAGAAGATGAAAGAAGCACGTAAGGACTACCCTATGGACAGTGAGGAAGCAAAGGCAGAATTTCTGAAGGTGGGAGGGGCAAGGGAATCTAATATCCAATACCATATTTGTTAATTTATGGTTTAAGATATGTTCAATTTTTTAATTCAAGATCCCCAGTATGCTGCTTGTTCAAGGGTTCAACATGTGCACTGGTATTGTCTTCAGCGATATCGGCAGGGTGAGTCTTTTTATGCAATCTACAACTGTTAGTGTTTGCCAAGTTGAGCTGTTATACAAATACTGCACTAGATGGATCTTTTATTTTTGAAAAAATATAATATAGATCTATCTATCTATATATAGATAGATTATTTCGATCTAGATCCTATAGTATATAATCAATGTTCTTCAACCTGCATGCATGCATGCAACTTCGGTAAGCTTATAATATATCATATACTTAATATGCATGAGTGCATGCAGGCACAAGGAGCATTGCGACAAATGGAAAAAGAAACTATGCTTGAATACGAAGATCCTGACAAGTTCTTCCTCCAAGAGGCTGAAGAGGTAGATGGGGAACACCCCAAAAAAAGTAGGAAAGGTAAAGGAAGAGGTAAAGGAAAAGGTAAAGGTAAAGGAGGCAAGGGAAAGGGCAAGCGAGGTGGCAAAGGTGCCAAGTCAAAACACACCCCAGCCCCGGCTGAGGTGGCCCAAGCAACTGAGGTTGTTGAAGTGGAGACTTCAGCTGAGGCAGCTGAGGCAGCCAAAGCAGCTGAGGTTGGAGCGGAGACGGAGAAACCAGAAGAAGAGAAAGAAAAGGTAGAACCCCGTGCCCAAACCCCCCAAAAGCAGCGAAGCAGGAAGCGCAAACAGATTGTGAGTCCCAAGCTGAAGTCACCCGCTCGTCTTGCGAAAGTGTTGTCAGAGTCGGCAAAGAAAAAGGCAAAGGTAGCTACCCCAGAAGATGTTAAGGAGGTGTGACCTGCATGTGTTTCATCTCCTATTGGGTTAATGTTCTTTGATCATATGTTGATCAAACATTCAATCAACACAGTTTGTTTTTTCATAGTTCGAATTGCCAAGATAGTAGAGCCAATCCTGAAAGCTGATGTGGGATGTAGAGCCCTTCAATCCTTTCAAATAGATGCTATCACACAAGGCTGAGAAAAAAGAACCAGAGAAGATTGCTGAAGAAAAGACCGAGAAGCCTAATGAGGTAAAACCAGGAGCAAAGGCAAAGGCTACAAAAACAGAGGATGAGGCAAAGAAAATGCATGAGGCTAGAGAGTGAATTTTCAACCGCATTTTGTTTCTGGGCCTAGGAGTCAGCTTTGAATTGTACAAGTTGTTTACTAGACAGTACCTGTTTTGCACAAATGAGTTCTGTAATGGTCACATACTTTAAGTACATCATTTTGCCACTGTATGCATATTGTTGTTTATGCATGCAGGTTTAAATGAGTTGTTTTTCTTTTCAATTTCACCTGTACAAGGCAAAGATGAAGAACTTGGAGAGCTTGAAAACAAGTGTGACTGATGACAATAGTTTGACATATCCACAAGAGGAGGATTTGAAGGAGCAAAGGTGTTGTACTTAGAACTAAGAACCTGTTACGTCTTGTCACCAAAATGTCCAAGTTACATTGAATGCAGCACAAATCGCGAATGTTCAATTTTTACATGATGATAAGTTAAGCGTGCGTGTGTTGATTTGTGTTTAGGTCATGGACGATCCAACCTCCTAGTGATTTGCCACCCGACTTGGCAGCGAAAGCTACACGGATTCAGGTGTTGTTGGGGCCCCCAATTACTTTAATACTCTTTGCCAGCAATATGAAAATGTCTACCCCTTGCAACCTGTGTGCTTTGAACAGCTATCGATCCTTACCCTAGGCTTGTCCAGTCACGTTCCGTTGCAGCCGCCTTCTACGTCATGGATGTGCAACAATCTACCATCGACAATGTGAAAGCCGAAGCCAGCATCAGTGACTTGCAGGCTAGAGTGGTTGCCATAACAGCTTTAAAGTTGGTCTATTATGCTTTGAAACATGAGCCGATGATAATACCAACATGAATTGGCATTTGCCATGTTTCTCATACAAGAAACAAAATAAAATTCCCTTATAATTGAACATGAAGATTTAGAATTTGCTCCTGTCAAAACATGGAGTTTTAAGTACTTATCCATGTCAATTTCTGATGTTTTCATCATGCACATTCATGATAATATATTTGCTTACAACCAAGGTGGTTTGTGTGCAAGTTGCGTTCTGTTGTTCAGCAAATGCATGCAGTACGTATATACGTTGGTCAATATAATATATACATGTTGCATCATGTATATTATTTTTTTTTATATATGATATATAATATAATTTATATATGTGGATGAACATATCATGATCATGTTTTTTTGGTGCCTCGCCTATCCTTTTTACTCAGATTTGATGAAATATCTTGACTGAAAATTGTGTCTAAAACGGTATAGTACGTATATATATAGGTTTATGATGGTTGCCCCATTATGTTTATTATCCTTGCTGATTGCCAGGCCAACAAGAAGAATGGCGTCAGTATTGCTTGGAGCAAACGCGGTGGGCCATTGCTGGCGTCTGGTTCCTAGGATATTGCTGGGGAATAATCGATCTCAACAGCTGGTTGTAACAAAATTGCAACACAACTAAATTCAGGAAATACAAAAAAATGTTTTCCAATTATTTGAGATCATCTAATGTGCAAAAGAAGGTTAAGGTAGTCCAACCAAACTGGGTCATTTGGGTTGAACAATGGTCGATATGATTTTCCTACAAAGAATAGATTTGCATGTAACGCAATGATATCGATATATCATCATAGTATAAAGCTGGAGTTCAATTGCAAGTCATGACGACATGTGACTATTATACAATTTAGATCGATGGCTGGATTTGTTGGTTGGCCTTCTAGGTTTTTGATATGGTAAAACCGAATTGGTTCCGATTGATCGAAATTCACAATTATTTAAATCCCAATTGAGGTGGAAACTCTCCAAAATGCTGGCTTCGTGGATCCCCCCGGGCAAGCTGGCGGATGCTCAGTGATACCGGAACTCCGACCTTGGTTGTGTATGCGGTAATATAGTGGTGGATCAATGGAGAATGCCCAGTAGGTTCTCCAATTTTGTTTTGGCCTCTTGTGGCCTGGGGTTCTCGGGTTGGTATGGTACATGCGTTTTCCTAGTCCAAATATTGAAATGGTGTAAAACAATTTAATGATGATTTGACATGTTTCAATCCACAACACCATATGATAAATCTTGTGAAGTTCTTGTGAATTTCATGTCTCAGTACCAAAAGCAATCAACCCATGTGCTTCCCGTCGAAGTCATTTGCAGCAAGTTAGACAGGTCCCTTCCTGAAAGGCTGGGAATTGATAAATCAATGGCAATTGTTGTTTTTCTTATATTCTACTGTACGTATTTAAATCAGTTTCAATGCTCGATTGAAAATCAAAATATTGATCGATAAAAAATGCATTGATCAAATTAATGAACTACATCATTTGTGCACATGTTTAAAGATCGATTGACCAGCCTTTCTTTCGAACTTGTGCAGGGGTCTGGTCTTGCTCAAATGCGTTACGGGTCAATCTCTGATATTTAGATCGATAAAATCATGTACCCGGTACCGGTGTTATAGATCACTTACGTTGGCTAGCAAAAAAGGGAAAGCACCACCAGTGATGATGGTGAACTCTTGTCCTATCATTTTTTCCGTGGGGAAATTGTTTGTGACATCAATCTGATTTCGGAGCTCTGCTGGGAACCCCGTACGACTGTCCAGATTCAGAGGCTCAAAGTGTAGTTGGTTTCCACCTGATCAAGTTGCAACCACGCAGAGTAAGCGCACGCGAGCACAATGGGTCCGTTCCCCTTTGGCATTGTCCCAACGACAAGCGCAACTGCTCCTAATGTGGGGCGTACCGCTGATTATGCCCCTGGGTATGATTAACATGATCAATAATATACAATATATGCGTGCATGCATGCATATTAAACTTTCATTCTCGGTATCCCTGCATTTTATGTTTTCACCTTATAAATAAACATCTCTGACTCCTGAGGTTGCACTTGGTGGACTTCGTGGCCCAAAATTCAATGGCCGATACTCGAGTGATGGCCCCAACAAGGGTTTTTTGGTGGAACAGACCATGTTGATAGAGTATACGTTAGATCGATGGCTTTATTGTAAAATATGTCCTATAATGATATATTATATAATCGCGCTATATATGTTAAATTTTATATACCCCAGATCGATCGACTTTGTGGTTCATAATGGGCTGAATGGTAAAGACTGAATTCCACTTTCGTCTTGTAACATTGCTTGCTTCAGGATCTTGATGCCATTGATGCGTTCAGCGGTGCCGGCATGATATCGCAAGTTTACTGTCAGAGCCTGAGCTGACTTCTTCGGGTGAACATCTTGAAATTAAAAGATATATTACCCATGACAAAATTATACGCATGACAACTAGATTGATGATGTTGTTTGCGTGACACTCGTAGGCACATACAATGCACCCAACTATTTAAACATATACCGTACTAATATCAACAATTTATATATATTTAAACAACCTCATGATCGTTTGATCGCTATTTGTCCTGCTTTTCCTCAAACACACGCTCGGCGAAAAGGGACATCCTTCAACGTGGCGTAATATCCAATCCCCTCTTCTATCCTGATGCCATCATAGTGCTTGTTTTGAACCTACTCAGGCGAGAATGGTCTTAATGTGCCCGGTTACTCAGATTCCTCTCCTGGGAACTTGAGAAAGAGTTTTTGACATGTGGAAGGTATTTTTGAGAGTCTCTCCTTCAAGAATTCAGCTTCAATCGAACATCAATATGTCATAATCATATATATCTTGAAACTCTGCGGCTTTGGGTGGGGTGGAGGACTTGTATCATTCAAAAGAGTAATGTATATCACACAGTGTATGTTATAAATCCGAAATCCCGTCAAGCTTTTGAGGTTGTGACCATTTCATACGCATTATATATGAATCGATTACTGGGCAACCTGACATGTTGCTTGGCCCACGTCTGTGCCAAGGGCCAAGTTCGACTGCCAAGATGGTCCTGAGGGTGACATCTTGAACCCGCTTGGTCCCCGGCACACTGTGGGGTATGGGATCAGTCTGCATTAGCAAATACTACTTGGGATCACAATTGCCATCAACTGAAAAAGTGTATATGTACGCCTAGATCTTGTATTACCGAGTTGACAGTTCTTATATATAGGTTTATTCATGAAAGTTATTTGCATCAAGTCATTCATGAGCTTGATAGGCTGTTCTGACTTCGGCCAAAGAGAACTATTCATGAATTCTTCAAACAACATGATATAAATCACTTAACCCTCCCTGCTTTCCATAATAATACTTCCTCAGTGCTTTTTTGATGAAGAGTGTGGACTTGTTAGGGGAAATCCCGAATAGACACTTAAAGTACATGTGCAACATATTTTTTTCACTGTGCTTCCACGCGTGTCCAAGGCGAGGGTTCATCAACATATTACAACTTGTACTACGTCTCCGACCAGGAGCATTATTGGTGGGAGGCCCACCTTGTGCCACGTGGGTGTTTATTAACCGCGGTACTTCCCGTCGGAGCAAACATCGAGTTCTGGGGGATACCAAAAAACGATCGGTCTCCGAGTCAAATACGATTCTTGATTGATTCAGATTTTTTTCATGTTCTAGAATCACACGTACGCTGTGTTTTGTCAGAAATACCTATCAAAGGCGAAACAAACATACAAGTATGCCATTTGTGGAATATACATGACATGTACTATTTCGATCATAGTTCATATATATATATATAAGATCTATGTGATTCTTTGAGATCCAGTACAAACACCAATTCTGTCAAACTGATCACTGATGATAACATATCAACTTTTCATAAAATAAATCATATTAGGCCGCAAAGGAAGAGAGAAACTTTATCTAACAAGATTGGCCCTTGCATCCCAGTCTGTGCATCCCGGCTACCCGCGCTATACCAAGAATAACTTGCCGCTGGATCCTCCTTGGGCTATTGGCAACGGTTCGCAAATGCTGGTTTCTTTCAGAGCAGCCACGCTCCAGCTTGATGCCTTTGCTAGCTTATGTCCGATTCATGGCACTGGTAATCCGACCAGTACCATGGATGTCGGTGTCTTTGTCAGATGCTTATATTCAACACATAAGTTGACCATGTTTCCATTCAAATCAGTGTTGGTGGAACCTGACATGAATGTGCTTACAATTCAAGAACACCCATATGTTGAAATCATCGTATCTAGCTAAGTTCGATGGCTTGTTATGGAGCTCGCACGTTGAAGCCAACTATTTGCTTCGGGACAACGTTCAGTCCTCAGCTATGTTGCATTCCCCTTCCGAGAATATATCGCCTCGGTCATGCAAGGCCATGGTTGGATAAACTGAAGGCAAAGCTCTCCCAAAAGGACCGTGCTCGGATGAAGAAAGCAAAGGAGAACAAAGACAAAGCCATGGTGATCAAAACGGTCAACAAACGCGGAAAAACAAGCGTGTAACAAAGCTGATATTAGTGGTTTAACTTGGTTTTTACCATATTTTGCAGTTTGCTGATTGCAAGTTGTTTTGATACTGCAAATGGTGTTGCAGTATCATGATCTGATGAATTCAAACCTAGCTAATTGAGGCAAGGTGGGCCTGGAATGAAGGCTTCAGCAGCCTATCCAAAGAAATTTGCAGCCAAGCTCTTCAAACTTCATCAACAGCAGGCTACCCTGATCAATTTATGAACGCTTGTCTGTGTGAACAATTTATGAAAGTGGTACGTTCTGTATATGATAAAGTTATGAAACCAGCTCTTTGACTGTCAGCCTTTACCCCTTACCCACGGCAATTAACACCAAAACATCCGAGCTCAGGAGTTGACGGCGCCCAACTCTTTTCCATTCCTGCCAGACACGGCCACAGTCAAGGTCAAAGTTGTTCAGACTTGACTGGGATGTGGGAAAAAGTGAAAATAATATTGGCTTAGGATGTGATGGGCATGGTTCAATTCATTCATATATATTATATTATATAATTTATAATATATATTATATATATATATAGATCAGGCAGATCTTATTATTACATTTTGACTGGTGAGAAACTGGTTCAAGGATGTATGAGGGGTATGGGACAAACCATCCCACTTGTGCCATTTCAAAAAAAAACGAGTGTTTCTGATAAAGATTGGGATTGTAATTTGTTATACCTCGGGTGTAGTTTGAGTACATCTTTGTAATTGTGGGTGTCTTGTACTATAACTTCTAGGCAAACCAAATTAATCTTGTAGGACCAAAATATAGACATATCATGAACATCAAACAAATCTATTGCATTTGCAATAGTATATACGTAAGCTTCACGATTAGATATATCGATCATATTTTCAATTCAAAGTATGTTTAATATAATATATTACACTTGCACTATTACAGAAAATTCCAATTGGGATGACCACCTCCCTTGTACATGGCAGGCACCTTATCGATGGAGGCATGCAAATCTGACACCTCTGAGAGCGTTTCTGCAGGATCGGGTCAAACTTGGTGACTACACACCCCTTTTGAGCAAGGGCTTGTATGATGACCTCTAGTGCATTTTGTGTGATTTGGGGATGTAACATAGATACATTTCCCCAGCAATTAATAATGATGATGTGGACCAGCTGTTCTTTAGGCGGCATGGTACCTTATATTCAAACAATGCCAAATTCCGTGGCCCTCACGAATAAATGTATTGTTTGTGATGCATGAACTGTAATTCATATAATATGCATTTATAAGCTTATATCGAGATAGGATATCATGTTGGTATAGTATGTGCTGTTGCATGTGTGTGGGCACGTTGGCATCTCCATGCCAGCAAATTGCTGGTTTGAAGTGTACGTGCAACATGAGGGTGGGAAGCAAAAAAACCAGTGAATGCTGGAAAGTTGCATTGTAACATCAAAAATGGAAGTTGAACATTTTGAAAAAATCATAGCGTGAAACAGCGTGAAACTAGCGTGAAACCTGCGTGAACGCAGGTTTTTTGGCGTGAACGCACATTAAAGAGCGTGAACGGTGGATAGGCCAAAATCCCACTTTTTTTGAGACTCCAAATTTGCTTGATTTTGGCCCCTGATCATACATTTTTTAATATTGGCCCAAATATAAACCAAATGGCTCATAAGTCAACATTGCGCAGTTCCAGTGTTCAAATTCGGAAACCTTCGGCTGGTAGCAATCATGGCTGAAGTGGATGGTGAAGTTCAAAATGCGCTGCAGCAAGCGGCGATGCGTGCTGAAAGGTACGCTTCGCTAGATGGCGCTGTAACACAAATGGAAAGATTGCTTAACTATCCTTTGGGCCCTGAGATGCTTCCATGGGGATCTGCAATGTCACCGTCTTATGTTTGCATTTTGGTGGCCCCATACTAGTTGTAATGTGTTGTGGGTCCTGTGGCTGGCTGCTGATGTAGTCTTTTCCGAATTGGCATATATAATATATACTTGATCTTGATATATATTAGTCGAATGAAAAACAGCCTCATCGATAATATCACCCTTTCGAACCTCTGGGCTGATACTACTGTACTAGTTAGTATTCCAAATGGATCTTGAATTTTAGTCCTCTGCCAGGGGTCCGTCCACACTGTCACCTCGCATCGTTCATGAGGTTGCAACAAGAGCTGAAAGATAAGGCATTGCCTGCCCCAGATGATGCAGGCCAATACGCTTGGATGGGTGGATATGGCAGTTTCTGAATGGTATAATAGTTTGAAAATATATTTGAATATTTTGTTTTCTGCGATCTTGTATGCCAACTCTCGAATAACCATCATCATGTTAATTGATTGAAATTGAACATGTTCCATCATGTCGGCGTGCTTGCTCATGCAGTATATATTATAATATATATAATGCGCGTGTTTCATCATGTTCTTTGGATTTGCAAATGATGATATCATATATATATATATAAATTTAATATACCGGCCAGTCCCAAACATATGGCGACATGTATAGTCTTTTTAGTGAGTATGTGCTGCCACTGCTTGTGACCTTGCGCACTGATCAATAATAAAAAACATATTGCGGTATGATCTTTCCATGCATGGTGTATCCATCGACCCATGTATCACATGCAATTAATATATCATGATTTGATTTGTTCTATAATATTACATGGTCGATAATGAACAAGTGATTATATCGCATGGAGTACGTACGTATATATACGTAGTGCAACTTACTATTATACGTACATGAGCTGCACATGTGTTATGTCACAGATCTATTTTAGAAAATCCCAGCCCATGAAAGCAAGATTCAAATCCATATTCCCTTTTCCTGGGACAGTGATTCGAACATGGGCTTCTTTTGCAGAACTTCAAATCAGTATCAAATACATGTGTTGTTTGGATATTATGACCATATTACATACCCAGGCCAAAAAAATAAACAAATGGATCAATCACCCAAATTCTTGTCAGGCACACAGCCGACACTTCCAGCCACGGGTTCCCAGCTAGATGAAGCTGCAGCATGTGCAGCAACTGGTTTGGTTACCCCGAAAGAAAGGATTCGCAGGGGTATGGTCTCTGACCCTTCCTTTGAAACCAATGCAGCCCCGAAGCGTAAGATCATCAAGAAGGTTGTCAAAAAGAGACTTCCAGCCCGTCCCCTGACTACTTCACCGGCTCCACCCACAGGGCAGCCTGCTGTGCCGACTGCTGCAAAGTCAGCTCCGCCAATGCCTCCCACGGGACTTGCTAAGACAGAAGCTGAGACTACTCCAAAGCCTAATGAACCTGAACAAGTTCTTGAACTTGTCCCAGCAAAGTCACCTGAAGGGCCTACCTCTGCCAAAAGGCAACACGCTCTTGCAGTAGCAGCCGGAGAGAACTTGCAACGGGCTGACACTAAAGACCAGACTGCAGAAGAGACACCCAAGAGAGAATGTCCGACGCCCTCTGAAATTCCCACTGCACCACCAGCTCCACCTGCACCACCAGCTCCCACACACACACCACCTGCACCACCAGCTCCCACACTCACAGCCACAGCACCACCTGCACCAGCTCCCACACCACCACCACCACCAGCTCCCAAACCTGCTGCACCACGTCCCACACTCACTCCACCAACAGTTCCAACACTAAATGGCACATCGGACGCTGGAGAATCAGAAATGCCACCGTCAAGTGGAACAGCATCAGAAGCCCCACCTGCCCCAGCCCCAGCAGGCAGGAAGAGAAAGGCCAAGACAGTGGAAGAAAAGGCTATCCATGCAAAGTTTATGCGCTTCACACGTCACATCCAAAGTTGCTAGGCTCCAACACATCCAAATATTCTTAATTGATATGATCTTAAGAAACATGATATTATCTGATCTATATTAGCACAGCACTTTTGTGGAAATAACCATGGCTCTAATTCTGATTTGATGAAACTATTTGCATCCCACACCATCAGTTTAACTCCTGATATGACATATATGACATTGCAAGTCCCATCAGTTTTCATAATCGTCGATGATCTTGAATAGGCCTATTTGACATCGAATTATATTTTGGTACATTGTACCTTTGCCCCCCCGTGCTTGCACTGAGACCATGCGCCAGCAGAGATCCAGAAGGCTCACAAAGCTGCAAAATATTGTATCTTGGAAAAATTCAAAGGGTGTTAATATAATATATAATATATATATATATTATAATATAATAGCGCTAGCTGATGTATATGCATGCATTTTTTTATGCACATATATGGCATATATACTGGACACCTGGGCTACATGGTAATAAGATATGTCCGTTTTCATAAGATGGCAACTGTACTGTACTGTCAACAATTGTGGCATGACCTTGTTACAAAATATTCTTGCTGCTTTACCTCAAACTATGAATTATATATATATATTTTTATATGTCCACAAGAGTTTTGAAAGCACAATGCAAATACCACATGTCCATTTGATGTACCATAGTTGTGAAAGACACTTGTCCTGTATGGGGCATCGTACCATTTCTCTTTGACCACAGATCCCAAGCGGGCCATTTCATGAAGTTTTTGAGGATGGTGAAGTACTAGCGAGTACTATATAAGTAGGAGGATTTTAATTCAGTACATCAAATGGGGTTTCCCTTGTGGTACCTATATGGATACATGAAATACAGTCTACTTGCTTGATATATGTGATGATGACCATTACAGTTTTATTCTTCAGGATCTAGAATCTGCTACGATTGACATTCAAGATCAAGTCTGGTTTTTTAAATACTACTTTGTTGTTAGTCCCCCAGTTCATCCCCAAACACGATCCAATGTGGCATTCACACATTCCATACGACCTAAGGGTCCGAGATGAATCGAATATAATCAATATTAAATAGAGAATTTATGATACTACAGTATAATATTCAATATATTCAATATAGGTTCTGAACACCATTTCCAGTTGGGGGTCATTTCCTGCCTCATGGCTTTGTGCGTGTTTGTGGGTGGCTCATTGTTTGCAACACGGGAGATCCGTACCATCTGAGGCAGCGCAAAGCTACAGGTACTGATGGATGAGTGGGTGAGCTGCAAAGGAAGTTGGAAAAGCAGCAAGTTGTACGAGAAGATGACAGCACGGAAGAGCGTTCGCACCAAAGGTGCAAGGGTTTGGCTTACCCGTCATCAGCTGGCGGCTAAGTACAATGATGCTGAAGTTGCTCGGGAGATTTGCGAAAGCAAACTCAGTGATCCTGAGTTGAAAGAAACGCACACGAAACCGCACCCAGATGCGCCTGAGAAAGAGGCAGGGTTATATAATTATATATATATATATATTTCTTTATTGGATCGGTTTGAATATTAATTCTAATTGATGAACAGAATCGAATAGAACCGATATCGATATCAATTTCGATACATCGATATTATTATAAGACTGTTGGATTTTGATATACAGATCACTCCTATAGACCTGTTTAGAAACAACATCATGAGAGTTCCTTCTGATGTTCAATGTGAAAAAACACATCTAGTACGTACCTTTTATTGATCACACAATATCGCACGTTGAAGTTTTGTCTTCTCAGGCCATTTTTCCGGATACTTCTCATTGTGAATTTTGTGGTGTATCGATCCATAACTTTTTTACTGTTTCTACATCATTGTCCTGACAGGGGACCGATATCAATTAAATAGTTCCTTTGTTTGCTGATCGTCCCCTCGGCCTCATTTGCTGCAGGCGCTACGGCTCTTTTTGGTATGGGATTCGGAAGGAATTGAAACAAGCGAAGATCGCGTTCTTGAACAGATTTTTGAGTCAGTAGATGAGGAATCTGACTCAGATTCAGAAGGTTCAAAGGACAAGAAGGACAAAGGGAAGGCCAAAGGGAAGAAGGACAAAAAGCAGAAGAAGAAGTCAGCAAAGTCTTCAGATTCCATGGCGTCGGATGGATCTAGCTCCTCTTCTTCGAAGGCCAAATTTATGCGTTCCATCTTAGTCTCCACACATGTTGCCTAGGATGTCTTGCTCAGGTATGATCAGTACATATGTAATTTTACCAGTAAATAAATATTATATGAGTTGTTGATCTGGATCGATATTCATACAAGTACAATGTAAGTGGCGCATGTATGTCCCATATTATATTGTATAGTCATGTGTTTTTTCTTCTAGTCTATTTTGGGTATTGACTGTGCACCCTACTTGCAGGCAAAGAGCAAAAAGAAGAAAGGCAAAGGCAAGAAGTCGAAGAAGTCTAAGAAGGAAACTAAGGAGCAGAAAGAAAAGCGTTTGGAGAAGGAGCGCCAGAAGCAGGAGAAGGATCGCGAGAGGGAAATCACAAAGAAGGAAAAGGAGACTGTGGCCTCGGGTAAGAAGGCAAGAGGGGGTGGTGTTTGGATCCAAGCAAGGGCATTTGCACTGCGTTTGTTAGTTTTTATGGAAGTAGCACAGCAAGGTTTATTTCTGCAGATGTTTAGGGGCTGGATCTAGGATTGACACATGTAAATTTCAAATGAGCTTATATAATATTATTTAAATGATGCAACGTTTGTTTATCAGAGTTTGCATGCGTGTGTTCCCAAGAATAACTCATTAACCGATATAATATATAATATATTTTAAATCAGCAAATACCTGTGTACCTGTTGTGTGCCATGCATCATGTAACATGATAACATGTATATATCATGCGCGATTTGATGTTGATAAAAACTAGCTGCCATATATGTGTTGAAGAATCTCTCCTGTTGACCAAAAGCATGCATATGATCTGAGAAATACTTTGTTTGGATGCATGATATAGATTTATCGATAACTTGATTAAATTTTCAGCGTTACATTTAAAATATATATATATATATACATACATGATACATGTATGGACCAATGTATGATATATTTGTTTTACACGCCCAAATATATGCAAGGATTTTCAATAATTTGAAACCGCTGCATATTAGATAGATGCAAACACGAATTAACCACCACTTCTTCCACCATTTGGGATTTACCTTGCTTAGCAAGAACCTCGCTCCATAGAGTAAAATTTGTATCTAAAAAGTAATGTTCTTTTGCTAATAATGATATCCAGGGCGGTTTTAGATACTACCCACATGCACACAAATCAACCTAGTGAACTCAAATCTGGCAACAATTCAGTTAAATGGATGTTTTTTCAAACAATGAATCTAACCCCAAAGCAATCAACAACAATTGGGCCCACAGATGTTGAACAAGATCAATGACCGCGTGACTGAAGCCTCGAAGAAGCTAAAGATCGTTGCTGGCATGTGTTGGCCTCATCCCAGGGGGAAGGGTGGCATTTGGTTTATCCATCAAAAAACGCCTTCAATAAGAAATAATTGGTTCCACTGATTTGTTTCTCCATCCTCAGATGTCAACAAGGTTTGTCAACTACTGCATGCATGCACGCATGCATTTATATCGAGTCATTTAACGATATCGATTTCGTGTTTTCATTCATACTCTTTTTGGGTCATAAAGATCTGATCTCCGTAAAGTATAGATCATTATACGACAAGCCAATTACCATGTACCACATGCATGTATATGAGAAATCCAAAAGATTGGTGGACGACCATCAAAGTGTCATCACTTGGCCTATAAAAAATAATTGAAATTTCAAATCACCCTGATTACGATTGGAATTCAATACCAATATGGGAAAAAACTCTAACCTGCCACCATCATTACTAATAATTGGTATGGGACCTTTCATGAATCGGGGAAAACATGTTTGTTCCCCCCGTAACGTCGATAGATATGTTTTTCAAAGTGCTTCGTGAGGGACAACATGTCCTATATGTGTTTCAGATCCAGGTGGAAACTGAATTGAAGATCCCTAACCCCTGGCCTACAAGGTTTGTTTGTTTGGGAATCATATTTGCACATTCATTGTATCCTCTTGTTCCAAGGTCCTGCAGGATCACCACAATATACACTAGTGGATGAGAAAAATCAATCAATTAATTTAAGTGATTTTTGTTTTTTTCACACCATGAGATCGAATGTTTTCAGGTCATCACCCTTCCACACAGCATCTTCCTCTCTGCAAAACTGAGTGCCCAGAAGCAAACCACTGAGGCCTGATGTGCTGCGTGTGGCTATTGAAGGCGAGTTGGATACTTTCAGAGACAGTTTGATCGCTAAGCGAGACGAGCTTCAAAAGAAGGTGGATGACTTCTGTGTTACTTGGAATTTAATTTTTAAATGAGCTACATATATAATATATATATATA
>Ga0126337_10000561_pt1 | contig 19349 bp, 16 predicted proteins | sample DipCmetagenome_FD_92527 | JGI IMG/M metagenome (GOLD analysis project Ga0126337, IMG submission 92527) | Coral microbial communities from La Bocana,Puerto Morelos, Mexico - Diploria C A metagenome | ecosystem: Host-associated > Invertebrates > Cnidaria > Coral | place: La Bocana,Puerto Morelos...
CACACAAAGCTCTATAAATTTGGATGAAACACTTTTTTCAATAAAGCGTGCATGAATAACCGCACAGATCTAAATGTTGGCGAGGTTGTTTATATATCAATCATTTTTCATATCCCAGTTTCTTGACTTTATTTATTAAATGGTCATAAAATTTATTTTTTAATGGCGTCACATTAACTTGACCAGCCATTAATTTTTAATTTTATTATGGATAGTATCAATAAACTGGCTCTAGCTCGGGTGCGCATGCTTAGTACCTCCGTTAAGACAGTAAATCACTTCTGACCGCCAGTTGTGTTGAACACATTGTTGGTGTTTGCTCTTTAGAGAATTTGCTTCAATACATCGCACTTGTGAGTGAAAAGGTGAGTCCTGTTCAGGCCAGTCCAATTTTTGAGTTATATAACTCACTTTGATACTAAGGAAAGTGTCAGATTTTCAGTAAAACGATTCGTGTTTTAATCACAGCCTTTGGTAGCTTGATAAAATGTTTGCTAGTTTGGCAAACAAATTACTATATTTGAATGCACTGGAACTCATATACATCTAGTTTTTTTTACGTATAAAGAGCCGTGTTGGGTTGTAATGTGAAATTGAAAATGTCCAGCTGAATTAATATTTTTCAAATTCTGTTGTCGTGTCTTGGAAAAGTTGATAAAAGCAGTAATGGCAGCACTCCCTTAAACAATTCACTTAATATCTTTGTCTTGATGTTCTAGAAGCATAAGGATGGAGGATGTGTTTTTCAGCACCGCTTAATTAGCAAGAACATACAGATAACTGTTACGGTGACTTTTGCCGAATCTCTCTGACACCGTTTTACTTTTTTACCATAATTAGATTAGATTACAATGTATCAAGAATTTGAAAATAGCTCTTTTAAACGCTACTTTACGAAAGCTACTGCACTATACATTTCTTACAATATAACAGCGTGTAAACTGAGATCACCCTCGGTGATTGAAATTGATGTTTTTCAGTTGTAATAATCCAAGCAACAGTAGTCGGTTGTTTAATTTCTGGTGTTGAACATGATATTCAAATTGTGTTAACGTTTTATATGGTAAAAATGTTCTCCCGTAAGTGTGTAATTTCATTCAGACAATTGCTTAGTTAATTTTGAATTGTAATCTGGATTCATGTCGTTTTTTGATCACGTTTCTTTCTAGTTCGTTTTGTCCAAGACGGCTTTCAAAAATTAGCATCACCCGCCCTTTCTAGTTGTTTTTAACGTCGCTACATTGCATGATTTATGACTTATCATTTTTGAAAAAAAATTCTGTCGTACAGATTTCAGGAAATTTACGTAAGAAACAGGAATCAAAATATACAGATTGAAAGTAGAATGCCTCTAAGATCATTTAAAACAAGAGGGAGCTTTTCAAAAATTCTGCATACAGAAGAAATACTCTACAATTTCATTTTTGATTAAAATGAAGAAAGCTTGATCAATCCTGACTGCTAACATTACGGACATCGAACGGATCGCTTTAACTTCGCAAATTGACTTTAACATCTTTAAAAACTTTCAATGTTTTACTTTGAGGAAAAATTTGTGTAATTACGAAAACAAAAGGAGTTAAAGAATTGAACCTCCTGCAGTGAACGTTGGAGACAGTCAATATCAATGAGCGCGAATTCTCCAAATTTATAGAATTAGCGTTTTGTACATAATTGCAATTTAGAAAAGAAATCAATCAATTTCCATTACTGAAACTAAACTTACGAACAGACACTCAATTTTAGGGACGCAAAGATGAATGTGTCAATATTCCTTAACTTTTGATTTGTAAACGTTTAAATGTTTCAGTTTTCACCTGCCTTATTTGATTGTTTTGTTGTTGTTTAATTGTTTTCTTGGTGCTGTAAAGCGTGCTTTGAGGTCTCCCATTTTCCCAAAAATTATTGTTCAAGATACTGAAACCGTATTGAAAACGATTCCATCACCTGTGCTGGAATTAAGAAAAGGCTGCGAATTAAGACATCCAAGCAGAAGAGGGCTTGTTCCCAGATTCTAGTTTTGTTATTTTCATTTTTTTTTAATTAAAAGAGTTTCGCCAAAAAGAATTGGACGATCCTGCAATATTTTAATAACCCCAAATCAAGTTAAAACGTCCTATTTTTCATGCATTTAACTTGCTTTCTTTTCTGGTGTGTGGCAAAATAGAATATAGTAAGCGTTCGTTGTCAAAGCAAGAAATTAAAGAAAATGTCCCAGCGCTGTTTCCAACGGAAAAGTAAGATTAAGATGAAAACACGCTCACATGCCTATCCCATTTTTTGGAAGTTTCACTGTGAAATCACGATGAAATAATGATGATTTTTCTTCTTGTTCTAAAAGAAATAACAGATACGGCTTACACGGGATCAGTGGGAATCGTAACCTTCTTGCTGATAAGTGACTCTATTGTTAATGACGAAACAATTCTCAGAATGAAATGCTGTCCTACCTCAGCGATACATTTGTTATCATTGCTTCTACCATATGGAACATGGCTTTGCTTTGTCACAGCTGCGGGAAGAGGTGACAATTATTTTTGTTATTTTCTTTTCCAAATCTGATTACAAGTCCTGCTTTTCCGTACATTTAGACTTTATGTAAGAAGCATGGAGGTCTACTTAAGGTGACGTGCTGTAATCTTGGTTATCAGATACATTTTAACGACTCTAATCTACATGTATATTAAGGGCTGGTCAAAAAGTATTAGGGAGAGAGGGTGGGTCAGAGCAGAGAGGGGGAGTGTCATCAGTTTTTGGTAAGGGGTGGGTTGTTACATTTTCGGTTACTCGTGGTGGGTCATATAAAGAATTGGCACACATTTGACACAATCGAAAGCAGAGGTAACTCCTTCCAGGTACGAAGGACGAAAACCTTCGAGTTGTGCTGAAAAAGTACACTTGGGTGGCCAAAACCCGAGGAGATACCTTAACACGTTAAAGGGGCACGTTGCCATTTCCCCGAGTATATTACTTGATAGCGACTTATAATTTTCAAAATGAAATTTGCCCCAGATTGTTATCCATGGTAGTATTTGCCCCCGCAGGGTTTTGGCCCAGAGGCCAAACCCGAGGAGGTAACCTAGGAGTCCCCGGGTGTATACAAACAAGGACAAAGAATATTTGTTGAAAAAGTAAGAAATGTGTTTGTAATGGGCGAAGCATTCTCGATTTGACGAAACTAGGCGCACACGGTCGTCTCGGGTAATATTTTAGCAAGCGGTGGTGTCGGGTCATGCAACCACGAGGTCGCGTTTCGTCACCTTTGTCTTCTAGCAGCATCTTGCAGCATTTGAAGGTCTTGCATCTACGAGTTCGCGTTTGTTTCGTCGCCTTCGAGCTTCGCCATCTTCTAGTAGCATCTTGCAGCATTTAAAGGTCATTAAAAGGCTTCAAACGTTAATTTCTCAGCAGTTGTATACACAATCTTTCTATTCAATACACATCCAATAAACAGGATATCAAAATCGGGGGCAGCTATAGTGAACACTATTTCTAGTGTAACAAATAGAAGGAATGGGTCATGTCTAACCAGCACATTTTCAAACGCTCCGGTCCAGCCCCCCCTTCCCATGGTGTAATTCCAGACTTCTTTTAGATGATTCGATTCAGTGTAGGAAAACAAATACACTACACTTCAAAAATTCCTGAATATAATCATAACAATGTGTATGTATTACCCCATACAAACATAGAATGTCAACCAGCTCTCGGAATGGAAAGCGGTGCCATTTCAGATGCACAAATCAGCGCTTCTTCGCAATATGATAGCGAACATGGCCCAAAGAATGCCAGATTACGCAACACACAGGGCAAAGGAAGCTGGGTAGCTGGAGTACACGACGTCAATCAATGGCTGCAGGTTGATTTAGTTGGTCTGAAAATCGTGACAGGGATCGCAACCCAAGGGAGACATTCTGAACATGCCATGTGGGTTACAAAATACAAACTACAGTACAGTAACGATGGAGCAAGCTTTCAGATCTACAGGCGACAAGGACACAACGTAGACAAGGTACAAACTTACGTTTGAAAAATCGTATATTCGAACCGAGAAGAGAGATATGAAGACATGATTGATTATCGCAGTCACATACACAGCTTAACCAGTTGTCTAATTAAAGTCTGAAACAAAATTCAGGGTTCGAACCGAGGATCTCTACGATAGTAGTGCAATGCTCTTCCGACTGAGCTCTCAAGCCGGTTGAGAGTTGCCAACGGTTACGCTGTAAGTTTCTTAGATACTAGTGAATGGGGAAGATTCAAAAGGTGCAAATTCGCGCTAACTGTTTCTGCTCATCCTTACTGTGCACGCACGTTCACACGCGACGTCATACATCGAGCGCGCGCTGAGTAATAAAAGGAACAATGATAGGGCAGATGGCCATTGCCGTAACTTTGCCTGGATTTAACGACCTTTGACGTTGATTTTGAAGACGTCTATCGGTTTGAAGTTTGAATGTTTTTGCAAAATGCACCATCGAATTCCGTTCTTTATAGCTCTTCGTTTATCTGCGCGGTGGTTTTCGATGTCTCTTGAAGGGTTAAGTTTTGCAAAAACGGTGACAACATTTGGCGTCATTAACGCAACGAACTCAGTTACACAACGCTATTAAAAATTATGAAAGTGTCAGTTAATGTGTTGTATTGGAATTGGTAATTCTCAGGGGTGAAACAAATTTGAAACCACGCCCACTTACTTAAGGGGTTCTTTGCTTTGCGATAAAAGTACGTCCTAATACTTGAAATGAAACAAATACAAGGAAACAACCTCTGGTTCGGTTTGCCAGACAGCTCGGAAAAATTCTTCTGTATAAAAGTACTCAAAGCCCAACGTCTAAGGCATACAAGCTCACCCCTGTACCTTCTCTCCTATCGCTTAAGACCTCTCTCAAGACAAACTTATGCCCGCCACTTCGCCACCTGTGGTTACTGCTACATCCAATATATATGGTTTTTGATTTGAACTTGTTCCATTGTTAAACCCTCACAAATGTGCACCGCAGTAAGTGAACTACCAGCATTTTTGGTGATTCACTTGTAGTGAATTTCCGAGCCTATGGAGAATTTCCGAGCCTAATTTCCAGAATTGAAAATCTAGGTACAGTAAGCAAGAAAGAATTCATTTCAAAATGATAAAATTGTGATTTTTGCCATTGTATTGATGAAGGAATTCGCTGGAAACACAGACGAGGACACTGCTGTTTACTATGATCTAAGTCCGCCGATCGTAGCACGATACATCCTTTTTCGACCTGTGACTTGGTATAGACAAATAGCAATGAGGGTGGAACTTTACGACTGTCAGCAAGGTACTGAAAATCACATCAACCGCTCAGATCAGAACTCAGTTGATATGGCTTAACAATAATAATTTCTAAAATAGAAACAAAAAATCGATTCGAGTGTTTGCGCATTAGGATTTTTTCTTGTAATTTTGCATAGTTTTTTTCATTTGACCTATAGAACTAAGAACCCGTTAAATATCTTTATTTAGCAGCTTGGGCGTTTGTTATGTTCAAGCCATTATATCAGCATCTTTTTATTCTTACATAATTTTTACTCTACGTTTTGTTAATTTTTGTTCTTTTGTCTGATTATCACGAAGGCCGAAGGTCGAAACGAGCTACACCGTTTGAGGATGTTTTCTAGGAAACAATCACTGTACAGCGATTTTTAAAAATCGAATACTTCTTGAAAACACAGTGAACATTTCTTAAAAAATTTTCGTAACAGGCTTACGAGGCTATGCCCAGACCTTTTCACTTAAAGTTACAATAACGTTTGTTTTTTTCGCATTGCTTCTTTAAAATCTTTAGAATGTCAGCCGGCTCTTGGAATGGAAAGCGGTGCCGTTTTTGACGAACAGATTAGTGCTTCTTCGGAACATGATAATTCTCTTCACAGTGCTACAAGGGGAAGGCTTCGCTTACCTGGCAGTGTATCCAGCGCAGGAAGTTGGACAACTGTTTCAAATAATGTCGATGAATGGCTCCAGATTGATCTGAAATCTCAGGGAACTAAAGTTTCAGGTGTTGCAACACAAGGAAGAGATACGAATTCCTACGAACACTGGGTTACCAAGTACAAACTGCAATACAGCAACGATGAAGTGAGATTCCAGTACTACAGGGACCAAGGACAAACTGTAGATAAGGTAGTATTTTTGTATCTATAACAGTTTTAAAAAGCACACCCGCTCAATTGATCCTATCGAGGCGGACCTACTGCTTGAGGTTAACCCTGCGATGGACTAGCATCCCATCCAGGGGGGAGTGGAAGTATTTCTAGTCGCTTCATGCTACGGAAACCGGGACTAGGTGCACCATGATGGGCCACTTGGCTCGTATGCAAACTTTCTCTGTTAATTTGCGTGATGTTTTTCCACCGTTTGTTTTTTTGTGCCCTGAAACGTTCCATTGAGGAGACATCAATTAATACTTAAATAATATGTTTATTTAATTCATGGGAAAAGAAGTGAATAATAATTCAAAAAATGTATAAATTGGTCATATTTCAGTTTTGCCAAAATAAAGCCGGAGTGATATTAAATAATTTATATTTTAATTTATTTAATAATTGGTCAGCAGCCATGATCTTGTTCTTTAAGGAATTTACTGGGAACACAGACCGGAACACTGTGGTTTATCATACACTAAATCCACCAATCAGAGCACGTTATATCCGATTTCGACCAGTGGCTTGGAAAGAATGGATAGCAATGCGAGTGGAGCTCTATGATTGTCTCCAAGGTACTAAAACAGTCTTCATTAGTCATTCTAAAAAAATAGTATCTAAGTTAAACTAACTGTAAATCATATTATTTAAGGTTCAGAGAGTTAATCCTCCAGATAGACGTTATTTTCAAGGTGATGCATTTCAAATTATTTTTAGATATGGTACCAAGTTCTTGCTAATTCAAGAGTATACAATTTGATAGCAATTTATAATTTCGCTTACCCATGATATCTTATTCATAATAAAGCAGATGTTAAAGGGGCACCTTGCCATTTTCCCGAGTATATTACTTGATGGCAACTTATAACTTTCGTCCTTGATATTATTTGTATAATAAAATATATGTTCAAGGTATAATGGTGAACTTGCCAGTGGACGGATGTCTCTTATTCCCTAGGAGACGTCTGCACTCAGGCTAAGATCAACCTAAAACGTTTAAATGATATCACTTTTGCATAGAAATCGTCGACTTTTGGTTCAGCAATGGTGTAGGTATTGGCAGTCCTGACGTAATCCCTGATGATCACATGACAGCTTCGTCTCATTTTAACAGTGCTTACCAGCCTTTTTACGGTCGGCTTCTTGGAGGCGGTGCATGGTGTGCGAAAACTTCTAACAGCAATGACGACTGGCTCCAAGTCGATCTTGGAAGAACATTTCAACTTAGTGCTGTTGCTACTCAGGGAGATAAAAATGGCAAAGGAGGAGTAACAGTCTTTAAACTCTCTTATTCAATCGATGGAATCAACTGGAAAATTTATCAGGATGAAAATAGCACTGACTGGGTGAGATATAGCGATTATCGTCCAAGGGCAGGGTTAAGATGACTGGATACTGGCCAAGTTTCGCTTTGCTTTGAAGTCCAGAAACGAACAAAAGAAAAGAACGAGGCCAATATCCAGTTATCTTTACGGAACAAGCTTCATTATTAAAGAACCCATTATGGGAAAACAGAGGGTAATTCTGAACTGGCAACCTATTTAGCCAATCACAACCATGACCTGGTTCATCTAGTACGCTCGCCGAGCCAGTCATATTATAATGCAACTGATTCATCGTTGTGAGACGTGCAATAGGAATAACATGTGAAATATGTTATCCATTAAAAACGAAAGAGTGGTGTGATTTATATTCTCAATCGAAACTAAAAACTGAGGGGGAAAGAGAGAAATAAATTCGTAATTTTTTTTATGTTAATAAAGATCAGACACGATCATGATGTGAAATTAGAGCCTAAAAAAATCAGGTTTTAACGGGACTCGAACCCATGACCGGTACACTGCTCTGCAAAATATTTTAGGCTCTAATTTCACAGCTGCTTAAGTTGTGTATACAACTGCGATGATCAATGTTTCATATCTTTCTACACAGTTCAAATAATTACATGATCTTTCATATTTTCACTTGAAAAATCAACTTGTTATATTTATTTGAAGGAATTTCACAGGCAAGGTATCAATGACACAATTGACAGACAGAAGTTCCAGGTAGCAGTGTCTGCAAGATACATTCGCTTTCATCCAGTACAGCAATATGGCTGGAACTGTCTTAGAGTCGAGGCTTATATCATCGAGGGTACGTTTCCATCTTTATTTCACACTCTTCCATCGCGACGATATGCTGCAATTCTTTCTAGATCAGTTTTCGCCGTGCGTGTCGGTAAATAAGTCAGCAAAATTCATAACCAAGATAACGATATTAAGTGATTGATGAAGGAAGAGCAATTTCAGAGTTTGATGTTTGATGACAGACTGGTTCCATTAGAGATCAAATAATTGTGGATTCATTACTCACTCACTTCAGTGCACTTTTAAAGTAAGCTTTAACCTGTTCGTATCTCTTCTCGCTGATTATTGGTTCCCCTCGCCCTTATTTGTACCGTAATCAATTGGATATCCAATTTGAAAATGGATCCTTGGACAGTAACCGTGTAATCGCACGCTATTTCGTGTACTTTAATAGCTCCCTTCTCTTAATTTTCAAGCAAATTAATTTAGGTCTGCTGCTAAACGTCTTTAATTTTCAAAAGATCTTGAGTCCATAATATTCTGAGAATATTTCATCAAAGTTTGAGAACTGGATGGAATCAGTGAATAACTTTAAAGCGCATGTAGTCTTCGTGTCTGGTACATAGAAGATGGCATTGTTTCGTCCCAAATCGTATTTGACCAAAGAATGATTCTTTTATGTATTTGTCTTTTCTCACAAATTCTAACCCACATTTCACCCTAGCAAAAGGTTTAAGCATGTTTGTAGCTTTTTTCTTTACCCCGTTACCAGACTTTTTTTCAAAATTCAGCGGGAATTATTTGACTCCCCCACCCCTCCCGCCCCCACTCGTCTCGTCCGTGTCGAACTTTTGCACTGGTAATCATCCTCTAAGAAAAGATAATAGAAAAGACAGGCTACCAGTTGTCTATGGCCCTCTCTTAACTTCAACATCCTTATGACAATTGGACTGTGTAGCACATGTTACTTTCCTGTGTTTAAACATCATACTAACGTTGGCTATTTGTCCGGCATTCTCCTAATGCGATATTTAGAATGTCAAGAGGCCCTCGGGATGGAAACTGGCATCATCCCTGACGGACAGATTAGCGCTTCTTCGGAAGCCGGTGCCATTCATGCCGCTATGCAAGGGAGATTACACTTTCAAGAAACAGTCGATAAAGCGGGTGGTTGGGCAGTTGCCACAAACGATGCCAATCAATGGCTCCAGGTCGACCTGGGTAGACAGCTAGCGAAAGTGACCCGCGTGGCAACACAGGGAAGAAATGGCCCCTACATACAGTTGGTCACAAAGTACAAGTTACAGTACAGTAACGATGGAGTGAATTTCCAGAATTATACCGAACAAGAAGCTAACATAGCGAAGGTATTAAACGTCCATTTTTAGTCGGTTGTTAAGTATTTAGGGAGCAGTGACCTATTTAGGGAGCACTGGCCCCGGTTCGATTCCGGCCCGGTGTCATATGTGGTTTGAGTTTGTGATTGGTTGTCGCATAGCTCCGAGGGTCTTTCTCCGAGTGTTCCGGTTTTTTGCGTATACAAAACCAACATTCCCAAATTACAGGATAGCGGACGTGTAAAAACAATCTAAGACTGATGTGGCTTCCTGCCCGCTTTAAAAAGAATAAGACTGCCTATCTGTTAAGTTTTAATTACAACATTTTTGGTCATTAAATTCATTTCCAAATGGGAGTTTTCTCTTATTACTGATCTAACAGAAGGCTTATTTAAGAAATAATAAATGAACTGATATATGTCTTACAATTTGGCATCTGATTCTATGCTTAGGAATTTACTGGAAACACAGACCAGGACACTGTCGTTTACCAGGTACTAAATCCACCAATCAGAGCGCGATACATCCGGTTCCGTCCATTGGCTTGGTATGGCTGGATATCAATGAGAGTAGAACTCTATGGCTGTCTACAAGGTATTGGCATTGTGCATTCACATTTTACTGTGTTAAACGGATGGCTATTCATAAACAATAGTCAATATGCCACGTTCGATATATCAATATTCTTATAGACATGTGATTTCCAAGCCCGAGCTTTCCCCAGCCACAAATCCAAAATGAACGGTGATTTTTGAGTGTAACAATTTCTACGGTGTAGTTTGGACGAGGCCTAAAAGAAATTCAGCTTTAGTTCAGCTTTTTTAGCTTCTCCAGGCAATGCGGAATTTTTAGACTAAGAAATGTGACGTTTTCTTAGCGACATTACCGTTGTGGTTTACTTGAAGTCCCTTTTACAAATAGAAAACTAATTTAATACACTCCTCAATTATTAACATGAATTAATTAACACGGTGGTGTTTACAAACATTACCAGATTCCTGCCGATCTCTAAAATTTGCATCACCTGTCGATGGATTTGCTTTAGAGGGTCACGTGATTACAAACATTTCTTTACATACGGGAATGCGTAGCTCTTGCATAGGACGATGCTCCATGGAAAGCAACTGCATGTCATTCAACATCGGTCCACCAATAGACAACCATGTCATTTGCCAGCTGAGCGATTCCGACCACACGACACATCCTGAGGACCTCAGACCTCAGGAAGGGTTTACCTACAGAGCCACCGAGGTAAGTAATTTAAACGCGGCAACAGACACTTGTTTGATGATGATTAAAATTTTTTATAACCTTTAAAATTTTTTGCAACCACGAATGAGCCCTAAGTCGAATGCAATTTGAAAAATTCATCGTATCCGACTAACCATAAATCAGAAGTTGAACGAGCCTTTCACAGGAAGTTTTGTTTATAGTTTTTCAACAATACAATTCTAAACGATATTTTCTGGGGCTTTCAATCTGCTCTACTCTCGAAAAACATCTCATTGGTTTTCTTTCAGTTGACCATTTCAATCATTTATTACAGCGCACCATGTTTGTGTGACGTTTGGATGTTCTGCTTTTTATCATTTTCTTGACGCTCTTCAACAACCTTTTAGCCTGACAAAGCAAACTGATGACAGCCACTTTGATATTAAAATTAGGTGCTTTCACGTTGTTTCCTTGGTAACCTTCTGCATCGTGCTATAAATTGTCTATGGTACGTCATTGACCAATCATGAAACGGCTTATTTCTATTATAATTTAGTTAAGTTACCGACACTTTAGCATAACTTCTTTGTTCTTCTTAGAGTCCATGCTCCAGTAACGTATGCTTTAATAATGGAACGTGCATCCTAAATGGATTTACCGACAAGAGATATGTTTGCATATGCCAGACTGGCTATCGTGGAGAAAACTGTGAAATAGGTAATGCAAACAACAACTGCGAAACATGCTTATCAATTTGCGTTCGTTTGTTTGTTGGCCAAAAGGTAACATGTATTTATTGAAAGTGTAAATACCGTCGGCTTTTAAAACATCCGTTTTGCAATCTTAAGGTATTTCACAAACCTACGGTGGAAAGGGTGTTATCTAGTGTGGCGTATAAGTCACATGAGCCCACAGAGTAGTTTAGTCTTTGACTGTGTCAGTTGTCCGAATCATACAAATAATCAGAAAACTAACCCGGGCCCATGTTGAAATGGGAAGATGGTTAATCTCAAGTAGGAACACCAATCCAGTCAACTTTTTTTTTGTTTTCTTTAAGTTGCATATTATATTATTTATCACGTTAACAAAAATAAAAAAAAATATTGCAATAATGCCTTTTTTCCTTTCTTAGTTGCTCGGACGTGCAAGGAACTGTATAATACTAACTTGTAAGTAGATCTTATTTCAATTGTCAAAAATATATTAATTATGGGAAAAACTGGTACAAGTGCTTAAAAAAAGCCACTATTCAATAAAATTATAAATGACTGCCTTTGACTTTGGACACACAGAAAATGGATCTGGTTACCAAAGACCATATCTTATATCGAAAATGTGAGTAAATGCGAAGTGAGTGAATATCAATAGTGAGGTCCGTTTACTTTCCGTACTGCGTCACCTCTCTAAACCTGTTATAAGGGTGATAGAGTACAAAGTCGTCAGAGGTCGGGACTTCTTAGTTTTATCACATTCTGTTTGGGCAAGGCCGTTGATAGAGAGTCCGGATGCATGATGGCGCTGGAATATATCAGATGTCTGGTAAATTTCAGGCGATATTTGAGCTTCAATTACAGTTCTCAGCGATCAGCTAAACTCGTCATTCCGCAGCAAATAGTTTTAAAAATTTCGACCAATTCCAGCTATCAGTCAAACCGTATACGCGGACCTTTTATTATTACATTGGCAAGCATACAGGGTCAGTATATAAAAAAGCTCTTTTTTTAATGGTTGAGGCTCTGTTGACTCTTTTCTTGTGTTTCAGAGCTGAAGGTAACAAGGCTTACCCTCTAAAAATGAAAAATGGCATTCTTCCGGTATACTGTCACATGACTGATGATCTCGGAGCTTGCGGAGGTGGTGGTTGGACGCTTGTCATGAAGATCGACGGTAAAGAGGTATTCAAGAGCAGCACACTTGGGTGTCATAACTCTTCCAAAATAGAGCAAAGGATAAGAGGGTTAATCTCCCTTAGAGGGCTTGTTACCATGGTTATCCCTCTCAATATCTTTTATATCACTTCCGGCTTAGAAATCCCAGTCTAGCATTGGAGAAACCCAAGAAGACATCCACAGCATTCAAGAAATTCCGGTTTCAGAAATTCAGGAAGGTTCCAGAAATACAAAATCCTGGATGGCGAATTTTACTCAGCAGCCCAAGAGGATTAGCACGCATTTTCATTCCATCTAAGAAACGCACGTGATAGCGTGGGAGAACTGATTAACTCTCCCTTCATCCTCCCTTGAGTACAGTTACGGTACAAAAGTAAAGTTATGGGTGTGATTTAGTCTTGAATCAACTATAAGGAAAATTACGTGTTTTTGATGAATCCAGGAGTGATGTATGACCAACTGTGTGATATTCTTTCTCAGGACACTTTCCATTTTGACTCGCCTTACTGGAGTGACAAAAGGGTAAATAACCTTTTGGAAGGGGAGAAGGGGCTTAACGGCAAGGAGACCAAGCTACCGACCTATTGGAACACACCCTTCTCCAAGATTTGTCTTGGTATGCGGATTGGCCCGAATATTAGTTTCATTGTCATCGACAAGGAGGCAAATTCTCTGCACTCACTGATCGCTGACGGGCAATACCGCGCCACCTCACTGGGCCGTGACACGTGGAAGTCGCTGATTGGTTCCCAAGGCACCCTACAGACTGCGTGTGGGCGTGAAGGATTTAACAGTGGTTGTTCAGTTGCGGGAGCATCTAGAGCGAGGATCGGAATTGTTGCCAACAATGTACAGGAATGCGGCGGTTGTGATTCCAGAGTAGGGTTCGGCACAGGGGGATACATTGATGACACTAACACCTGTGGAAACGTTGGACCGGATTCATCAGATAATGGAGAAAAAAACTTCAAAGCCATGGGATACATCTTGGTTCAGTGAAAGAACTGCAACTGATCTTTATACTACTCTTAAACAACCCGATTATTCACATAGTTTGCATTCGAGTGAAACAGCACCTTGGTCATAACTCAAGTAAACACAGAGGTCGATGTGGAGCTCCGACTAAGGCGTTTTTCACAGAATTACTCTTAGAGCCAGCATGTACATGATTAACACTTAGCTGTACTTCATGAAAGTTCTGTTCAGTAGCTTTTATTTACAAATTGTCGCATACGTGGGTTCAAGTTCATCCACAAACCTACAACCACTCCACTTTGTACAAAATAATAAAAGTTGCCACTTGAAAGCACCGCTCAATAATTTACATTCGTATGGTCACACTTTTACGGACTTCAAATAGCTTCAAATAGCTTTCATTTGAATCGTACAATGATAACTAAGGTTTCACTCACATACTTAAAATTTAGGCTACTCAGGTGAAACAGAGTTTTACTGTCACAGAAGTGAACGTGTTAACAAGGCAACAGCTATAAAAAAAATAGTGACCAAGAGAGAAAAACGGAAGGGAACTTATCGAAATCTTTTTAAAATTTTCTTCATATTAATTTGTAGAAACCACCGTCAAGTGCAATATTAGAGGACGTCAATCTAGCTAGCCAATCACGCTTTGACGTCAAAATAGCCATACACTGAGTTTGAGACAACTAACTGAACAATAATAGATTTAAACAATTTACATCAGAAGAGGACCAGGTTTGCGGCATCTCTTTGTTTTCTCATTTTCTCTAGAAGTAATGCAGTTCTGTATTTTCCAGTGTTGCTAACATGTTTCAATGTTTTGATGAGCAATAGCTGATGGATTGATGGGCCTCTCTACGTAGAATTGTCGAACTAAGCAGATAAGTTCTTCGTAATTCCCCTCTTCATTTTCACCTTCTGACGGTGTTCTCGTTAAAAGTTCTTTGTTATTAGTAAGATTTTTTTCTTGTTCGTCTTTTTGACTCCTGTTAAGCTCGAGTTTTGTAGATTGTGTTGGAACGTCTTTGTCCCTATAAAGAGAGAAAACAAACAGGCTCTCACGAGGTCTTTTACGTGAAAAGTATTACTTTAGCAACGATAATATCTTTGAGCAATTGCAAGTACTAGCCAATATACTTTTAACAATGAATAAACTTTCACATGCAATAACAAAGGCGTGTATGTATAAGATGTGGGCCAAACACAGTAGTTGTAAAGGCTCACGTATACATCGAGAACATACATGTGAAAAGTAGGTTCTCTTATCTGAATAAAATTAAATGAGCCTATTCCAAAATGGACGAAATCATCCTCTGTTGTATAAACGAGCTTTCAGGTTAATTGCTGGTGGGTATGCTTAGAAATAAACGACAGGATATATCATTTTGCCAAGTTTCTGTGTTCCTTGTTTTGAAATCGCCATAGGTGACAGGAATTTACGGTTGTTTTTCATACTAGGTTTGTGGGCTAACTTACGCCGCTCCTCTGTTGTGAAGCATTGCTCTGGTCAAATTTGCCTGGTCAATATATTTGTCGTCATTAAAATCTGGGAAAAGAAAGATAGATCAAGTTCAAGAAACCACTACATTATATACAGAATTGTCTTCAATAGAAACAACCTGTTAGAAAATTTGCATTTTGATACTGACCCATACATACCCATATACCAATTTCGATACATTAAAATTCAGCCCAGAAAAGAATATCTCTCAGTACAAGGCTCTGGGAAATAACTTAAGAGTTTGTGGGGCTGGTTTAATTCCCCAGAGCAGGATTTTAATATATGGAAATTTGTCTACTTCCTCTATAAGACATGCCCGCAGGGAATCATGGTAGTTGTACTTGTCACCTTGAACTGGATGTTTGTTTCACCATGATTCCCTGCAGGCGCGTCTCACAGAGAGGATTGGCCATTACAACAACTGTGTCTCACAGACAAGATTGGCCATTACAACAACTGTGTCTCAAAGACAGGATTGGCCATTACAACAACTGTGTCTCACAGACAGGATTGGCCATTACAACAACTGTGTCTCACAGAGAGGATTGGCCATTACAACAACTGTGTCTCACAGACAGGATTGGCCATTACAACAACTGTGTCTCAAAGACAGGATTGGCCATTACAACAACTGTGTCTCAAAGACAGGATTGGCCATTACAACAACTGTGTCTCAAAGACAGGATTGGCCATTACAACAACTGTGTCTCACAGACAGGATTGGCCATTACAACAACTGTGTCTCACAGAGAGGATTGGCCATTACAATAACTGTGTCTCACAGACAGGTTTGGCCATTACAACAACTGGTCTTTTTCACTGGCCTCAGTATAGTATGCAATTAAAGAAAACAAAACTAGAGTTATACAAACACTCTTAAGTTTGGAAGAACTCTTAAAATCTGTGAAAACATTTGCCTACTGCTTGTGTTCGCGCAATATCTCTCGATCTTCAAAACTTCCTCGTGTTTAATTTGATAGAGGACACCAAAACCATACTAATAGCTCAAACAGACCTGTCAGGATACATTTATTGGTTCATTACAACCTCCCGATTCTAAGAATTTTTTAGTGGAAAACGGGACAATTAGTGGATAACACAATTATATATATTGTAATCCGATTCAGGTTTGACCGTTGTGATATGGGCTCGCATAATATTCTGCTCATGTGATGGCCTATTGTGCCCAGCAACAGTGCTCGTTAATTAAAGTCGTCCTTGATTCTATCGGTTATTCTGCTTTTCTTGTGTTTCTCCTCGGAAAATTACTAAATAAGCTATGTTTACCCTTAGTAACAAAGACTTGAGTGATTGTAATGCTCAAACTGCTTTTTGGGTTTGTTTGATGGGCCTCGTATTGAATAAATGTTAATAATGTTATACTTATCATACATTCTAAACGCATTCACTCATTCTCTTGCCTTCTGTTAAATTCTGACTTTTTTTGTTATTCTACTCAAGATCTGTTTGGAATCCTTTTTTTCTACCAGCCATGACTCAAATGGCCAAAATGCTCAAAGGGACTAAATGAACTTCTGTTAACAGAATTTGTTTGAAAATTAGTTCCTAGTTCACCTCGCGTTGCGTTCTACAGATAAACAAGAATCGTCAGCATTATAATGCTGAATCGTTGGCCAACTTTTTTGATTTTAAATTCACTTTAGGTTAATGATACATGCAGAAATCATGATAACAATTTATACCAAAAAACTACCTGCCGATATTTTTTTTCAAGATGCCCAGGGGGTGGCACTTCTTGCTTTCTGCTCATTAATGTATTTTATAGAAACGGGCTCAGGTTTAAAGCTGTTGTTATTGATTATTGACTATGGAATAGCCCCTTCTTGGCATATTCTTAATCGTGTATGTATATGTTAGATCACGTTGCTCTTGTTCTGGTTATAAACTCAACCGTCAAGTCCCAGTAATAATTATACAACGGCAATTCGAGGGGAATTTTTCACATTTGATCGCAGCCAAACTTGAATCTATTGGGGACTAAAAAATACTTGGCAAGGAATTAAAGCTTCAAGCAATAATCTTACAAGTCGCGTGGCAAGAGCACGTTAAATTCCCACGCGCGCGAGTTTAAGATCAAATATTCGAGAAGCTCACATTTTCAGCAGGTACATCTACAAAAGATCGGGAAATATTGACACAGCAGAAGGCATGTGTTAGTAACGTTTACATTCATCTTCTTCAAACATTAGCAACTTACCGAAAATTTTGCGTTATCTTTTTCCGCTGCCTTCAACACAATAATTCTAATTCAATTCCACGTTCAAAATGCAATGTTGCCCTATGTTTTACATTAAAATTGAGCGATATTTCCTTCAAAACGCGAAGTTGATTTTTTCTCAAACCTATGGCTATCGCGACAGGTGATTACCAGGTTGATGTTCCTGCTTCAAAGAATTTACAAAAGCGCTTTCGTTCACAGAATATCAAACGGAAACGTGAAGATAAAGTTTGTTACCTTTTGAAGAAGGGGGATCAGCGAGGCGTGGAATGTCCTGCTTTTCTGAAGAAGGCTGCTTTGCGATATCCTGAGATGCGTTTTGGTGTCTATCTCCTTCACTCAGGGCATTAGGTTCGATATCTATTAGGTTATTACAAGCCGCTTCCAAAGCTCTTTCGGTGACTACTCGACCTCTTTCGGACATTGCCAGCGATGAAGCCCCAAAAATATACAATAGGTGGAAATGCTTAAACTTGTTTTGTACCAAGAAGTGAGAAAATTGGAATATTTTTCGTAATTACTTGCAGTGAAAGCAGTCGATCTTTCATCTCAAAACTCATTCAGCCGTTTCATGTTGTGCCACAACATTCATTTCCATTGGTTTAAATCAACTTGTCGTGTTGTGAATAATTAAAAAGACAGCGAAGACAGGTGTGGAGAGAATTTTAGACAGTCGATTTGTCATTTTTGTCGTTCTAAACAGAACACAACTCTTCGCTTGAACACAAGTTTCTGGATGGAGAAATGTTCTAATACAAAATTAATACTGGGAAATTTCCAATCTATAGCTGTCAAATACCATTTCAAGTCTTTCAACAGCGTCTGGTAGATTCGCGAGAGAATTGTAGCAGAGATATCTTATCGTGTGAGAAGTCAATAAACATTTGATCGATTAAAAGGTTTTCTTTTCTTGCAAGCTACAAATTCTGTGGTAATATGAACAAAAAAAAACATTCAATGCTTACTATACGGTTCAGGTTACATGACATCGCAGAATATCAATATAGAGACATATATTCCGTATTCACTATTGTATAATATTCAGGAAACATTATGGAAATTAATTTAGTAAATGTCTGGCGGTGCTATGATATGCTAAATTTTAGAGGCAGTCGGAATATTTTAGATCCATTTTTAAATCTATGGAAATAACAGTTAAAAACAAAATATGGCAAGTTTGCTTCAAGGTGTCATTTGCGATTGTCTGCTTAATTGCCAGATTATTTTCTGCGCCACCGCTTTTTCAAGGGCTTGAAGAAGAAATAGATTGCAGAATCGCGTATTTAATTTATAATAAATGATATTCTTTTTCTTTAATATGTGCGCCTTTTATTATGAAAATTACATTTTCGCGCGCTGAAAGCTGTAATTAACCGTGCGGCCATGGGCCGAGCGCGGTTCTTAATCTACCGTTGGTTTATTTTTTTTTTCGTCATGTCGGTCAAGCTGAACCAAACTTCTCACGGCCAAAATTCAAATGAAGCAACTTGTGTTGTTTATTAACCACTCTGGAATTTAGTCGATGTTTCAGCCGAATTTTTGCATTTTTCTGTATCCTTTCGTCAAAAAAGAAATTGTAGCACTTTTGTTAAATAGAAATACAGAAGCAGGAAGATTTTTAGGCGATTCTACGGGCAGAACATTTTTGAGCAGCATTGCATCAGATGAGTTTTTCGCGCAATCGGTAATGAAAGAACCCGGCATCTGTTGGTGAGCAGAAACAGAAAAAGCAGGGTTCTCAGTTGTTTGGTTATTATTTTTCCTTCTGTTGCTTTCAGGTAAGGTCTAAATTACTTTTTCTTCCCTCTAGTATTTCTTTGTGACTTAATTCTCCGGCAATCACGTTTCATTTACTTTTACTGGTTTCATTTACAATTATTACTTAAATCTGTCGCATAAATAGCGGGAAATTTTTGTGCATGAGTTATCTATTGTGTTCCAGTCTTGTAG
>Ga0126337_10000562_pt1 | contig 19331 bp, 9 predicted proteins | sample DipCmetagenome_FD_92527 | JGI IMG/M metagenome (GOLD analysis project Ga0126337, IMG submission 92527) | Coral microbial communities from La Bocana,Puerto Morelos, Mexico - Diploria C A metagenome | ecosystem: Host-associated > Invertebrates > Cnidaria > Coral | place: La Bocana,Puerto Morelos...
CCGCAAAACTCTTGAACAAAAGTTTATTTTCAAATCGGCACTCTTAATCCCATAGGTATCAACGAACGCTTTTCATTCTACTAATTTATTCATGTTTTTCTCGTCACTATGTTCCCACCAATAGCGTAGCTCCACTTTCTCCCTATAAACCCACACACAACCCACAATTCACTCTGACAAAGGGCTAACGCTCGAAAAGTCAGCTTTTTAACTCGTTACGGTGGCCAATTTACATTTTCAACTTAGTTGATATAACCTAATAGCTAGGTTACTTTCTTTATGATGAACTCATCAAGAAATTGTTACTTTGGACGCTCAGCTCGTGCAAAACTCACCTCATCCTCACAAGCTTCATCTAACACATCAGCAGCTTCGACAGCAACTTGATGATCAGTATCGTACAACTGTTAAAAGAAAGCAAAGCAAAGAAGTCTTGGTTAAACTAAAGCAACAGTTGAGCCCTAGTTCTAAAACTGTGCGATCAAACTTGCAATTGCCTCTGTTCTCAACATATTACTCAAGTGGAGAAACACACAAGTATCACTGTGTTTTTGAGTTAAATCTCATTCCAGCTTTAACAGAACGAGAACTTTCACAACCGACAATCAAACAAAAACTTGCAATATTAAAACCGAGTTAAAATTTCCTAATTATTTATGATAACGTGATAAAACAAGACAGGAGACATATCAGGTATTATTGCATTTTGGGGAGGGGAGGGGAATGTTGTTCGTGTTCTAGCTACTTTATATTACCTGAGTGACAAGAAGTTCAATTCCCCAGCTGTGGAAAAACGCCACACGTGCTCGCAACAAAGCCCGCATGTGACTTGTGGCATAGAGCCGGGTGGCCTGAAAATAATCATACAATAACCGTTATCTGCTGACCATATCACGTGACCATATAAAAGGCTCACGTTTGGAGCTAATAAAGGTCAGATGTTTTCTTTAAAGTAGACTGCTGCCCAGGTAATGAATTTCCACTGGATTGCAGGCTCAAGCAAGGTTATCTTATTGTAATCAGGAGCTCCGCTTTTAGGCTAGGCTAGATATCTTGTGTGTATTTTGAAACTATGTGCAAGGCTTATGAAATTTGCTTGACTGACTGACAGACAGACAGACAGACGACAAACAGACCGACAGACTGATTGATGGATAGATCCCAGCCCTTAGGGAGGACAATGCGTCTGTCCCCTTATTGGTGATAAATTACGTCATAACATTGTCAAAGTGACTGTGAAAACTCAAGCCGCAGGCGAGCGGTTCCGCAGCAAACTTTGACACTGTTGTGACGAAATTCATCCTCAATAAGAGGACAGACGCATAAACAGACGCATGTTGTTTTTTACAATAACAAAACCCAAAACTGGCCAAAATCTGGGAAAAAAAAGTTTTTGAAAGGCAAGTGTGACGCGTACAAGCAGCTCATTTGCATAGTGCAGCACTTTCAAATTTCATCCATCTGTACTCTAATTGAGCCAATCAGCGCGCGAGAAAATGGACAGTTATTGTAAAATACCCAATTACATTAAGACAAACAATGCTGACCTGAAAATATAACGTCAACAGCGAAGGCTTACATATGACAGTTTTAAGCTCGAGAGGTTTAAGTCTTTGTCACTGCAACGTGAGATCTTTTGTACTACAAGGTGACAATCATATCTGTATGTGGTAACATTGCGCTAAAAACACTAAAATCCAAAAATTTAAATACACTTAACGTCTATACTCACCGGACTGGAAGCTGTAAGTATTTTCGACAGTATGATTCTGGGAATTCCACTAAGGCTGTAATCCAAGCTTGCTATAATCAGTTTCTGGATGCTATCACGTGACGGTAAGGAGCACAACTCTAGCAGGCTGAATATAAAAGAAAGAATGCGTTATCAAATGTTCTACAGGAACAACCGTACATTTAAAAATATCATCTGTTTTTAGTAGGATTCCGGAAGCTAAAAACAACACCATGAAAATTTCTACAATCAAAGGAAATCCAACGATAACAATTTGATTTTATAGAACTGTACATCACAACAACTCGTAACTTCCTATCGCAACTCACGAATTAAAAATGACCGGGCCAAAAGCTGATTTAGTAAAGGAGGTTTTCTATCCCTTTGAATAGATGCATTCTAGTTTATCTTCGTATTGTTTAACACGCCTCGTGCTGGGAAAAATCTCCGAGTCATCAAGATAACATTTGGTTGTCCGGCATTATTTCACCAATCAAAACACGCGAACATTTGCTTTAAGTTCCTTATACAAATTAAATTTTCTCTCCCTTCGTTTGTTGTAGATTAACATAATATCTGTTTATACTTACTACTGGTAAACTCCAGTCTTCTCGAGCAGTTTGGAGCCGACTTTTGTGCAAGCCAGTTTGCCAAGGAACAAAAAGTAATCTCTACTGAGCGTGCTCAGAACATTGTTCTTACTCAGGACCCCAGTTGTGATGCTCGGAGATAATGCCTGGAAATAAGAATAACATCTCAAGGGCATGATCAACAATTCATCAAATGATCTGATTGCAGGAACTGGGCACAACATTCTACCAGAAAAAAGTGTAGTATAAACTGCATTTCTTGATCTAATAGAGGACACGTGTCTCAGTATAGAGATCTGCCAATCAGCGTTGTTGCTACAAAGTTATCACTTTAGAAGTTCTGTTGTAGTTACGTTGGGTTCATTACTGAGCACAGACTACTCTCAAAGCCAACTTTTACAACAAGCTTGGCTATAATACAAATCAACAACTTCTGGAAATTTTCTTCTGAGTAGCTTGGGTCACTAACATAACATCCTTCTCGGCTGTCACTCGTGTCTCTTCCGAGTTTAACATGTAACACCGTTTTTCCCCAAGGCTTATCAAGAAAAAGCAAAGAAATCGAACAACTAATTATCCGAGAAAGGACCAGATTCCAAGAAAGAACTTCTAATAGCACTCGAGTGTGTCACTAAGAAAACTAACCAAAACATTTCAAATAGATTCAGCTCAATGCAAACATTTTTTACAAGTTTAGATTTTAGATCAGTAAAATTTACGTTTCAAAAAGGAAACTAATACACGCACTGTCTGTCACAGCCTGACTTCCCACATTGTTCTTTTTGCACCCTCCATTGGGTTTCTTTACAGTTTGTGTCATGAAAAAGGTTTCTTACAAGCTTTGAAGAAGAACTGAACTAGCTCAAGCCCTCATTGGGTATTACTTGGTCACACGGAGTATTGAAGCAAAATACTACTAAGGTGCACTACAAAAACAAAATGAATATCTTGCGCTGTGTTCTAAAGGCAGCGAAATACGAGAAACAAAAAACCCGTATCTCGTATAAAATTTGCACACATTTCGCGACAAGTTAAGGATTTTGTGTATCTCGTAAAGCAGTCTCAAGGCTTACCACATGAAGCCTTCCATGTTGCGATAAAACTAGCCTTGAATCCGGATAGGAAAATAACAGGAGCTGCCATTGGCTACAATGTAGCTGTAGCCAATAACAACTTGCGTTACAATTTGCGACTACCATGAAGGAAAAACAGACAAACAAACAGACAAAGTCGTCCTAATTTCTAACACGGATTTCTTCGCACCCGCGTAATATACATTGATTGGTAGTGAAACAATTCATAACATCATTTCTAACACAGTGTTTAAAACTTCGAAGCAGAATCCTGTTAATGATGTAATATTCTACTCTGATTATTGTAGTTCGTGACATGCTAATAAGTGAAGGGGACTTACAGCTTACAACCAGGTGAAAATATGAATTCCACGTTGGGTGGGAGAGTGGGTCGCCAACTCCTTCACTCTCGTGGTCTCAAATAGGGTGATTGGGGCAAACACATGTAGATTCTTTTACATTCTCACTTGCAGAATCCTCAGGATATCGTTTACCAATGCAAATTGAGTTGGCATAGTATTTACAAAGAAGCTTCATTACAAATGAAAGACTTTTTAGAACTGCTTTGGAAATACAATGCCAATACTATTGACAAGTTGTGACATAAGGCAAGTATAAATTTGAACTCACTCTTGCTATTTCAAACTCTTGCCATCTCAAACAAATATTGTGCTTTCCTTTATTATTTTAAGCAAAGATTCGGCTACATTCGGCTTAAAACGTGGGTGCATTAAAAGTTAGTTTTAACAGTGCTTACATTAAGTATAACGTTTAAGTGCTGTTTAACAATTTGGAGACATTTTACAAAGCCATTACCTTAGAATGTTGAAGTAGCACCTAAGAAAAAGCACAAATTATATTGAATTATTTCTAAAACATCAGTAATGTTTGGTATACCACTTTAAAAGAGTTCCCATTTACTGGATCAAACTGAGTTAGTTACTTTCAGTTAGGGTTATTTCATATACAATGTACAGCAGGAGGAAGCTGTTATTTTCTGAACAAGGAATGCTTCGCTATTCCAAAGTTGCCAGTTTCTGATTACTTTCCAATATTTTTGCACAACCTTCCCTACAAATATTCCCTTTAATTCTGTTAGGCAGAACCTAGTAAAGATTGCGTGACGAATAAAAGAGATAACCATTGGCTGAGAGTCTTTCACCAATAAGCTCAAGGAACTTGCATAACAGCCTGACTTGAAAATACACTTTTTCAGCAATTAGATGAAAATAACAACCATAATTGGCTTAAATGACTTCTTTAATCGTTTTGTTTTTTCTGCCGCATTTGTTAGGATTTGCATGGTTGACCATGTGTGCTTATCATATGCAATCGGTATACACCAAAGAAATTACTCCATGAACAACAAAAAGCCAACTACTTTGAAGTTACCTCTTGTAAACATTCACCAATGTCTTGTACCAGCTCATGAAGGAGAAATCCCTCTGACACCTGCATGTGAAAATAAAAAGTTTCAGTACAGCTGTAAGGCTAAAAAGACTTCACATAAAACTTGATAGACAAGCAGAGAGACAGACAGCAGGCAGGAGGGTTGGTCAGACATATAGACAGAGGTACAGGTGGATGGACAGAAGGGCTAACTAGCTGATTGACGGACTTCCTGTCTGCCTACCTGCCTGACTATTAAATATACTGACTGACTGAATAACAGACAGAGAGACAGACTGACTGACTCAGTGACTGACAACTGACTGTCCCTGTGACTGATACATAGACAGACAGACAGACAAGCTGACTGACTGACTACCTGCCTAACAAACAAAAAGAGACTGACTGGCTGCCTGAATGACTGACTGACTGACTGACTGACTGACTGACTGACAGACAGACAGACAGACAGACAGACAAACAAACTGACTGACTGACTGACTAACAGACAGACAGATTGACTGACTGGCCAGCTAACTGACTAACTGACTGACTGACTGACTATAATCCTATCTCAAGGATTATCATAAATCTCAATTACTTCACTGGCAAGGAGGAAGTCTATAAGCAGGCAGCCCACTTCTGTGAAGGTTCGGGCTTGAGGGTCTGAGATATGAACTGTGCAGAAACGCTGACTACTGGGTCTGTAGAAGTACTGAAGGTTACGAATAAACCTGAAAAATCAAGTATTAAGGATAAAGTTGAGTATGATGGTGAGAATTATCAAGGCTGTAAAGTGTTGTTCTCAAACTGATAAGTAATTCATCAATTTTAAACAAAGATAAATTGAATAAAGAAACTTATAAACATGGTGTTTGGATAGTCTTGTATTTTTTTAGTCTTACTACATGTAGTTTTAGCCTGCAGAACAGCTAGATATGTAGACTGTCTGTGATGCAGGCTATCAAGGTCTGTGTTAATATTAGAATTTTTACTATTCAAATCAACAGATTCATGATAAGGGAAATTGTTCATTTATATGCTTTTTATTCCACAGAAGTAACATTTGGACCTGTGGACCTTTCTATATTTGCCTTTAATTGTTTTATCATAAAATCACATTTAACTTTGCTATGACTGGTTGTGAAAACAACATTAACTAAACACTTTTAATCCTTCAGAACAATTTACACAGCCTTTTGTTCGCTTGACAACTTACCTTTGGTTGGATGTTTCTTCTAGTTTCTTCATGGTAACAGATGGAGACTGAAAATTAAACACAAGAAAAAAGGGAGAATGAGATATACTGATTGCCAACAACAGACTGAGAAAATTATCTCGCAACATTAGCAGAGTGGCAAACTGGGATCACCAAGATAAGAAAAAACTGGTTCAACAAAACACATAATTATAAAGATGCTCAACAATCTCAATCTTGAGTAATGGATCACCATTCAAATTGGACCAAATGCTCAAGTGTATGACTACCGGATTTAAGTGAATTAACTGTTGTTGAGCACTTGGTCAATGGTGAATTTCCTTTTCCCTAAGTAAATTTGATGTTACAAAAAATAATTTGGAAGAAACAGTTTGAGCTAAATTGCATGCACCCCTAGTTTTTGTTTACCTGGAGAGTAGACCCAATAAGGTCCCAGTCCCAGTTTCTGAAATCTCTCTCCATCATCACCTGACAAGTGAAGTAAAAGTCTCTAAGTATGTCAATAAAATAAAATTACACAGAACGAGAGACCCAGTGGCCTTAAGGTCAGTGCACTTGACTAAGGGTGAAGGTCTGCAGGTCCAAGCCTTGACAGGAGATTGCATTTCTTGGGCAAGACACCTTTCCCCTCACATTGCCTCTCCCCAGCCAGGCGTAGAAATGGTTACTGGCAAATTTAATGCTGGCGTTAACCCTGCAATGGACTAGCATACCATCCATGGGGGAGAACAAATACTCTGAATAGCGTCAACTCATGCTAAAGAAGCCACAGATAAGTGCCGGCATGATGGCCCACATGGCTTGGCTTGGCTTCTATCAATAGAGAGTAAACCAGGTAAAAGATACTGTGAATCAGGGACTTATTAGCCAACAACTACATGTAAGAAAACTCTTTCTAATTTTGACTTAATAACTTTGATTTCTCCAGTACAATTTTCCTTTGGTAATTTTAATGGCTTAAATTCAGCCATCTCAATAAGGTTATACCTAACCTAGGAATTCAAGGTGCCTTGTTTAATAAATTAATAACACTGTTATAGTGAGGAGTTTTACTTTTACTATTACGTGATAACAAGAGTTTTGTTTATAACAACTTTACTTACATAAAAAATATATAAATAGGGAGGGAAGAACTTAATCTTCATATAAAGCTGACCCCCTTAGATAGAGGAATATGATAAAGGAATCTTCTTCATTCTTTCACATGTGATATGAGCCAAGCGTCCCATCAGGCCGGAGATTATCCTATTTTCTGTAGCACAAAGTGACAAGGAGTATTTCTACTCCCCAGTTTATACAGCTGGGTGAAGAGAGGTACTGTGAGAGTAAAGTGTCTTGCCTAAGATCACCACACAACAACCTCTGCTAGGGCTTGAACAATAACGACTTGATCTAGAGACAAGCAAACTACAGTGTAACCAGGAGGCCACCGCCCCTCCCACAATCACATCCACATGTGCATGCCTGTCCAAACCTTCCCTTCTTATTAGCACTAAGCTGTACCTGGATACCTTACAACATACATTGTACAAAGAGTTTCATCTAACAGGATATTTTAAATTCCTCTCACTCACCCATTAATATAAATTTACCGGTACCTGCTTCCGAAACTTACTCAGGGAAACCTTATGTTTTACATTGCACACTGTAGATTTGAGTACCTTTGTGTGACAATGATTATTATTCTCTGTTCAGGTTAAAGTCAACCAAAACAAAGAGACTTCAAGATGAAAAAAATTAACAGCCGAGGTGGACGAAAATTTAATTAAATTACATCCAAGGTGGATAAAATTAAATTAGTATTTACATTTGTTGTTTAACTATTAATCAAGTCACCTGTGTGTCTCGCAGAGCAGCGAAAAGAGGGTCATCAATGTCCTGAAAAACAAAATAACAATGTACATTAGTGATTACATGTAGGGCATAAGCACAAACACAAGACAAAAAACATTTTATTCTGCTTGTGTGTGTCCTTATGCCTGTGTTATCATTACCATTATCGTTGTGCTAGTGACTTAGTAAACACCAGGCTTAAAGGCAAATGAGATTTTGACAAATCTTTAATAACTTGCACACACATTGCACAAAGAGAAAAAGCAAAACTTAACAAGTTGAACATGACATAAACTTACTTTGTTTAAACAGGCTTTCAGTCGATCCCTGTGAAGTTTGTCTGGTTTAACTTTGGGTTCCAGTGTGTGTGCCTGGAAACAAAGATAACAATCTCATAGAAAAGGAGAAAGAAAAGCCCAAACTTACAAAATGATGCACTTAAACCAGAAAGGTATGAAGCGAAAAGTGTGTTTTTCTGTTATCAGTTGCAACCCTTCCACTTTCATACAGAGAGAAAACTCTAACACAAGCTAATGTGGAACCATGTGCTGATGAAAGTTTCTAAAAAAATTACCAGAATGCTTGTAAACATTATAACTAAAGGATACCTTTGTGACAATTTGGTAAAGGTAAAGACTGCATGGAACAAGGCCTCTTTTCTTGGTCTGGTGCAGACGATCCAAGCAATTCACAGCTATACTAGCACGACTGAAACAAAATTATCAGTTTCAAATGTCACTTCATCACAAGGAAAAGAACAATGATGTTAAAGTGGTTACGGTAAAAGCTGGAGTAACTGATTAAAAACTATTTTCTAAAACAGTTTGGTCCCTTCAGTAACCTTAATTAGTTACATTAAAAACAAGCATGTGTTTTTCCCAATTAAACAGAAACAAAAAGAAATTGGAGCCAGTTGCCAATGTATATGGCATCTACGAGAAGTACTGCTTAAAGGAACCTGGTCTAACATCAATATGCTGGTATCAACGGTGTACTATTTTTTACCCAACAGGGAAATACATAATGTGAATTAGTTCAAGAATAGATGTCTTTCTCAATAACAATAAATCAAGGACAACTCAGTGTTCTACACAGATTTTAAAGCAGTCAACTACATGTAAAAATTCGATGTAGCCAGCGCTTGCAAATTGAGCATCCAAAGGTTTTAGGGGATATTGAGGAATGCATCCTAAAACGTATAAAAAAATTATGTGACTGGAGATGCAATCTGACACATTTTGGGGCCAAATGAGACAAGAACAGATGTTACATTTCATTTTTTGGTCATTTTTTGTTCTGTTTTTATGCAAATTTGACAGTACTTAGTAGCGATAATAATTGTACAGCAATTATTACTTGTTATTATACATTGAACTCAATATCTCTTTTCTGATTGGCCGAAAGCGTACATTGAATTTTGAAAATCAGCGCCTGTGACGTCATAACTGCAGATTACCCATTCAATAATCATGTCAAGGACACTCAAGGTCATGGGTAATAATGTCATGTATAACCGTGGCACATGATTTCTAAGGGTAATCATGTTAACTTCGCGCGCTTTGTGGTGCTTGCCGTCAATGGAAGAAAAAAGTGAATGAGTAAAGTAACAATTCAATTATCACCTTCTCTCCTCGCTAGTAACTTCAAATAAAGAAGCTGTATTGACCAACATGGGAATGCAATGAGTGTGGCTGCTGCACTCTGGTGGAAGAAGAGTGTTGGCCTGCCAAAGGACAAACAGCAAGCAGATCAGAGAATCCTGGCAATTCGCATTGACTACCAAGAAAGGTATTTCTGTGTAGCTAGAAGTGAGACTTGCTGTAATGATATGTAACAATATGGGCTTAACATATATGAAGCATTTAAACTGGAAATTCTACAAAATTCTACATCATTCATAAATGCTTAAACAGACATAATAATTTTTGTTTATTTTGAGTTTGAAGAAAATGACATTGGCCTGTAAATTCAGCATTTACAATGTAGATTTATATATTATATCTACACATGTGTAACTCAAGTAAGTCAGGGAAAAGAAGTAGATGCTAATTGGCAAGAAGGGGTGGCCCAGCAGTGATAACGCTTGCCTTCCACCAATGTGGCCCAGGTTCAAATCTTGGACTTGGTGGCATAAGTGGGTTGGGTTTGTTGTTGGTTCTTGTCCTACCTCCAGTTTTTCTCCAGGTTCTCCGGTTTCCATCCCTCCACAAAAATCAACATTTCTAAATTCCAATTAGATCAGGAATTTGAGGGCCATGGGTTTGTCAGTTGTATGACTGTTATGCGCTACCCTCAAAACAAAGTTAACTTATTTTCTTATTTTATTTATGTATGCTAAATTATACACAGTCTCACTCAAATTTGTTCCTTACAATCAAGCACTGATCAAAAGTAATTCTAAAATCTAGAACTAAAGGCTCAGTGAGATGAACTATTAATTAAATATGTTAATTAAATATGTGAATTACCTAGGCCATTTTTTCCTTATAGGAACTTCTGTTCTATTCAAGATAACATTCACATGAAATTAATTGGCTACTAGATTTGAACTATTTTGAAATCTAGTAGATTTGAAAAGTACACATGTCAAACTAACCAAGTGTAGCAGCTCTCCAAGAAGAATAGTAGCTCTGACAGAAATGAAAGGATCTGAAGATGTTATGACTTCTACAAGGCTCTGTAACAAAAATACATTACAAAATACAAGTAATGTTATGCTAGTAGATGCATTGTTAGTAGTGCTTAGTGGATAATAAGTTTTAAACAAAGCAGATGCAAAATGAAAAAAAAAATCAGTTGGGCATAATGTTTTGTTGGGCTTGCATCACAGTTCTGGTTTTGCCTTCAAGGTCTACTTGATCACTGAACTGAATTCAATTTCTATTTGCATGAAAGGAGTAAGTAATATTGTAGAGACATCTGTGTCACCTTTAATAAAAATACTACGGACTTTTTTAACCTCACTTTAGCTTCAGTCAAGATATTACTTTGACTTTCTGAAATGGACTGGTAATTTCTTTAAATAATTTATTACAATGTACTTCACAGAATTCAGTTGCACAGGACAATTTTTTCTTATATTTATTTATTACTTTGGAATTTTTTCCCTTTGGCTCAAATTAGATATCAAAGGCCTCTTTGAGGCTACGACTAGGTGCATTTTCTTCTGTCCCTTATCTAAACCTCCTAAAATCATGCTTTAATCACTGCCCTGACTCCACAATACAATAATGCATAATGCTCCAGACACATACACAAGTGCTTTCTAGGTTTTTTTTTTAAACAATTCAAATAAGAAAATGCTCGCACCACAAGCTGTTGACATACATAGCTGAAATCTATCTAATTATTATTTCACTATGTTTCACATTTGCCGAACCATTCAACAACATTTTTCTCTTTGTCAAGTCAAGTTGTGTATTGGTCAGTGGAAATACAAACAAAAGTTTACGACCCAAGGAAGGAAGGAAGGATTGACCGACTGAACGAATGACCAAGCGAGTGAATTCCCACTCGCTCACGTAACTCCTATTTTGCAGTCTGCAAAATAATCGTAAAAAATTATATACCTCGAACAGTCCTGCATTCATAAATGCAGCTAAGACCAGGGCTATGTAGTTCTTTACAAGGTTTGTTCTAGAAACAAAAAGGACAAGAATCAATCAATGGGAAGATTTTGTGAATAATGGCACATATTTTACAAATATCAGCAAATCAGACTAAACAATGATACTGTTACTGTTTATGTAAACTATGATAAATTTAGGAACATTTGATTAAGAAAGAATTTTGTAGGCCATTGTTGTCAATATTGCATCACCTGTCATCCCATGCATACATACATGTAAGCCTCTCTTCTCACACCCATCTCATGTGTGGCTCGACCCACAAAAAAATTAGTCAATCCACCATTAGAGTAGAATCACTTGATTATTTGAAACAATCCCTTGCAAAATGCTAGGTGCATTTTGTCTTTAATTTTTCAAACCTTCCCAGGTTCCATTCCCACAATCAAGAAAGACTTTAAGGGAGTAAAACCGCAAACCATTTTAAACTGAACACAAGCTAGGGAGATGCACATTTTTTCATTTGAACACAACTTATCTGTGAGCAGCAAGTAGAAACAAGATCCTGATCATCTTTGTATTCCACAACTGACTCACAGATGACTTAGCGAAGCACTCTGACAGAGATTATTAAATACATGTAAAATGTACCTTCCTGTAGCCCTGTGTGGCAAAAGTGCTTTGGCTTCTTCTGCAACAAACCCCTCTGATAATTTCCAGTTATCTTGCATTTGACAAGGATCTGAAAGTGCAAATATGAAGAACTTAGGAATTCCCGCCATATATCTAGTACTGCTGTGCATGCATTTAAATTTGTATTATTTTTACTGAAATCTTCTGCTTGTTATAACCCACAAAGTTCTTGAAATTCAACTTAACCTATTCAAAAGGATAACATTAAAGTACTATTTTTCAATAAAATATATTTTACATGTGACCTATGGTTGTAAAAGTTCAAATGCACTTGACAGTATCACTACATGAAGATAACTTGCTTTCCAAATTTAGACAAACACATGCTTTCAAATTCTCAAACTAGGCTTCATTATGAAGTTTACTTCGCAAAAACCTATCAGAAAGTGCACACTCTAGCCATACTTTGAACCTCTAGAAACACAGAACTACATGTAGCGCAAGGTGTCAATGTAATGATTGCGCAAACAAAGAGTTAACATTAAAAATAAAAACTGATTTTCTTTTCTGTTTCTGTTGAAGTAGTATCCTTATACTATGAGGTCAGTACTGTAACTAACAGATTGAATTTTTTCAATTGATGGCCCAGGCAAGGGGTGCACAGGGGGAATAAACAAGGATCTGTAACTTACAGTACAGATAGAGAAGACACTCACCAACTGTGTGGTCAACCCCTGTACGCTCCCACCCCCAGATCAAGCCGTCTGTGTCTGAGCCCTGGCTTGGGATATTGTGTTGTGTTCTTGGGCAAGACACTTTATTCTCACAGTGCCTCTATCCACCCAGGTGAATGAATGAGTACCAGCAAATTTAATGCTGGGGGTAACCCTGCCATGGACTAGTATCCCATCCAGGGGAGAAGAGAAATACTGCTACAGTATAGGGTTAGACAAATTATGCCGGCATAATTTTGGGCATAATGGCATAGGCAGAGCATCAAGCATAATGCAGGGATAATGGCCAATTTATAGCATAATTTTAGCGTAATGCTAGAACACTAATAGTTTCCCATTTTCAGTGAAAAGGTAAGAAAAAATATCCAATTTGTCTAATTAATCAGCTCTTTCTAAGACTTGGTTACTGATTCAGAGGCCTGGTTACAGCAGAATACCAGGTCCATCAGGCTTGGCATTCATTCTGACAACAATCACAACATGGTAATCGCACCTTTACATGTAAGTAAAACAAAAATATTAAATTATTGTGTTTTAAGCTTTGGGAACTCGGTTTGGCAGTACCATGGATTCAATATTACTGCAAAATTTGAGCAAGCATCACACAAGCATATTTGTGGAACGGCTTCAAATTTCTGATACACGTCAAAAGCAAAACAAGTCAACTAGAAAATGTTTTTAAGTTGTTGGCACATTTTAATACACAGTTTAAGCAAAAGAAAGTTTTAAACGTTTACTCGGTATACAAGTTATGAACACTTGGCAATAAATCATGAAATATTTTGGCAAAACAGCTGTAAATTTTTATAGTTTTTATAGTACAGCAGAATAAGGCTCACTAAATAAGTATGTGAGAGATAAAATAAAGTGCATTGTTTTTAAAGAATAATCTTACCAACACTAAGAAGAGCAGTATGAAAGTCATCTGTCCAATCAGGCTCCTTGAGCTGAAATATCTCAAACAAGATATCCATGATTCCTTTCTACAAACAGAAGAACACAGCATTATTAGTTCCACAGGTAAAGCTTGCCACAAAGTTAAAGGGGCCTGTCTATTCTATAGGGGCTTGGTCACTCTAGAATCATGCCATGTTTAATAAAAGGCCTACCAATAGGTCATGTAAGGGTTCCAGTAAGGTTTTAGTTAGAAGACAAAAACTACAGTGTTTATAGTAGGTCATATGGTATTCCAGGTCATATGGTATTTGAGCAACAGGTGAATAAGCTGATGGCATCTACATGTAGCTTGACCAATCTAGAAAACAATAATATGCCACAGTGACAAAGTCAAATTGTATGACAAGTAAGCTTTGATGTCTTTTAATTCAAAGTGACCCTTCCACAAACAGACTACCCCCCCCCCTCACTATTCTAAACCAAGAAAGCTAGATAATATTATTTATTCTTCAACTTTGCGTCCCGTTCCAAAAAAACCCATATATGTGACAAGTTTCAGTTTTGTTCCATATTATAATATTATTCCAAAGGAAAATCAAATAATGAAGGGTCTGGGATTTTTGCTTTAGTTGTATTTCTGTTTTTTCTTGTAACAGTCAGTCATAAACAACTGTATATCCTTGCTATTATGGTCTTCGTAGAGATATTTTTTTGTTACCCTAACATCTGAGTTTGGCAAACAAAAAACTCCCAGCAGTGACTGAACTCCTTTGCCATTAGGCCGGCACAGGCTGATAATACCTAAAATTGAAACAAAGTTACAAACACCAAGGTCAGCATCAGAATTCAACTTTGCTGAACATGAACAGGCAGTGTTCTCACCAGCCCACGGCCTTGCGGGATTCCTGCAAGAAAAACTGAGATGGTACATTAAAAGCCAAGAAGATGCGCCCATTTGGGAGCAGAGGCAAGCTACTTGTCAAACAGACTTTAGAGTAGGGACTTTGGAGTAGTTTTAATGGTCAACCTAACACCCCAGCATTTTGCTTGTTCAAATGAGTAAAAAACGTGTTATTAAAAGATCTAGTCTTTAATTTTATTGTTGTTAATTTTGTTGTTCCCACGTACGTGGTGAAGATTGGTATATGCACTGTTATTGAGTCATAAACACGTTACATCCGGCATATTGGATCAGGTAGGTACCTCATGTAACTGACCATTGGAGTAACATTGCATGATTGTCCCCCTGATGTTCTTACAGGACCCCTATTTCTCAGAAGAGGGGGCCGTGGGACTCCCCAAGGCAAAATCCTGGTGAGAACACTGAACAGGCTAATAAAAGGGCCTATGAAATGAAAAATAAATGCTGCTTATTTGAAGGTTTTACAAAATAAAGAAGTCTGGCATTTTCCCTTTTAGTGCAGAGTACACTGTATGGATGGTTAGGGGGTTGACATCCACTTTTTAGGATGGGGAGGGAAACAAGAGTTTCCTTTTGCATAAATTTGCGAGGAAAACAAAAGTATCAAGTTACAAATGTTGGCATGAAAAGTGATCTGTAGGTAACATGTTGGTAGGTCAAATTAAAACAAACCAGGAGTGAACGGCAGAGTTTATATAGGACCCGCGTTATGAGTACTGTATCAGTGCTACATTGTATACAATACACTCTGCACTATCTCATATTGTCTCACTAGTTGAATATCTTCCTCTGAGATTTTTAAGTTTTGAATTATGCAAATTAGCACCTTATACCGCACCTTCAATTAGTGTCAATCAGTTCTAAATCTACTGACACCTCGTTAATTAAGTTATTATTTTTACCTGACCAGGATCTAAAAATTGTAACAATGGCCATTTTACTAGCTTGTAACCGGCCAGCCCTGTCCTCCCTTTAAACAAGGAGAGAGAAACTACAATTATCAACTGAAGAATAATTTACAAAGACATTTTCTAAGTCAGTGCATGTATATAGAACAAATTTAACGCTTACCAGTAGTTGTAATTTACTGTAAATTCAGTTACTTTTAAAGTAAAACCCCCGAGCTATTGAACATGCTCAACACCCAAAAACTGTCCAATCAAGTAGAAATACATGTAGCAGGTTAAAGACTTTAAGCATCTGCTTACAAAAGATTTTTAAAAAGGAGATTCATATATTCTTTTAGCAGATGCTCAACCATATATATTTTTTTCCAGTTTAGGTTGCTGCATTATTTTTCATCTAAAATTTCAGCGCAGCAGAATACATCATATTACTGTCCTCAAAGAATGTTGCATTTTAATTAGGTCAGACAGCTGTTAACTCCTTATACTATACATGGAAACACACTTGGACATACTGGCCCACAATGTCCTACATGTATGCCACAACAATTACATCAAAAGTGACATACTGTAGAACCACAACAGTGACAAATACTACAACTGTCAGCCTAATAATTTAGCTAATCTGAGCACATATGAACCGAATACCAAACTACTTATAACCATGTGAATTATTACCTTAAATGTGTTTCTGATGTATCAGGATTATGTCTGTAATGAAGATCGGTAAATGGAGCTAAAATGGACTACAAATAAAACAAACAAATTCCCAGTAAATAGAAGATACACATAGTCTCCCATAAAACTTGTTTACGTTTGACACTAGATTAAAGCTGTAGCCAGGCCAGGTAATCGTGTTATAATTCACTTTTCAGTTGCCAAGTACTCAGAAATAAGGAATGACCTACTATTCGTCAAGGCCTTCTTTGTAAATTCATACAAATTCATAAAAGCTGCAGCTGTACTCCAGAGTCCTTAATGGCCAGCATACTACAAATAGAAACTGTATATCTCCATTGTTGAGTTCTCCAGCAATTACAGTAATTTTTACAGCGTCATACAAACCAGCCAGTCAGGCAATAAAGTTGGATGTACATGTATGTAATTGAACTATGTGATCATATTCACATTCAAAATTAATATAATGCAACATGACTTTGTGAAGGTATAAAATTGTTCAATTTAAATGTGCAACACAATATACCTCTAATCCAACATCAGCACGCACATAAAGCCTTGTTTCAGGGCTGGTCAAGAGATACAGTAAAGTAGCCATCAAAGATTCATTAAACTTCTGCATCTGTTCAAAAGATATTATCTGGATTAACTGGACTGCCCCCATACAGGGAATCCCTGATAAAAGCACAAGGCCGCTTGTTATACCATTTAGGGATCAAAAAAGCACTTTTTGGTATCTCTTAGGGTGTTCAGCCTCAAAAACTCTACAGAGGAAGCTTTTGTGGTACCATTTTGGGTACTGGGACAAACAAATATGACAGGAGGTAATGGCTCAGAATTGGTTCCTCTCAAGGGTGAAAAAGCTTCACACCCATAAAACTTGGTATCACTTAGGGGTTCTTTCTTCTTAAAATTTCTGATGAAGACCTCCATCCTTGGGAGTTCCCACCCACTGGGTACTTTTCTAACCATTAAACCAAAAGACACTCACATGTCTTCTTACAAATATAACTTAATGTTAATGACTTAGAAACACTTATTAAAACTGAGAGCAAACTATCGCCTTAACAATGCAAGGTTCAACATACCCGAGAATCTAATACATTCCTAATGATAGTGTTGATACCACCACAGTATGATGCAGTCGTGATGTTCTTTATGGCTGTACATCAATTCAACAGATATTTGAGAGGGTTAACAATACGGAATAATTATAACTTGTACATGTACATTAAATGTTTGGGAAATCAATGATAATATCATATTCTTATAATAAGATTAGGAGAGTGCATTCAACTCTGTCACTGTCATATATACCTTAGATAGTTCAATAGCTGACTTTCAACCTCTGTCTATTGCTAAAAACAACAATTTTCATTAACAACCGAGGTTTTACAGACAGTTATGCATAGTGTCAAAGTCCATGTGAGTAGAGAGGTCCCCAGTGTAAACTACAATTCGTTGCTATATTGTGTAACGCTAGACTTCAAATTTCGTGGTTAACATTCTTACAACTACATAAAAACTAATTAGAAGCATATATTTTTTACATGCAAGCTGGAAGAACAAATATAAGCAAACATTTGAAATTGCGTGCTCATTTATCCTCAACAAACTCTGTGCAACTGATTTGAGTATTTCTCCTAATGAATAGAGCAGACAGTATTTAGTACGTAATTTGCCATTCCTTGGTTCAGGCTCACTCTAATGGATCTTGCCTTCAGATTACTTTTCCACCGATTCAAAACAATATTCAACCGGATAAAGACATTTTATTGTCGCGACTGGAACTAATCAACAAATGCAATCAAAATATAGCCGTTCCCAAAGCAAAGATGAGTCAAAGTCGTGTTTGTTAACATAATAAAAAAGGACAATTCCCTCAGATTTTGATAAATGCTATCATGGAAGCTTTCAATTTCACCAAAATTCAATGCTGAGAGAAATAGCAAAGCCTACAGTGACTGAAAGTAAAGAAATCAAATCACTTGAACTGCTCACATGCTCACAAGTTTGTCACATGTCTTGCAGTATCACATGTCTTAGTAACGGTACCAGTTTGTTGGCCATGACACGCCCCTCCTTACAGGAATGTCAATTTTCCTGCATATAACCGTTCACAGGGTAACCAACTCAGAAAAGCCATAGGTAAAAAAAAAACAGAAAATGAGGACTGCATTTAATGTCCACCTCTTGTATATACAGTATTACAACACTGCTGTTAAATAAACAAAGCCACACAAGTATGAGAAATAGTTTCCAAAGGTGGCTTGCTAATCAAATCACATACTGGTACTAGAAAAAAGAAGGGTGCAATTTAAAGCTTTAAACCAACAAAATTACAGTTGCGCCACTGACAGAGGTTTCAACAAGGGTTGACAACTAGCAAAACTCACCATCTACTTCGAGCTAAACAGTATAAAAGTAAAACAAACAAAATGTTTTTTTTTGAAACTGATAATGAAAAATCCAAATTGAAATGGAGCTGTCATCACAGGTGTGCTTAATCAGCATTTTAAAAAGCTATAATTGAAACCTCTTCATTTGCTGTCCCAAAAGAGCTGTCAATGAAAACACATTCAGGTAGATCACCATATAAATAAACAAAACGTTTCTCTAAGAACATTAGTATTAAAAATATAATTAGTAACAAGACAGGAAAAAAGATTTACAGGAATACTGTATTACCTAATTCACAGAGGGTGGCTACACAAGCATTCCGAAGTCTATCAGCATCATCTCCTTCATCATTACCAACCGACACAAGAGTGGCCGCCACAGACATTGGACACAAATGAGGACTAACAGCAATCACCTTACAAAAAAAGAAACAAATCATGATATCAACCACTTCCTTGAATAATTTATTGACAAACAACTGTGGAAACTGGATGAGAATTACAAACAATGGAACCATTTTCTCATCTGAATAAAGGGTGACAGTTTCTAAAGAAACTGTGGTGCTGCGTCGGTGGGGGTAACAAGGTAATTTGGTTATATCAACTAAGTTGAAAATGTAAATTGGCCACCGTAATGAGTTATAAAGCTGACGTTTCGAACGTTAGCCCTTCGTCAGAGCGAATGGAGGGATTGTGGGTTGTGTGTGGGTTTATATGGAGAAAGTGGAGCTACGCTATTGGTTGGAACATAGTGACGAGAA
>Ga0126337_10000563_pt1 | contig 19323 bp, 21 predicted proteins | sample DipCmetagenome_FD_92527 | JGI IMG/M metagenome (GOLD analysis project Ga0126337, IMG submission 92527) | Coral microbial communities from La Bocana,Puerto Morelos, Mexico - Diploria C A metagenome | ecosystem: Host-associated > Invertebrates > Cnidaria > Coral | place: La Bocana,Puerto Morelos...
ACAATTCGGTACAGGTAGCCTTAGTGTGGGAGGAGGGGTGGGGGTGGGGTCATGATAAATTGTGCAAACTATTTTGTAGGGCCAACAGTTGTTCTGCACCTGGAATGGGGAGGGTCTCCCCAAAACTGGTAGGCCAAAATAAAAATGCACCAGCCCTCCCCCCCTCTAATTTATGACCGGTCCTTACTGCTCAAAGTCGTCATGATGTTTGCTGGCCCGTGGTTTTGTTTTGGTCGTTTCGTATCACGGTATTTGTCGTATGTTTTTCGTTTTGGTCGTTTCGCTTGTTTCGTCTGTTTCGGTGGTTTCGTTTGTTTCAGTGGTTTCGTTTGTTTCGGTGGATTCGCTTGTTTCGGTGGTTTCGCTCGTTTCGGTCGTTTCGTTTCGTTGTTTCGGGTTTTAGTACATGCCTGGAGCTAACGACGGGCTAGATTACTATCCAGGAGATCTGGGGCCAAATATCTCTCGAACCCAGAGCCCACGCCCTCTAGAAACCAGCGACCCAGAGACACTAGATTCGCCATCTTCCACTGAAACGTGAGCGAAACTGACACACCAACGTTAATTACACTCCAGGTAATCAATAATCGATATTTCTTAATTCCAGACATGTTTTCAAATGCTGATCAGGCAACCCATGAGTTATTACGGTAAGTCTTGAGGGAAGAGATTAATTTAAGCTAACAGCCAGCTTATTTATGGGGCCTTGTTAGTCCTTTTAGTTCATGTAATTTCGACATTCATTGATAAGCTATTGATACCATGTCATTTTTTGCAGTAAGCGAAAGGGTTCAAGGCGCCGTGTTGATGAAGGGTTTCACAAATTTATACAGAAAATAACAACGGTAAGATGAATCAGTAGCATAACTGTAAGGTATGTAAGTAACATGTTCAAAAACGCGTTGAAGCTCGCTTTAACTTGGCCATAACTAAGCCAAGTTGGTAAGCTTGTTGTATGTACAATAACCTTGAATGCTTTTGCAAAGAAGTGTTAGTTTATTTAAATTGAACAAGAAGCATTTGATAATAATCTACTTTAACCCAAAATTCCATTGGAAAGTTTCCCAACGTTTTTGAGGATCATTCAAAGAACGCCTAACAATTAGCAGAGAAACAGCTTATCATTAGATATGAAGGATTTAATTTCTCTTTTTTATTTCTTGTTTCTCAAGAAAGCCTAAAAGTAATCAGTAGAATGTACTTCAAGCTGAGGATGTTTTAAATTCCTAAGTTATGTAATTATTATGCAAAGAATAGATAACCAACTATACAAGGCAAATCCTGTATTTGTTCAAATTCCCTGGCAGAGTTCATCATTTAATGGCTTTATCATGGGAGTGATAGTTCTAAATTCCTTTGTCATTGGCTTTGAGACAGTGGAGGAGTGGAAGATGCCTTACCACAATGAATTCAAGGCTTTGGATGAATTATTTCTTGCTGTTTACACCATGGAATTCCTCATGAAGTTGTATGCAGAACCTAGGGGTTACTGGAAAAGCAGTTACAACAAATTTGACTTCTCAATATTGGCATTGTCATATGTACAAGTGATTATGCATAAACTTAATGTTGGGGATAACGTTCTCACACCTTTAAGACTTCTGCGAGGTTTGTAATTCTTATAAATAAATCTGCAGTTAAAGTGAAAGGAGTTGGACTATTTCTTTCCTTTGGAAGAGTTCTCCTATGTTCAATTTTGTTTGATTTGCAATCTTCAGTAGATTGTATTGCCAGGCTAAGTGGCCCAGATAGTGTGTGAATGGAAATCGTGTCCAGTTTTCTTTGTAACTTTATTGCAATAATTTTTTCCGCTTGGCCCAGCCACTTAGCTCGATTAGCCTTAGCTATTTCTAAGTGGCTGTGCTCAATTTTTATCGTTAATTTTGTCTCTTTGTATTTATCTATTGTAAACTTTTCTGGGCACGAAATAAAGATTGTTGTTGTTGTTGTTGATAGCTTATCCTTGTTTCTGGAGCCCTAAGCAACTTGGAGTATTTCTAGAAATAAAGTATTTAAAATGTACTCATTGTAGATTGTAAACAAACTTTTTTCTGTTATAGCTGCTCGCACATTACGGACCATTTCATTCATTGAAGGACTCCAAGTTCTTGTCACTGCATTGATTGACACTATCAGGAATTCAGTGCTCAATGTTGTGATTCTTCTGACAATGCTGATGGCTTTCTTTGCTGTTGTTGGTTATTACATGTTTGGTTATGAAGACAACGCTAGTGATAAAGAACACTGGGGAAATCTCAGCACAGCCATGTTGACACTCTTCACATATGTGACTGTGAGCTACTACTGACAGCTCTTCTCGATTTTTAGCTTAAATGTTTGTATAAAGCTGTAATGGTGTAATGTTATGTATGGGAATCTGTTACCCTCAGGTTGACCAGTTTCCATTTCTTGTGTTGAAAGTTTTCTTGTGCTTACATCCTTACGTAAAGAACACTTCCAAGCATGCTGAAGTGCTTGTATATGGGATAATCAAATTATTCTACATATGTTCAATATATCTTCCTTATTGCTTTCTTTACATCCTTGTTACAGCTGTACAGTTGGTTTTCTTTATTATGTGACAAATTACTATCGTGACTCACTGCATGTGATTTGTTTAATTCCTCCTAAGGTGGATGGCTGGACTGAAATTCAGCAAGATCTTGAGAAACACCCTGGCAGTCAGTGGTTTACTGTCATCTTCATCTTCTTGGGCCACTTCATTTTCACTAATTTGTTTATTGGCATCATAATTATGGCAAGTACAGTACTAGTGTTAAAAAAATGAATAATGAAGTTCATGTTACATATATGTACACTGTAGATTTATGAACTGTACACCCGGGGGGGGGATACTCAAAAAAGTTTTATACGGTGAGGCTCTGCCCCGAGGTCCAACCCCTTATCCTTTTATATACCATTTTTTCAGGAAAGCTACCCCTTTCGTAAACCTTTTATTAGAAAAAGGCACATGCCCCTTTCATATACCTTCTTACGAAGACTTACGAATGAATCGTTAAAACAGGAAGTCTTCTTGTCATTTTTTTTCACATAGCGTGTAATAAATTAAAATGAAACAGTCATAAGTTGTGTCTGCTTGATCTTTTTTAATTCAGGGCTCTTTTTAATACCTTTCATATAATCCCTACCCTTTTATATACCTCAAGCCTGAAAAAGGTACCCCTTTCGGGCGGAGCCTCCCCGTATAGGCCGTTATAGGGAGTATCCCTCCGGGGACTGTACATGACATTTAAGCAAAAAATTTTAATACAGGGCTATGATAATTATTATAACTGTTGCATGATATTTTAGCCAATGAAACACAACTATATAAGCAATCACAGACATGTCTTTGTTGTTAACTGTAAATTTGCACCTAGAACATACATGAAGCTACAGAAAAGTTTATTTTGCAACAGAGACAAGAACGTGAAGCTATTTTGCAGGTACATTATACATATCTATGATAAAGTATGGAGTTTGTGTGTTGGCAGTATTTCTTCTTATTTGCAATCTTCACTCTCTATCTATGGGGTATTATGGCTTGATAGCTCAGTCGGTAGAGCATTGCACTGGTACCGCACAGGTCATGGGTTTGAATCCTGTTCAGGCCTGAATTTTCACAACTGCTTAAGTTTTGTGTCTAACTGCGACGATGAGTCATAAATTGATATCTTTCTCCACAGGTCAAATATGTGATATTTCATAAATTCATTTGCAGTATTTCTTCTGTTAAATGTCACTTTTAACTTTTAACTTAACTTTTTGGAAAACTTAATCAGCATGAATTTGTTATCATTAACAGAAGATGTAACAGACACCAGCAGGGCTGTGATCATTAACTTTTGATTCACCTGTTGTTGAAGCCTTGATCTTGTACCCATAACTTACAATAATTTTTGGGTGAATTATTTCAAATCTTGGCCATCAAGGGCCCATCAAAATCAGCTGTAGCAGGCGTTATAGGTTACGGCCCTTATTAACAGCCCTGGACACTATAGATATCATAAAGTTTCTTTTTTGCAGATGAAAAAGGCTTTTCTCTTCCAAAGGCAGCATGATGATGTGAAAGAAATGTTGGAAAAACAGGTAATAATGTTCGTGTAAGCCAAGTGGCTCATCAGACTGGAGCTTATCCCAGTTTCTGTAGCATGAAGCCATTAGGAGTATTTCTACTCCCCTGGATAGGATACTAGTCCATCGCAGGGTTACCCCCAGCGGTAAATTCACCAGTACTTCAAGTAGCATTGTCAATATTCTTATATCTTTTCCTTAAGAAACAACAAAAACATATTTTGTGTGGCTTGAATATTGAGATTCAGTTGGATCTGACATGGATTTGTTCTGGAAAGCACAAAGACTTGGCCTTATAATATATTCCATACTCAGAGATGGAATCCTGTATTAAATTCTACATGCAGATCAATTAATGAACGTAAATCAGCATTTACTGAGGAAATTCCAATATGCCAATCAGTGGAGAAAATAGAAATTTTTATTTAGAATAAGAGAAATCAAAAGTTTTGATTTTCTCATTAGAGAAACAGCCAGTACGCCAACTTTGAAGATATGACCCACAGCTTTCAGCAAACACTCCGTCATGACGACTATGTCATTATGTCTGACCCTTGTACAAACTTAACATGGATAGAGGCATTCCTTATTACTTCAGATCATATAAATCTCTACATGGCCAGGTATATATTTCGTTCATCATTCTTGCAAGTCAGGTCTGGAATTATACTCTTTAAGGCCCCCCTAAAATCTCATTTTAACAAGCACATACTGGCTTTCTGTAAAAACAAAATGGAAGAAAAAATGTCAAGATTTGCTGTCCTTGAAGGAATAATAGATGACTTCACAGGTGAGCAAAAAAAAAAAAAACATGAGAGCAAAGATAGACAGAGATGTAAGCCTGCTAAAAGGTAGAGCTCAGAAACACTTGCTCAACTCAATGAATTCATTAACTGTTGCCATTGCAACTTGTAAACAAAAATCACTTGTGCACACTTTAAAGTCTGTGGAATAATCTATATTTAAATCTGTCATTTCTGTTGCCTCAGTCTCATTTCAATAATCATTTTGTTATTTTTACTTAAATTACTCTAAGCATATGCTTTTTCCTTAACCTTCAGATGCCAGCAGACTCAATTCCAAATTGCAAATGTCTTAGCAGATATGGCAGAGATGAAATTGCGGGAAAAAGAGCGACAAGAGGCATCTCAAGCAGCTCCTTTGCCAAAAGGATTGCAGTTTTTCATGAGAGGACTAGCAAAAAAGACATAACAAGATCTATAGATGTTACTGATGTTTTCACTGTGTTTATTTCTGCGTCCTTTTTTCATCAACCTCTTGTTCAGGATGCAGGTTCTATTTCAGACATGATGCAGACGTTTTTTGAGGCAGGTGTTTTCAGTGACACAGCAAGGGCAATGTACTATAGGTCGATTATTGGTGTTATTAACTCTTACAGTATGATCGAGTTGAAGATAGAGAACACACTATTCTGATGTACATACCTTTAAAGTTTTCATAATTTTATTTACTACTTTACATATATTTACACACAGTTTTGCAAAAGAATTTGATCTGAATTGTATTGCTTTTTTCAAATAATATTATAAAAATGAAGTTTAAAAAACTTGTATGTGCAAAATTATTAAACATATGCAAACTTTGCCACTGACTGTTTTTTAGACAGTAAATGTGCTTATTACATTTAATTGATGGAAAAAATTATTACATTTCAGTTTTGATTTAAAAATACAACAATTAAGTTATGTCTGTTCTTGTTAGTTGATTATAGCATTATTTTTGTGCATTTGGATCACCAAAGGCTGCTCTGGATGTTGTTAAAAAGGAGTTGTAATGTTTTTTGACCTTTGGTGGATCAAGCTCAGGTTGATGGCCAGGAAATGCTGTTGGCTCTCGTGCTATAGGAAAAAGATAAATATAATTCATAATCAAGTTTGCCCATTGATCTTCCTTGGCACCTTGAAAAATATACAGCTTAACTGACTTCTGTGATGGTCTCCTGTGGAAAGTCATCTGAGTGCTGTGTTATCCAGCAACTGAAGAAAACTAAATTACTGTATATATGATTTATCATTTTAGCAATTATAGACAGACCAAGGTTGAAAGTGATCCGGTATAATTATTTGAAGGTATATAGATATATATATATATATTAAAGTGACAAAGTTGAATGCACTCCAGTAGCTTTAAAAAGCTCTATCATTCTCCCTTCAAAGGACAGCAGTGATAACCAAGGAATTCCTTTTGTTAGGATATCCTCTCGTTTACAACTACGTGACGAAACCTAGTGATTATGTGTAATCATTTTTTTTAGGTATAATTTGTAACGCAATCCAGATCTGTCACGCTTGAAGTGGTCGAAGGAAATCAAGAAAGCGTCGAGTTTTCACTAACCTTCAAGATGTTTTAACACCTCTGGTACCTTGCTTGTGTCGACAGTATGATATCCAGAGCCATAGGTTGTTTCAAAATAGTGATTATACTGGAAATACAGAAGAGGAATGAAATATTTTCAAAAACACTATTAAAAATTAAAAACCTCTAAAAGTGATTCATTATCCCAATCGTTCAATATTAGCCACGCTTCAATCTGCAGGTGAATCTTGCTGAATTGCAGTAAGCTTTTAAGTCATCTTACCCGTGAAGGAATGGGTTTTGGTTTTGAAATTCTATTGATATCAAATCGTTGTTCATTCCAGTTGCCGATGAGAGTTTTCGTGTCGTAGGAACTTTCAGTATTCGTGCATCTCCATCCAAACTGTTGTAGTTTCTTTTCGTCCGTATGATCCCAAACTTCCCCGTGCCCTGTCGCTCTAAGCTCACTTACAAAAGGCATAACATTTTGGGAATTAGCGTAAGACATGTTGAATTGAACTTGAGAGAAACAAGGCGAAGTTTCTTCGGTCTCGTCTTTCAGTTCAACTCTGTTGATATGACAACAGTGGTTTTCTCCCGAGAAGCCTTGGCTCTAGGAAACCTTGTAAACTACCTAATCGCCATGACAACAAGAGTAGTCGTGCCAGCCATTTTGTTTTTGAGGGACGGTGAAATTTTCTCTCAGCTAAATTCGCTTTTTTTTCGCTGATCCCGCTATGTCTTCAACGCAGACAGTAACACATGGGAAACTTCAAAACTCAAGGACTCATGACTACCTTTATGGTAAGAATTTCACGTAATGTGTGTGCTTTTTCTTCGTGTTTTTCCGCTATTTTTTAATCTGTGCGTACTGAATTTATGTAGTCTGAAATGTGTTTGATGAGATCTTCAATTCACTATTATTTTTTATCTAATTCAAAAGTTCTTCTTTGCGTCCTTTTTCAACGAAATACTGTTAGCCTTCGGATTAAAACTTTGTGATATTTTGTCAGAACAAGCGACGCATCTACAGATCCAGCTGAATGTTCTGTTAGGTTAGGTGACATTAACATATGCATGTGTTGGAGAAAATCATTTATAAATAAGATATCGCCAGGAAACGTTCGTAAAATGAAAAGCAATCACTACACAGGCCACGGTTAAATTATTATCATTAAGCCTACACTACAGTTAACAGACTTGTTTCGTTTCAGATCCATTGTACACATTGTCAAGTGATAGGGACCATGCAAGATCTACATTTAAGGCCCATACGGGAACTGATAGAATTGTAAGTACAATCAAATAAGCTACATGTACATTATATGTAAACTTCTAATATATATTTGACTTTAGTTCTTTGTGTATTCATTTGGTAATCAGTACAGCTGGACTGAAAACTTAGTGGTCCTTAGTGGAGGATCTGACAGAAGTTGTCCTTTTAACCATGCAAGCTGGTGGGGTTTTGTTAGACATTATACACGGCTCATTTAGGCTACTCATAGGAAGTCCTAGTGATAAATTTCATTGTTAAATTGTACTTGTAGATACCCCAGTAGTGGCTCATTTGACCTAGATTATTTAAATTTTTTCCTTGCCACAGAAACGTGTTCCACATTTCAAGACAATGTTTAGTGACCTACGTCACTATCCCAGATATGGTGTTCATCTGGAGGTGACAGACCCAGTACCCAAGTTCATACCTCGACAATGGAGGGGATACGCTGAGCAACAGCGGGAGGCTCTCACTAGATACACCAAGTAAATAAACTTTATTTAACAATTTACTGCAAGAGCTTGTTTCAAAAAATTCAGGGACAAAAATATCCTGGCTGAATAATCTTTACAGCAACTTGTAAATGTAAGTTATGAATGTGGCTGCTGTCAATCGTTAAAAGGATGACAACTACTGGTTGCAAACCCTGAAATAAAGAGAAGAATGAATCAAAATCTATTTGTAAAATCACAGCCCCTGAGATGTAATCATTTGAAACTGTCAAAGTAAATGTCTGTTTTCTAAGACCATATATTACGGTTATATACTTGACTATATGCATGTGCCACTTGACTAAGTGTGACAAAATATCATTCTTCGTTGAGCAGACTGTTATTCAAATACCTGATGTACAGTGATTATTAACATGCATTCATTCATTTATTTTCTGTTAGGTTTAATTACGATCCAACAGTTCAAGTTCCTCCCAAACAATATGAACATGTTCATGTTTCTGGGCAAGAAAGATATAAGTTTTTTCGAAGACCAATCATTCCATTTTTACAGCAAGTTCCTCCTGATGTCCTCCTACAGTCGTCCAAGTAAGAAAACTAAGTATTGTTTTGCAAATGTCTCATCATTAGCCAACTGCAAATCATTTTCAAATATTTTTATGATATGAGAGCTCCCATGTTATTGCTGATCATTCTTTTGGGGGATGGGTATATCAAAATATTGAGGTGGTGAATGAAGACTTGTTTTTCAGTATCCCCTGATGCCCAACAGGGCTTGTTTTTCAGTATCCCCTGATACCCAGCAGGGCTTGTTTTAAAATTTCTACATAAATCTGCAATCAAAAATCGGGACTAAAGTTTGGACCAGATAATGGTAACTGTGAAGAACAGCTTCCAAAAAAACATGTGGCTGAATGTGAGACATAACTAACACAGTTCTTACTGGTGTACCATAATTTCCAACATTTTTGGCCAATTAAAGCACAATAATTCTATAATCACCTGAGTACTTGTAATTATACTAATACAAAATATTGTTTACTGATTTTACTCCCCACATGTTGGCATTTCACAATAGGCTGGATTCATTAGGTGCTTCTGAAATGGAAGCTGAAAGGCCTCCTACTCCAGCCACAAGGACAGTAGAGATCCAAACGGACTATAGGGAGAGTGAGACACAAACGGACCCTTACACTCCAGAATATGTAGTACAACCAGGCTCACAACCTGAATTATTGACACTAGCTACTCTGTCTTACGGTAAAGTACATGTACACTGTCAATTTAATATACTGGGTTGCAGTTTGTTTTATTTTGTACAGCCTAGGTATGTAAAGTACCGGTACTTTTCATCTTTATGTCATTTGTTAGACTCTTGTTTGTAGTTTTCTTACTGGAGAATTTTTGCAGGTCGTGGTCTACCAGCGGGATTAGCAGAAGTTGAGATGATTGAGAGAGCTAGGGCTAAACGAGCTTGGTAGGCAGGCTTTGTAAATTATTTATAAGATTATGTTGAATAGCCTTTTCTCTGGTAAAGGAACAAATACCTATAAGGATATTGACAATGCTACTTTTTTTAGGTGAAACACCATGAAGCTTACATGCATGGATAAATGTGCTGAATAACCAGCACTGAAGAGCTGTATGATGTAATATATTTCAAGACTTACTGCCTTTATGACTCATCATTGTAGGGAGGCTACACTTCCAGCTCTTCATGACATGGAGAATCTTGAAAAAAGAAAAAGAATGATGGACGAGCAAGAAAGACGGGAGTGGTCATTCAGAGAACAAGAAATTGAAAAGTAAGATGCGAGAAGATAGTTTATTTTATTCAGTATTTAACCAAATGTGCCTCCAAAAAACAATAATAAAATCATAAATTAGTTATTTCATACTGATAGAATGGAAATTAAAAATATTTTTTAAGGTCATCACATATTTCACATTATAGCATTGTTAGCAGTAATATTTTAACTTAAATGGCTATGCAGTATAATTATGTATTTGAAAAAGTTGATTTCTATAAGATTAATGTACTGGATATTTTTCCATTTAAAGATTACAGGAGGCACGACTTGAGGTTTTGAAGAGAATTCTTGAACAAAGAGAGGAAGATCATGCTGAATTGAACACCAAGAGACTAGATAGATTATGGTCAGTTGATGAATTATACTATGGAATGTGAATCTTACTTAGACTACTGGCAGTTGGTTTTTCTCTCAAAGTGAGGCAAGACAATTTAGCCTAAAGGGGAATGGAAAAAGACATAAACATGCAGCACCCATAACCTGCCCTATTCCCTATTGTTCTCAAGCAAGTAGTTGGCCATACTTGGTCCTTTTGCATTTATGGTCACTAAACGCTAGTCTAAGTGTGTTATCTTCAGATATGTTCAGGATTGAATGCTAATGAGATTCAAATTCCTTATGATAAGCATCACAAAGTGTCCACATTGGTGAAAAGACACCAAAACACACACAATTCTGTCAAATATGAAGTAATATGAAAATGTCAGATAACCCTTCCAAACATGAAGTACTACTTAAACAAAACTTGCGTTCAATCCTGGACATAAGTGGTTATCTCACATGTCTTGTTTACAGTATAAATTTATCTGTGGATCTAAGAGCAGTTTTCTGTTGATTAGCATCCAAGCTAGACAGTGTTCATATTATCAGCTAATGCTGATTGCGACATTTGAAGCATAGCTGAAAATGAAGGCTGAATAGCGATCCTCATGAGGATCCTGGCAGGACTGGGCAGGGTTAGGTGATCTGAGGCTTTGAAGAATTGCATCTTTGAATTTTACAACCTCATTAGGATTTAACATCCAGAATTTAACAAGTATGATGCCAAGGATGTACAATGTAGGGTCCGTAATGTGACAGATATATAAAGTTCATTGCTTGATCAACAGGCTACCATTTATGCATTCATTTACCATTTATGCATTCATTTACCATTTATGCATTCATTTGTGAATCATAATTCTCACTCATTCATAATTGCTCTCATATTGCTTGGCAAATTGAAACTGAAGCAAACACAAACTTTTTTATGGTAAGAGTCAGAACAGAATTCAGATTGTAGAGGAGAGAAGTTGAAGCATTTTTTGCTGTCGTTACACAGGTCAAACAAGCAGCAAGAAAAAGAAAACAAGTTTGAGAGAATTCAAACTGAGCATATCAAAAGTAAGTAGACTTAATCCCAGAATGACAGTTCCAACAGGCCACACAAATCTGGCTGTATTAACAGGGTGGCCTTTTTAAAGGGGTTTGTCAAATGATTAAATGACTTACTGACCTTTTCTTCGGGCCAGGGGCCTGTTTCTCAAAAGCCCTGGAATTTTAATTGGTGTTTAAAGACAGAGAGGTGTATATGCCTGAAATTTCTTGTATGAGGAGTACATCTGTTCATCTTAAGAATATATTAATAAAACAGCTCTGTAGTCAAAAGGTTTGAAATTTTCCTACAGCTTTTCAAGTGCAAAACCTTTTTGGGATTTTTGAGAAACGGACCCCAGAATAAAGTGGGCGTAATAACAGGGTATTGAGAGTAAATTTATAAGGAAATGTGTGGAGTGCAATTGGATGTTCCCAAATGTGTGCAGCAAAAGACAAAAGGCCTCTACCACTGAATACAGCAGTTCGTTTTCAACAAGTTTATGATAGACTTGAAAATGCTCAAGTCATAGCATGATTGGCTCAGAAAAGTTTGTTTTAAAACTCTTTAACAATGATTGTCCTCTTTGCAGCTATAAGAAAACTGAACGAAAAGCGACGAACAGTAGAAGGAAAGCTGGAGCGCAGGGAAATAGTCAAAGACTACTCTAACTATGACTCTCAGACATATGCTCCTATGTCTAGAGCGGGTGTGTTCCTTGACCGCGGCTCTGAACAGTATAATGTAAAGAGCTACCACCTCAGCACCTACCAGGGTTTGCTAGAGCTGGAGGCCTCCCTCCCAGACTTTGTGATGCAGCCTAGGATTCAAGCTCCAAAGCCAAAGTCCAGTGGGAAAGGAGGATTTGTGAAGAGGAAGCAGCGACGTCAGAGGGAATTAGAAGAAGTGGCAAATGCAATCGAGTTAGCTAAGAGGCCCCCGGAGCCTGAAAAACCACTCAGGTTTTTGGTGAAGGTGGAGAAGCCAATACCACGCCCTCCGACTCCATCTGTAGAGGTCCCATCCCAGGTAAAGAACGCATTTTATTATGTACATGTAAGCAAATGGGAAAGATAATTAAATTGGTACAAAAAGCGTGCTGTAATCTTAAAAGATGTCCCGTCTTTGTGTTTCAGTTTGAAGAAGAGGAGGAGCTGGCCTTAATTTTCCTACAGAAAGTAATCCGCGGCCGTGCGATTCAGAATATGGTGAGTTATTTAGGTTGTTTAGTTAGGGGTAGTCGATCACCTTTATAAATAGGTAGATCATAGTGAAGTATTGCACCTCATTCAAATAAGACTATTTAGATATTTTTAAATATAATTGGGATATTTTTTTTTTTTCGTTTTGCGTGTAGATGTTTGAAGGAAAGGAAAAGCGCTTGGAGCTTATTCAGGAGTTGCGCAGTACGCATGCGCTCCAAGAAGCTGGACAGCAGGACAAGAGAAATGAACGACAGGCTGTGTTGAGCTTACAGAGACAAAGGAGACTGGATACTAATAAGGTAACATGTCATAACGAACCTTGTAACATACAAAGACTGCAAATATGAAGATGCTTCACTGACGACTGTATCACAAACCTTGCTCCAGAACGGTTCCCAATGTGACGAATTTTCGCTACTTTGGCTCTAACTGCTTTCTTAAATCTTTGTTTAACAAATCCAATTCTTTTTTTAATCCATGGGTTCTTGCCACCTGAAACAAACCTTTTGCCTTAGACAAATTCCTTACAAGATATCGTGGAGTATAAAGGAGTTTGTTTCTTGTTTCGCTTTACAGGAATCGTTTGTGGAGGAAGCGCTCGCTCAGATGGAAGGTTCTTCTTTAGCTGACATGCTGGACTTTTTGAGCAAAGAGCTCATTCGACTTCAGGTAACAAAAAAAACGTGCTGCAACTGTTGAAACAAATGAAAGTTTACTTGTGCGGAACTTAACTTACGGAACACACATTGGCCTGCATAAATGTGATGTTAAAAAAAAATCTACTTGTTTTCATCAAGTCGTTTCCATCAAATCGTTTAAGAAGCACTGTTTTACGTGGAATGTTGTCTTTATCTTTTGTAATGTGTGCTGTTGTGAAAAATTTACTTAAAAGCGTGGTGCCCATCTTTTATGTTGTCAATGTCATGTTGATTCCACTTATCCTGTGTAGTCCTGTGCTTGAAATGCAAAGTCTCTTTACGAATCGCTGTACATTCTTTATTAAGTGAGTCATGAGAATTCGGTCACTAACCTTTTGATGACGATTTTCATTGGACACTACATTGACATTGTAAACTAGAAAAAGTTTCTGGTCCTTGTGCTGACCAATCTCTTACAGCTGTTTTGGAAAAGTTTTCTTACAGAATCCTATGCAATTATGCAGAAAGGCATAATGGCAAGTGATGGGTTATCTTTGCATGACTGGGCTGGGGCTCATGGTGTTTCAGAAGGAAGGAGAAAGCATGAATACGAATATTCATACTCTCTTCTCTTTGTATCACGCATCAATTTAACAGCGGTGACTCGCCATTGTCCATATTAAACCACCTTTCGGCATTGTCGCTTACGCTTTTGAAGAAGAACTTTTTTTCGAAACAGCTGTGTCTTGCAATAGTTTTCCTCGAGGGTTTCCTTTTAGGTGACAGAATAACAAAGGGAAAAATCTGGTGCAAACTGTTTTGTTTAAAACAATAATGGCAGCAGGCTGCAACATGTGAAAATATTATTTTAAAAAAACATCAAACTCGTTTTAATTTTATGCGTGGTATATTTCATAAACAGTGTTTTCTTCATATTACTTTTCAGCAACATTGATCGAAGAGTGAAATTCGTTGTTTGTGGTAACTTTCCTAATTATCAGTCCATAAAACACTCGTCTAGTAATAATTTAACAGTATGTGGTCAACGAATTTCAGCGAATCATAGCTAGCGATCAAACCGCACATCACCACGCTCTGGGATTTTTTTTTTATTTTGTAAAAAAGCGCGTCAGTCTAACTTCATCTTCAACCGCTGAAATGTCTTGTTTAATGCAATGATTAACACTTTTTTTTTAGGAGGGGAGAAGAATCCACGCATTTGCTATGCTGGCTGAGCGGCGACGAAGAATTCGTGAAGCTGAGGAAAGCGGAAGGAGGCAGCTTGAAGAAAGGAGAAGACGAGAAGAGGACGAGATTTTCAAACAGGTGTTATGTTAGATGTCCATATAATCAGAAGATGCTATAAACGAATGCTATTCGAGAAATTTGTTACTATTTCTTTTCTTTAGACCGCGTTTTCGCTTTCCTTTTCTTTCTAAAATGTTTACTTCAAAATCGAGTTATGTCGTAAAACTGGAATGCGTCGTAAAATTTCTAAATTAAGTCGTTTTGTTTTCAGAAACGACTCGTAAAGGTAAATGTCGCCCTAAATGACAGGAAGCTGAGATTTAGTACTTGCAGATGTTAAATACCGTGTTAAAGATTTTTATTTAAATTCTAAAGACAGCCTCGTACCTGTGTCGAAATTTCGCAGTTTCTTTTTATTGTGCCTTTGCTTTGCTTGGAAAAACGTCTATCTGATGTACCCACGTACAGTAAGCTACAGCTTTATTAAAACAGTAAACAACTTTAAACCCACGTCGAAAAACAATAATTAAAAAAAGTAAAACAACACTTTCGATGTCACCGTGCAAGGCTGAAACAAAATATATTACAAACCAAAGATTGATAGCTTTCAAAAAAAAAAAGAAAGTTTTGAAATTAAAAATGTAGGCCGTTTCAGAATTTCAACATCTAAATAATTAAAACTGTTTTGCCTAAAAAACGTTAACTATTGTGATTGTGTTATATGCATGTAAGTTATAGAATAAAAACAACAGAAAAACGACAGACAAATAGAAATGGTCAGAAATTATAACTTGCCACTCTATTACTCAGCCGAGACGAAAACAAGTTAGGAGAGTGGGGTCGGCCCAGAGGTCTTCCATTACGTTTAGAAAATAATTTGGTTTTTAATTTAGACAAAGTTTATAAACAGTGCAATTTAGATCCTTTTGTAGGCCAAAGATTAAGAAACAAACAAAGAAGTAAACAAAAAGAGAATTGGAAAGACTTTTAACATTTCATATAGTTGTCATAACTTAAATCCGAAACCCCTCCTGGTTCTCTCTAGACTATAATAAGCAGCCAGAATATGGTAGGTAGTCTTTCTCTGTTTGTTCAATTTCCAGTCTTAAATGACACTCCCCTCCTCCTCCCTGTTTGTCGCGCCTCACATGGTCTATTAACAGTTTGATTGCTTAAATTGTGTTCAGGTTGTCAAGGTTCATCAATCAACTGTCGATACTTACCTTGAAGATATAATCCTGGGAGCCATTGACAAGACAGCCGATGAACAGGCGAGTCCTTATTAGTTTTGTATTTTCCTTGACCGCCTCTATCCCAGGATCGTCACGCGATCTTTTCGTCATGAAAATATTACGTCACCAGCCAGAATCTGACGGTCTATCGAAGAAGCACAACTGAACTCTCTTGTGAGGTAGCAACTAAATCATTGTTATCCAAATCGTTAATAAAAAAATAACGCAAAGTTTTATTTTCTTTAGGCCCGCAAAGAAATCCAAGAACAAGCAGAAAAGATCAACCAAATAGCTTACGACATGGAGAGCACGTAAGAACTTTTGTAAAACTTTCACATAAGAAAACTCTGCCCGTAATAAAAATAGGCAAGCATTGCTTGCATGTGGCTTCTGCATTTATTAAGTTTATTCAGACCTTTTTGCCATACCTATCGCCTTTCCTCGATTTCATTACTTTTACATATTCTCTTCTAAGTTTAAAGATAAATCGATTAAAAGTTACAAAATATGAACTCTGGTGCGCGAATTGTAGTGTGCATTGTGATTGGCTGAATACTAGGCACGCGCTGATTGGCTCCTTCACTCACTCAGTCACTCGTGTTTCCTTTGCCATATTGGGTCCTGCATTATTTTATGTACAGTAGCCAAAAAAATGATACTCTCAAAGCTTTTGTTAGTGGACGATATGCAGGCACAATTGCTCTACCATGTTTCATGCAGCAAGTTTTCCCCGCAGGAAAAGAGCTATGTCAAACTTTGCTGAACTCCTGCAAGAAACTGAGTTATAATGATGAACAGTGGTTTTCTCCTTTTCTGTAGGCGAACCAGACTACAATCTGAAGAAATTGTTGCCGAGTTGGTCACGTCGTTCCTGTTACCTGAAGTGCAGAAGATTACAATGAGAGAGAACGGTAAAGGCGCCTAACGGATCATCTACTGGACTATTAGCTTCTGTTACCCTGTGTTTTACTTGAAACGATAACAAATTTCTCTCGACTTGTTAAGTGCTAAAACAATCAACTAAGTTGAAAATGTAAATTGACCACCGTAACGAGTTATAAAGCTGACGTTTCGAGCGTTAGTGCTTCGTCAGAGCGACGAAGGGCTAACGCTCGAAACGTCAGCTTTATAACTCGTTACGGTGGCCAACTTAGTCAGTTGATATAACCAAATTACCTTGTTACCCCCACCGACGCAGCACCACAGTTTCTTTAGAAACTTTCACCCTTTATTCATTTGCTAAAACAATTGTTTCTCTTTTTGTCTGCAGTGAAACGAAGCCAACGTAAACATGTTTTGGCAGCTCATAGAATCATCCACGGTGAAACAGAGACAATAATGGAACAACAACCAAAACCAGAACCGGTGAAACAAGACAAACTGCCTGACAACAAACAATCCGAAGAGGCTGGAGAACCCGAAATAGCACGCTCGGAACAGAGAGTCTCATCCCGACCGCCTTCGGGTCAAAACTCGTCGTCCCGACCAGCCTCAGTAAAATCGCCCTCTTCTAGGCCAGCGTCTGGAAGATCACAGAAATCAGATGATGGTAGCACCAAACAGCAATCTAGAACAGCCAGCCCCAAGTCCGCACAGTCCTCGAGAGCTGGCTCGCCAAAGTTGCGTTCCTCTCGCAGTAGTTCGGCTAAGTCTCGGCCTGATTCATCCTCATCTCGTCCGTCGCAGGAGCCATCAAATGCTGGTGGCGATGAGGCTTCGTAACTGACCCGGGCTGCAAAGTTTATTTTGGAATCATTTCGTTCGAATTGTGTAGATTGACTATTAGCTCCAGTAATTAGTGCTTGTATATTTCGAGTTCAACATTCAGTTTGGTGAATGAAGGAGATTGCGTTAGATTTTTTTGTGTTGAATGATCTCGTACACGGGAAAATTAACCTATGAAGGTCGGTTAAACAAGAAATTGCATCAGTTTCACTCCTTTCCACCTTCAAACAGACATCACTGACCTGTAATATGCAATATTTTGTATATGACATGTAAATAAACTCAGCTCACTGTATTCATCATCAATGAAATGCTTGACTTGTAATGTAGAACTGGTTGGTCATGTTAGTAATATACTTTGGGAGGGACATCGATTGATTGAGGATCCATTGTTTACGTTTGAACATGTCCACTCCTAAGTTGGATATAGATTTAGTGAAGCCCGGCTAAAAGCGGAGCTCCAATGAAAGACTAGCCATTTAATCAACTCAGTAAGCATTTCAGTGACGTGATTTCACGAAACTGAAATGAATCGAGGGATCACCATAAGCAAAAAACAAATCAACGCGTGCGAGGGTTAAATAACAAACCTTTTCGCATAAAATAATTTGGTTATCAACTAAGTTGAAAATGTAAATTGGCCACCGTAACGAGTTAAAAAGCTGACGTTTCGAGCGTTAGCCCTTCGTCAGAGCGAAAGGTTATATCAACTTAGTTTATATAACCAAATTACCTTGTTACCCCCACCGACGCAGCACCACAGTTTCTTTAGAAGCTTTCACCCCTTTTCGCATAAAGTTCGCAGCGCAAGATAGCCTGACAAAGTAAATGTCAGAAGAAATTTAGTAGTCTACGAGGCCCTTTGTAGGTTAATAAATCAACGTCACCACAAGGATCGTGGGTTTCTAGGGCGTTTAGACTTGTCGATGGCTATTTCTTTAGGTATGGCTGGGGGAGTCTTTGGATTGCAAGGCCTCTTGGACTATTGGTCTTAGCTGAGAATCTGGAGATGCTTCCATTATGCCAGAACGAATGGTCAAATACCAGTAGGAATACCCAATGAATAGAACGATATTTTCCAATCAAACCGCGCCAATCAAGAGAAATGGCTCTTACAATATTTTTTCGTTCCTTTTCCGAATTTCCCACATAAGTGAACAGAATTAGGTCAGTGAAACGGTTTATCAAAGTGACACGGCAAATTTCGGTCGCAATATTCTTACCGGAATATTCGGGGCCACCTCCAGTGGTGGTTCCGAATATTCCGGTCGAAAGGAACCGAAAGGGATCTTATGTATTCCATTCGACTTCCAACCGAAGTTTCTGGAATCTGTGGAATCTATGGAGGCCTCTGTGTCCTCGATTCTGGGTCTACCGGTCTATGGGTCTCTGGACCTCGGGTGTCTTTGGGCTCCTTCAGGGTTCTTAGGGCTTCTGGGCCTCGGAGCCTCGGTGTCTTTAGGCTCTCTTTAGTCTCTTAGCGTTTATGTACGTTTATGACGACAAAGAACTTGAAATATTTAAAAAGCAGCAGACAATTAACAATTAGACCCGCAGCCCACAAGGGCTATGGGCTATTCGCCTCATGGGCTATTGACCCATAGCCCTTGAGGGCGAAGGGTCTAATTGTTTTAGTATCACCCAACTAGTCGGACAGACAAAAGCAATAATTAAGTTAGAAAATGCAGGTTGAAAAAAGGTTTTTTGGGGGAATAAAACGAAAGAAATTCGCTACTCGATGACTATTGCTAATAGTCCCTTAGTAGCGTAGCCAATCAAAATGCAGGATTTGCATTAGTCCACTAGTTGGGTGATACTAAGATATACTTATGCCTTCGCCGAAATAAACGACACAGATAGATAAAGGTAAATAATAATAATAAAGATATTTTAACAGGGAGCCCACATCACAAAAAGGTGGTTTTCAGTGGGGCCCTGCATAAAATAAATAACAAATACGATAAAAATGATTTAAAAGTGAAAGTTAAAAAT
>Ga0126337_10000564_pt1 | contig 19295 bp, 5 predicted proteins | sample DipCmetagenome_FD_92527 | JGI IMG/M metagenome (GOLD analysis project Ga0126337, IMG submission 92527) | Coral microbial communities from La Bocana,Puerto Morelos, Mexico - Diploria C A metagenome | ecosystem: Host-associated > Invertebrates > Cnidaria > Coral | place: La Bocana,Puerto Morelos...
ATTAAGTAGTATACCGGTAACTTGATAGAGATTCTTCTTCCTATGCCAATTTAAACCAGGGATTTTCCTTAATCCAACAACTACTGGCCTCTTTGCAGATGGAGAAAGTTGTTTCTTAAATCTTTTGACAAGTTTATCCTGGATCCTTCCTACTACAACCATGTGTTCCCAACACAGTGGAAAGAGTTGTACATATTGCGGTCAAACTGGTTTAGTGGACACTGTCATGTTCAAAGTCTTCATAAGAAAACTGTTACTCCTCAACAAGCTGAACTCTCCAAAGTGGTTTGCTTAAAAATATCAAACTGTGGTCGGGGTCTCTTAGCAAGTGTCAATCAAGATTCTAAATTAGTACATTTGTGGAGTTTAATAGAGAAGAAGTCATTTCATGTCATTTCCTGTGAAAGTGTTATTGCTTGTGTAGACTTTGGAAGTGAGTGCTCAAGAAATGTTTTGGCAATTGGTCTCCATAGTAACAGGGTAAGAACAATGTTGGACTATAAAAAGAAGGACTAGGTCGATATCCAGCTAGCAGTAAGTTTTGTTTATCACATGATCAGATTAACTTGTGACTGTGAAAGGGATAGACTTATAATTATTATTCCAGGGTGTACCCAACAATGGTAGTTGTATTTACCACTTAACAAATTGCAGTTAAATACCTACCTACTACTTAAATACCTCCCTAACAGTAATCAAAATTTATGCTGTTCTTCTGGACTATTCCTTATTTATAATTATGAAAGTACAAACACATCATTTAAGGAGTCAGTAGTAATACCACACCTAGCTAGCAGGTCTAAGGAAAATGCCCCATCAGGGAAGTGGCTAACTGGCTCAGAGTCAGCTTGCTCATTAGCAAATTATGTTAATTGATATTTTCTTTGTCTTTCTAGTTCTGTCTGTGGGATTTTCAGAGAAAGGTGTTCCTCCTAAGCAAAACTAACTTATCACAAATATCAAGAGATAACACTGGTCCAAGAAACAACAGTTTACCACCAGACACTGCTGTATGTCGCGTAAATCTTGTGCATAACAAACTTGCTACAGTCACAACACAGTGTGTCATAAAAGTATGGGAATTAGATTTCAGTCAATTTGGACAAGTAACTTGTCACTGTTTACACACTCTAACAACATTCAAACCAAGGTAAATAATGTCATGTGATATGAATGCAATGTGCCGTTTCAGATAATATCCCCACCCATACCAAGGAAGGGTTTTCAAGATTTCAAGAGGGGTGGTAAGAGATAAAGGGAGGAGGAGAGGTCTTTTTCAAAGTTATTTGTGAAAATTGTGTCTGAGGAATAAATAACAAAATAATAATGAATATTTATGACAAATTTATTAACAAATAATATAGTTTGTCTGCCTGTTTGTGTGACCTGTTGAAGACATCACTGTGCTTTATTGTATAAATTGAGCAGTGCCCATTGCTATTAAATAACACATACAGAAATAACTAGTGTACTTGGTTAAACATACTTTCTGTTTTGTATATTTTTAAACATACATATAGGTGTTCTGTATTAGACATTCAACTGAAGAGAGATCCTGATGATTCCTGGTCTGTGTCCATTTCACATGCTGCAGAAGTTTTAGAAAATTGGAATCTTATTGGTTTTCAGGTAAGCAATACATTCAGATATAATGTGTATATATTTTCATCTGAAACACTTCACATTGAGAAACCTGGATACAGTTGCACTGGTTCTGGCATCTTGGAAGAAAAGTAACTGTGCATAATATTAATTAAGATCATCTTCCATTCAGGCTATTGTTCAATCACTATCTTAGAGAATGGTGCAGACGTAATCTACATACACTAACTAGATTTATTGAATATTCAGTGTGAAGTGCCATCTACAGTTGCTGCTATTGTATTCCACTAGGCTCTGAGGTTTAAAGGACAGACACTTCTCAGTACAGGACCAGGATGCCCCACTGAAGGTCATATTTAATAATAAATAACAGTAATGATTTTTTTGTATATTTGCACAAATTTTATAAAACGTGTGTAATAAAATGGACATAACAATAATTACTAGATAATTGTACCAATTTCTCTGATACAAAATTTTGGTAAAAATACTGAATAAGAATGGTGTGAATTTAACTTAGTCATAAGAAAACCAACAAAGTTTAATTATATAATAATCACTTAACACAGATTTTAAAAATTTTGAATTGAACAGTAATCTGCATTTAGTGAAAATGATGTGATTATAGATTTTCTCTTTCACTGAAGCTTCTTAGTAGCATCTCACACACAAGCTTCTGTACTCACTGGTCAGATATTTCTGTTTAGATACAGAATCCCTAGAATGCGTTGACGATGAGGAGGAGGATAAAAGCTGTTCAAACACTTTTAGAACATGGATGTTTCCACACAAGGAGGTTTAAATTCATTTTATTGCTTCTTTTTAATTATAATTTATCATTACAATTATAATAAAACTTAAAATAATTATATTATTATATTATGTTATTACTATTATTATTGTTATTATTATTAAAATTTGTGTATATAGATACTTCATTTAGTCTTGTTAAGCCTGCTCGATTTATATATTTTTTAGGTACTGGTGTACTTTTATTATTATTATTATTATTATTATTATTATTATTATTATTGATTTATTGCTCTTAGTATAATGCTATTTGTACAGACATAAACTAATGGTAGTTATCAAACCTGTTTTTTTGAAGTGTTAATATTACTATTATTATTTTCCTTACCGGTAATTACCATTATTGTTATGGACTTTGTTTCAGCAAATGTGCTGCAGAACGTCTGTGTCTTGCCTGTCTATCAGTCCTTGCACAAAAGTAGTCACTTCTGGTCAAAATGATAACACCATTTCACTCTGGGATACTGCTACTCAATGTCGTAAACACATTCTTTTTGGACACACAGGTGCAGTGATGAAGTATAATATTGCATGACTGTTAATAATCAACATGTCACATATTCTACTGTTTATACCAGAAGGCGTGGAATTTTGCACTGCATGGCGCAAAAATTAGTTCAAAGTCAGCATCTCTGTAGGTTAAGATGCAGTTCAATCAGAAAATAATGTTTTTTTGAAGCCTGAAATGAGGAGTGAAAGAAAGTCTAATAAAAGTGAAGAGATTGTAGTAAGGAGATTAATTTCCTCAAGACAATAAAAAAATATATATAAAAAAAGCATTCCAGTTATAAGCAGTTATCAATATATGATTGTTATGATAATTTTTAGTTTTAAAACTGGTTAAACTTTTAGTAGGATGTTATATGTAGGGACACATATAACACCCTACTACTACTTGATAATAATTTGCGATGTTGTTGAGGTCACAGCTGGGGTTGTTAAGTTGATTAATGGTATACAAGGAGTTGTTTGTTATAACTTGAAATAAATAGGTTTTCTTGCTGGTAGTAACTGTGTATTTTTCTTAACAGGTGCAGTGACATGTACAGATGTTGATATGCATAAGATTGTGAGTGGATCTAATGACAGGACAGTTAAGGTAAATGTCCCGTTTGATTTTTGGTGCTTTCTCTAACTGTTAGGGTATGAGTGACTTACCCACTTGTAGTCAATAATTATAGGGGTATTGAATGGTCTTTGTGAGCATTTGCAAGCATGCAAGCAGTGCATTTATTTTTGAAAGTATGAGCAGTAATAAAATTTGTTTCTTGAGCAGCAAGCACTTTAGAAAATACAGATGGCAGGTAGCAAGCACTTTGGAAATTTTTCTGCTTTCCATAATTTCTCTTATAATGTTTTTTAATAAGAAAAGTTGTTTTGCACCAAGTAATCTTGCTGACAGCTTCAGAACAGGACAATAGCTGCAAAGTTAGGCAACATGTTAAAGATCATAATGCGGTTCAACCAACCCCATCAGCTTACAGCCAATAATATCATGCCTTGTTTGGTGTAGCTTTCATGTGGGTCAGTGGGTGGATGCTCAATCAATCAAGGAGATATAAATCTTTCTAACCACACTAGGAGAAGAAGCTAAAAGCTATTACAGAATCTGAGCAGGTGAGCAGTTGCAAAAATTTTGCAAGCACAAGAAAGCGAGCACTCATCTAATATTTGTAAGCAACATGAGCAAAGGTCAAATTTTGTGAGCACTTTTAACTTGAATGGAACTAGAAAACAAATTGAGAATTGCAAAGTAATTTAAGATCTATTTAAACCCGATAAAGGTAAAAGCTAAAAGCTTGTGGGTTCATGTACATAGACGAGATCTAGACAGAGCTAAGTATTAGTCCAAAAGCAATTCAAAACAAATTGGAACTGTTGAGTCTAAGAAATTGCTAATTAATTTTAAAGTGGTTCAACATTTTGATGATACTATTGACATCATTATCAAGAAATTAAAGTCTTATAGTCATGATTACATCACATGCTCAAAATTCATCCTCAAGCCTTATCTTTATTGTGGTGTTACGGAGTAGGTTGTAAGCAGATTAAGTTGCCCGTGAGGAAGAGACTTGTCTGAAGGTGAAGACAAGTACAATCTGCCTTAACAAAGATAGGGGAAGTACTACACGGTACATTGAGAGGTAAAACAGGAGTGTTTGTATCGGTGGTAATTGGGTTAGGTAATTATAGTGAAGAAGGACACTTAAAGTTGTCTGGATCTGCCTGATGGCCATTGCAGGCCAAGCTGGGACTTGCAACTGATGTTTTCATGGGCACTGCTCAAGTAGGGCAATTGATCAGGCAATTTGCAGTATGTACACATGTGCTCAGTGGCCACCTGGTTAGACTGGTTGGAGCAAGTGTTGGTTTGGCTCCATTTTTTACAATATGTTTTAGGTGTAATCGCTGGTAGACGAGCTGTGGGCTGTTTTTTTTTTCTTAGTAGCCAGTGGCAAGGGATGGAGCTAACATTAAACTGCTCAAGCTCTGGAAGCTAATCGTGCCTCAAAGCAATCGAGAACAACATAATGAAAAGACGGAGCAGAAAACCATTTGTACTTGTGTGGCAAATGCATCAATGTCATTAAATGGGTTGACATGACCCCCTGTTGCTTGTTGCTGGCAACCTGCATGATATCTAAATAACCATACATGTACATCAATTTGGCCATAGACAAATCTTTGTCTGCTAAGCCGAAAGGGACTTGTAAATGCAGCCACTCTTGTGGAGCCACTATTCTAACATTGTAATCAAACTCTCCCAAAGACTTATACCAATGTTTGGAATCTGGTGGACTATTAATATGATGGCACAGTTTGAAGTTTGACAAGTGGTGACTTGGTGTTGGTCTTTATTTGAGCTTCCAGCTCTAATTTCCAACTTTTGTTGCTAATTGTTCTGTAGTGCAAGGAGTCAAAGGTCAGTGCTTTGTTTGCCACAGTTTTAGGAACTGTATGCTCACTGACAACTCTTGCACGTGACATTTTGTCATGGCTGATGGCGGTCGCATTTGGATTAACTAGTTCAGCATTTTGGACTGTTCAATGCAAAGGAATTTCAAATTGAAAGCCTCGGGCTTTTTATTTATCTTTTCCTGGTCACTGAAGTCATTGGAAAGTTAGAAGTCATTGGAAGTGAGAGACAAGAAGGCATGTGACCAAAAGGGGACCAGAGGGGATTAATATTATTATTGAATTCCTGTGAGGATTTTGTATTTCTTATCAAAGGCTTGACAGAATCAATAAAATCTGTTAGTGTGTACAACATCTTGAGTCTCTGGTTCTTGAGGTGAATGTAATATTATTTAATTAGATATTAAATCATGCCATAAGAGTTCAAGAGATTGACAACCTTATCTTGCAAGCTTCAAAAAATACATTTTGACTTAATTGACAGTTACATGGACCTGGACCATTTTATCGTGTAAATTTTATTTTTTTTGTGTAATATTCGTTCCAATGCTTTTCTTTTTAATATTTTAGAGTCTCATATTGTTCTTTATATTATTGTTGCATATTTGAGAATCTTTCTTTATTATTAATTTTGAATGGATCATCTTTTTATGCTGTAAATATTTTAAGAGGGCCACTGATTTTTTTAGTGATTACTGTTATGTTCTCGAAAAATAAAGTTGATTATTATTTTATTATTAACAGTGTTTTTTTGCTCTACATCACACTGGATCTGTCTTCTAGGTGTGGTCTTTAGAAAGCGGTGATTGTCAGTTAACACTACCTGGTGATCATTCTTCTGGTGTGTCAAGTGTTACTTTCAATGACCAATGGGTTATTAGTGGTGACAATTCAGGAGAAATCAAGGTATTCCTTCCACGGCAATTTTGCACATATTGCTAAGACATTAATGATGAGATTGTGTTTAGATGACACACAAAACAGTTAATTGCTTGTTTTGGGCTACACAATGAATGCTTTGAAAAAACATCCACTTTCTTAGACGTTTGGTACCTTCAAGAAAGTTTAACCTCAAGGCTGTCTTAATACATAACCTGGGAAACATGCATAATGTGGGAAACTATTAAATGAGAATGAGAGTAATGTTTGTGATCTTGTTTTTTATAATTTGTATGTTCTGTCAATTTGCCTACTGACTACCAGTAAGTGGCAAGTGGCAATTAACACTAACGAGAACAACAGCAGCAACATTTTTTTTTTCGGTATTTCCACACAGTATATTGTTTTACCTTATATATAATAGAACTAAAATAATAATAATAATAATAATAATAATAATAATAATAATGATAAGTATGGGTAATCAAATGGTGACGAGTGAAATTAGGAAATAATTTCCCGCGCGTTTTGTCAAAATTCTAATAATTATTAGAATTTTGACAAAATGCAATAGTGAAATTATTTCCTAATTTCACGGGTATACCATTTGGTTACCTTTTAATATCATGGGTGACAAATTACGCTCACAATCCTGGGTTACGGAAGCATTGCCATAGGAATTTTATAATTTCACATGTGAAATTATAAATTACGGCTGAAATTTCGCGCCAAAATTAAGGAGTAATTTGTCACCCATGATATTATAATAATAATAATAATATTTCTTTAATTCCGTTCGTTAAAAATACATATAAAACAAATGTTACAATGAGCTACTAAAAGCAGAAAAATACATCATGGTACTTACATTTTACAATAATATCTAATAATTGGAATGAATTATGAATAGCGATTAAAAATTATTCCTTCTCTTCTACATTATTCCTTTGCTACTTAAGTTATGTTTAAACACTAGTCTATTATATAACTCCCTGGTGATCTATTATAGTCAATCTATTATATAACTGAATTACAATTAAAAGTAATAATTTTGATTTGTGGTCTCAGAACACTTTGTTTTCATCTAGAATGGGCAGCTTCTAATTCGTTAAAATGCTATTCTATTTTGCAACGTTTCTGGTGTAAGAAAATTCATCAAGTCCTCTTTTGATTAGCTAACATTTGATGTGATTTGAGGGTGATAATGCAAACCTCATTACTGATAATTGTCACTTAATGCCTAGCCTCTTTCAATTTAGAAGTAATTTCCTGTATATCTTTTCAAATTGTTTTTATTTATAAATCTGCAGGTGTGGGATTTTGCTGTTAATAGTCTGTCAATATTACAGAGTCTAGACTTACCATCAGGAATGGATCAACAACACAGATTTTGACATGAAACATATTGTCAATAAAGTTAGGGATACATTATTGTATTTATTCTATTTGTCTCTTTCACACTCTAGGTACATTAATGTATATTAAATTTACATTATTTGCACATTTTTAAAATAACTTTTAGCCAAAAAATATATTGTTGATATTAGAATCTATGTATATACATTTCCAGATTTTTACTTCTTTGTTCTATATGTATAAAAACAATTGTCTTGTACACTGTATTATTAAGGGTTATGGTAATGTTTTTTGTTGTTCTTGCAAATGTTTGTTTTCTTCCTTTCCACTCATCTATTGGGATAACATAAATTAATGTCTAGAAAAGGAATTGAACCACAGTTCACAGTTTGAAAAGAGGTGAACAGGTGAATATACGTCCATTTTATACAGTGTTCTCACCAGGCTGCAGCCTTGCAGGATTCCTGCAAGAAAAACTGATATGGCGCATTAAAAGCCAAGAAGATGCGCCCATTTGGGCACGAAGGCAAGCTACTTGTCAAACTGACTTTAGAGTAGGGACTTTGGAGTAGTTTAGTGGTCAACCTAACACCCCCGGCAATTTGCTTGTTCAAATGAATAAAAAAAGTGCTATCAAAAGATTCAGTCTTTAATTTTAGAGCCGTTAATTTTGTTGTTCCCACGTACGTGGTGAAGATTGGTGTATACATCGTTATGGAATCATAAACACTCGTCCGCCATATTGGACCGGGTGGGTACCTCATGTAACAGACTATTTGGAGTAACTTTGTCCCCCTAATGTTCTTACAGGGCCCCTATTTCTCAGCAGAGGGGGGCCTGGGACTCCCCAAGGCAAAATTCTGGTGAAAGCACTGATTTATACACAATTTTGTGTTAAAGGTACTACTCATTTTTAAGTTCCTGTTGTTGCTATTTCCTTATGCATTATTTTATCAGTTTAGTATTATCACTTACACATTATCAGTTAAATATTTCACTTGATTTTATCTCAGACATTTGAAACATTGAATGCTTTGTTTTTTACAAAAAGCCTCGGATTATGTTGTATCAATATTTGTTATTAGTATATACCACACAAGTGAATAGTGCTTTTCGGACACGCTGACTGGCTCGCTTGGAGGTGATTTCACCTCTGAGCAACCGAAGAAAAACAGAATGGCTTCCCATTGCAAATAGAGTTACTCTTAATCAAGTAAGTTGCTCTTTGGACTGCTAGTTATTCAGTTTGTGTGGTATATACTAAAACAATTATTCATCTAAGTGTTGGTGAAAGGGAAGCAGGTTGTTTCGCCCGATGTCCTGTTCGCCCGGAGTCGTTTCGCCTGGACCCAGAGTCGATTCGCCCAGAGTCTGAAGTTGTTTCGCCCGAGAGTTGAGAATAAGTCTTTTTCTATTAGAAATATCTGAGAATCACAAGAATCAAGTCAAGTTCAAGATTTTTTGTGATCAATGGATGGATGGATGATTGAGTTGCAACAAAGCTCATAATTGTCAAACAAATCCCGTTGATGAATGTGTAAAACAAAGCTCGTGGCTTGTGGATGAATCAAGATGGCGGCTTAAAAGTGATGACTCATCGATTGATCCATTGACCGGCACAAAACATCGCGAATCTGATTACAGTCTGTTAAGAAAGCTCCCTTACTGAAGCATAGGGCATAATTTATATCATGCGAATCAACTCTCAGTCCGGACGAAACGACTTCATACTCTGGGCGAAACAACTTCAGAGTCCGGGCGAATCGACTCTGGGTCCGGGCGAAATGACTTCATACTCCGGGCAAAACAACTTCAGACTCCAGGCGAATCTGGAGCCTGGAAGGAACCTAGAACCATATCTTGTTAGAAAAAGAGACTGGAGGAGTTAAGGGCGAACCTTTCTTGTTGTGTTAGGGTTGTGCAAAATTCTTGAACCTTTGGTGTGGTTTTCTAAAACCTAAAATTCTTCCTACTACATCAATTACTCTGCAGCACTTGCATGTTATTGGACTTATGCATTGGACACAGTTGACCTTTTCATGTCAAGAAGATATATTGCACAACGGCCATTAGTCTTAACATCTTCTTATTTCATAATTTTTACCATTTATTGTGGGAAGGGAAGGTGAAGGCAAGGTGAATGGAATTACTAGATGAAAAATGAGACGTCTTCTAAAATCCACACATTTTATTTAGATTCATATTCTTGAACACACAATTAATATACTCTCTACATGTACGTCTTTTAACTTTACAAAGTGGGTTCATTAAGACAGCTGTATCATGAGGCCATTAACATTCTTTATGAGAAAGGATTGATTAATAAAATATGTCTGTAAAGCATATACTGCCAATAAACTATTTTAACACAAGTTTTTTGCCTAATTCTTAGTTAAATTACAGAATGTAAAGACCACAATGATTTATCAAAATTGAGGTTTATTTTTAACGAGCAACACAAGTTGAGCAAAATCCGGGAAGAAGGCAGCTGTTCTGTCTTGCAAACCTCAAAATGAACTGGAGTCCAAGAAACCACAATCTTGGTGAGAATAAAATAGTAAATAAAACCACCCTGAATCAATGATGAACAGTGCAAAACCCAAAGTGCATCATTTTTTCATCATTCAAATGGGGAAATGGGGAGCGGAGTGGTCTTAATTTTTCATTTAAAATGTCCAAGGTTGCAGAGAGTTGTTCCTCTGTCCATCTGTTTCAAGCTTTTTTTATTGTAAAAACTGTTATCTAAGTTCAATAATTACCACTCTTTTCTGATAGTTTTGAATAATATACAATTTAGCAAAATATTATGTACTTGTATGTTATGCCTTACTCTGATATGCCATGTTCCATCAAAAATGTTATTTGCTTCTTGCCATTTGATATATAGTACATTGATATATAATAAATTAACTGAACTCGCCTATAGTACACTTTTATCGGATGTATTACCCTGTATGTAATTTTTATGTAGCAACCTTCACAAAAAATGCTGCTTTGAAAGCTAGCATCATAACTTAAAACATCCATTATTGGAACTTTATTTTACAAAATTTCTCTTTTAGAAAATGCTAAAATTATAAACCCATTGAGCTAAGCTTGAGATACTACAAGTACAATGTAATTATGTTGGCACAATTACACCTTTTCTCTGAATATCAAACTGGTTTCATTTGTTATGTGCCAGAAGACTGCCATCATTGAAGTTAATTTCTGTTAGCAACACCCAGCAGCTTCCTACTATGCCATAAATCAAACTTAATGAGATATTAACCCCCTGATCACGTCTTGTAAACATTACCAAATGTCATTGTTGTTCCCATCCAACTCAAAACAATCTGTAAAGTCATTGTCTGTCTCTGCCCATGGATGCTCTTCTTCGTACATTGAGGGAGGGGAGGGTGGCATGTTAAATACAGAATGTGCAGCATCAGTTAATGTGGTTGGTGATGGTGTTGCCAAGTTTTCGCGAGGTGGTAATAGTCCTATCCCTCTAATTGTCAAGTCAAGGTTAGGTTCAATTTGAAAGTTATCGCCATCTGTGCTGTCATGTGATGGTGGCGGGCTCAAGCAAACAGGTGTTGTGAATCCAGAAAAACTTCTCACAGGAATTGAGCTATCAAATGAAATTCCATGGGCATCTGCAATCTCTCGTATACTTTCATCTATTTCATCATTTGTCAACACGGTCATCCAGCTGAATTCTTCTTTTATAACACCAGAAAATGGAGCAACTTCTTCCTCCATGAGAAATTCATTATCATCGTCATCCTGCCTTTCAATCTTAATTTTAACAGGTTTAAATTTCTTTTTTGCCAATGGTTCATGATCATCATCTTGGTCTTGTTTAGAAAATGAATTTTTAAGACTGTCTGATGACCTCTTGGATGTTGCCTTTTTACAAGTTTTCAAAGAACTTTTCTTGGATGGCTTTTGTGTGTTTACACCTCTTCTCCTTTTAAACACACCATCTACAAACATGTCAGCATATGCAGGGTCAATTTTCCAAAAACCTCCTTTCCCAGGTTCATTTTTGTTTCTGGCCACCTTTACAAAGCACTTGTTCAAAGACAAGTTGTGGCGGATTGAATTCTGAAAAGTCAACAAAAAGAATTCAAAATAAAATTAGATTCTGATTGTAACTTTCTAACAAAAATGTACTTAATTATAAAAATGTCTGTTGTTTATGATCCTTTCATCCATCCCATTTTTTGCCTCTTCTTCAAGAAATAAGGCCCCCAAAAAATGGATTCTCTCACAGGCTAGAGAGAGGTACTTTCTTTTTTATCCATCAGATTTTGATTTACAACCAGCCATACCACTCATTTACTAGCCATGTAATCTGCAACTTCTAAAATATTATTAATTTTATTTTTAAAACATTCTGAACCTGATGAGAAAAATTTTAGCAACACTTACTTAAGAGAGTCAAGTTTTGTCAAATTTGCCTGATCAATGTAATATCCATTTTGGAAACATGTAGAGGTTTTAATTCCTTTAATCATAGTTAGTAGAGGGGGACCCCCTCTACTAACTATGCTTAAATCTATTTGTAACTTATATGATTATATAGAGATCAGGTTGTTTTTCTGCAAAAGATCTGTAAATGGTAATTTATTTAATACATGCAGAACAGTATGCAATAACTGGAGGCTAAGAAGGATTAAATTATTGATAATGACCCATGAATGTCTTGAAGTAGGCATAGCTTTTGCTCAACATAATTATAATATTCCACCTGTCAACTTTTTTATTATGTTGTGAAGGAGGCACTAATTTTAATAAAAATTGGATATATTGCTTCTGCCAAGGTAAGAAATTGCAAATTACTATATTGTAGTGTTTCGTATCCTTTTATAAAGGTAGTTCAGGGTGCTGTCCTTCAGGCTACAATAATTATTATCACCCTTTATGAAAACAATTTTGACATTATTGAAGAATAGTTTTTGCAGACATCAGCAAGAATAAGAAAGTGACAAGGAGGTTAAGGATTGAACATCTGAAAATTTGAAAATAGTTTTTCAGATTGGAAAAAAAATCAGTAGACAACAGTTTTAACCAGTAGTGCACAAAATTATGCTTTTGATATCACATTTATGAATAATTGAAAACTTATCTTTAGAATCAGAAGGCTTTATTTTTAAACTAATGTAAAGGTACAATAGGCTCTGCTTTTTCATGGGTTTACACCAATGACATTCTGGACTCAATATGCACCACCTAATTAGGACAGGCTATTTTTTCAGACGATTATGTTACCTCCTATTCTATTCAACCAACATACGGAAAATTCATGCTAATACCCAGTAATACCCCAGTGAGATAATGTGAAAAATGCATGGAAACTTATTAAATTTGCATGGAAACTTCTCTTGCACCAAAACATGATTTTTTGGGGGAGAATATTTGCTAAAAATTTAATGGTTTTAAAGTGAAACCGTGTTTTTTTCTTCAAAATTATTTTTCTTCTGATAATTTAAAGTCATCAGCTGCATTCAATGACGTGAAGTGTTTAGCCACTAAATCTCTATTCACCGAGCGAAACGGAAAATAGAAGTCCACCCACGACATTGAATATATTGGTCGATATTAAAAAGTAGAAAGAAAACAGAGAAAACGTTTAATAAACCGTATTGACGAGCTTTACTCTTGAAAAGTCCTATTGACTATCGTATGAGACAATCCAGTTATGACTGAACGTTCGAAAAGTAGATTCAGTGAACGGGAAGATGATGTCAGTATTTTTAGACAAAAAGGATCTTTTTGGATTAAAAGTTCATGCATAGTCTGAAATACCCAATATGTTTTCTTTACTGAAAATTTCACAAAGTTGCTCAAAAAATCTTGTCATACTATTATTATAAAACAAACTATTTTAGTATTCCATTTCGTTGTCCGCGAGTTATTAAATACTTCGGGACAAAAGATATCATGACCTGCCTGAGTCTTGCAAATTCTCTTGCTGCGACGCGGAAATTTTTCCTATCCGGCTTAAATATTTTAGAGGCTAACCCGCAAGAGAAGGTTCTTTTTCTAAGATTAAAGGAAAAGGCTTCATGGAATAATCGCATCATCTTGGGCTTCATAATGAGCACATGTAAACGTGACAGCGATATTATCTTTACTTGACGTTTCTTCCTTCTAAACTAGGAAGCCGGTGGAAGTTTCTTTTGTAGGTCTGTAAAACCCACACTAATTTTAAACAATAAAAGATAGAACTCATTTACCTGCCATGTGGGATCCGCAACTCGATAATACATGAAGTTTTCTTTGATCCACTTGTAAATTGCGCTGAGTGTAATCTTCGTCTTGTTGGTTTCTCTCATGGCCATACAAATTAGTGTGGCGTAAGAATAAGGCGGTTTGTGGTTGGCATCGTTTTTGTAATCAATGTTTGGCTCTTTACAGTGGACGTCTTTAAATCCGTCGCTAGTTTCGCTGCGATCGTCGCAGTCGCATGAATTCGTTGACGGGCACGGTGAAGGAGCTATAGAAGAAGTCGAGGGTGCTATGTCCTGAATACTAATGCTATGCAGCCATTGAAGATTTGTTAAACTATCGTCTAGCGAAACTTGTTCTTTCTCTTGGTCTGTAGGGTTCTGGGCCTTCCAATTTGCCGCAAATCTTTCAGCATATGATTGCACTGCAACCGGCATCTTGTTGTTCATAATAACCCGTCGCCGACTAACTTTGATGAATAATTTTAAGCAGCTGTCCCGTTTTAGATCTTTTCGCGCCCGCTAGATCAAGTCCAAATGCTATCGAGGTTTGCGACGCTGTATTTCCTGTGTGCTTTGATTAACTTGTCAATGGTTATGGTTTTTCCAGTTGATTTACCAAGGCAGGTTCAGGCGTTTGACGCACGTACGATTGTCAGAGCTGTAACACTGGGAAATTGTAGCAATTAATTACGTATATTTAGAATGCAAAGCAACCTCGTCTAGTGGCCTTGTCGATTGGAAGCAATAATCTGCGACAATGATAGAGACAGAGAAGTGCCGTACTTCTTGATGGAATCTAATTTGAAAGAACAACAAAAATATACCGAGGTGAATAAAGCGTTCTATTGACGAAGACAATTTCAGCAGGTAGAGAAAGTCCACTTTAGATCGGTGTGAAACATTTCCGTGCCATCAAATGGTGCAGGATGTGAAGATGACGGTACTCGATTTTATGCTATCGGAAAAATAACCACCAATTTTTTACTTTCCCACTTAGCAGGTAGAAGCAAACACTCGTTGCAAGCAAGCGTGAGTTATATGTAATGAATGAGCATCGTCGCCGGCTATTATTCTAGTCTACCTGAAATAATCAAAGTAACAAAGCGCTATCAACAACTTTCTGCGATCTGATTGGACAACGAGTTGCTATGGATTAATCTCGTTATCTTCAGACGCCAAATGCAAAATGCTGATTGGCTCAAGGTTGCTATGATATCGCAGTTGTTTATATCGTCCATGATCCAGCGCGTGCTTGAAGTTGAGCTCAACCGGAAATGGTTACGAGCTTATTTGAAAAAACAATAACCTTAGCAACGAGTCACATTTCTCTTCCGCTAAAACAAAATGTGTGAGAAACATTTGCTCCTAGATCATTTCAGCGAAGATTTCACTGTGTTAGGGACGTGCTTTATAGCAGTCAAAGAGCATAGGAAATGGAATAAACTACTGACGTAATTTAACCGCAAAAGGTTAAGTGTTTCTGCGCTCTATTGAGTTGGAAAATTTCGCAATGCCTTCTCTGCCTCATAGTTCTTCTATTTTCTTTTTCCCTGTGATCAAGATGTGACGGCAAAGCCGTAGATAAGGCTTAGAATGATCTTTTTCGTTATGTTTTGGCGTTTAGATGCAAACACAGAATTTAGAAGGTATAAGCCGAAGAACACATCGACATCCAGTTTTCATTAGCACGTTTGACAATGATTGCCGCGACCTTCATTCCAGCAAGGTCGCCATGACCACGAGCATGATTCAACACACGAAAACGAAATGAAATTTTATCTTCAGAAGAAAAACTAATAAAGCAAAACAAAACACTGTAATTTCTTGATTTGACTTGTGCGTCAATCTATCTTTCAATTGACTATGAAATCCTGACATGATTTACATAAATACCGCAAGGTGGTACTTAAATTTCTTCAAACATACATTTTTGTGGACTGGGAAAAATTGTGTGGTTTTTGATATTGACACACTTATGTGTAGAACTCTATTCGAAGAATATTGACCTTTCAGTGCAATTTTAACAGTACTTTTGAATGACGGAAATATCGCTGTACGTCACGCGGAGGATGGCATCCACGCACACGTACAGTGCACATGTAGTACGCAAACTGGTTTTCTAACTGTCAAAGATGCTCTAAGCAAAAACATAAACCCCGTCATTAAATCTGCATAGTGATTGACAGTAAGCTTCCTTGTTGCTGTCCAACAACTATTTAGAAATGTATTTTTCCTTTATTAACATTGAGATGGCGGTAACAGTACCCTGCGTAGCTACGTCGCTGTTCGTCCAAACCACCAGCTACGCATATTCGGCACAAGGTTTATTACATTTTCCAGTCTGGTTAATTGAAAATGACATGTTGCTTCCTTTCTTTTTTTATTAAAAAGCTACCTTTACTCTGTAGAACCAGATTGAAAATTAAAGGAAGAATTTACAAAAACGAAAAAAGAAAATTGAAAGTTTCCTCCAAATTTAAGGTTTAAAACGGCAAGGATCATACCAGTCAGGCGTTTTCCGTTTAATTAATTTCCAATAAGACTGAAAACCTCAAAAATAGAAGCGATAGGAAACAGACGCTTCAAACATCTGCAGGTGGCTACTTATCAAAATTGCCAAAAGCGATATGCCTTCCCATGTATTTGTATTTGAATATTTCTTTACGCACCGTTTTGACAAATATTTTTCACTCCTGAAAAAATTCGTTAAAATTTGTTGGGCACTGCCCAACTCCTTTGTAAACAGGGTGTTATCTAAATAAAAACGAGAGTTAAAAAAAATAAAGCAACAGATATTCAAATTTAGTTTATCACTCTTCTCCATCTTTTATTCACTTTGTTAGCTTTTGTTCGTTCATGATCAGCTGATTGGAAGCGGTGTTGTTGATATTAATCTAATGTTCGCGGTCGAGTGGTCGAGCGGACAGCCAAGTGCCAGTTTACAATGAAAACGATTTTAAGTACGAAGCGAGGCGAGTAAATATCGGCGGCCTAATGATCTCTTTTCTGCATATCTGTTTTCTATATTTTTGTTCGACTGAAAATAAACATCCGTTTTGTTGAAAAACAAGTATAGTGTTTTGGCGGATCACAAGACAATAAGGCCGAAACGAAAAGTTAGAAAAGCACCTTATGAATACAAAATGGTTCGTTTTTGTCGCTTTATCTATCTATATACATTCACACGAATACCCCAAAGCCGGACTTTTCATAACGAACTGTGTTGTAAGATCTAACTCTTTTGGGTTTCCGACAATTTCATTGCCCATAGCAGCCCCCGCCATAGCAGTGCTCCGTTCCACAAAGCATCCTTTAATACATAATTTTTTGGAGATGGAGGAGGGAGGGGGGAGTTCAACTATTTCCAAAAAAATTCCTGCACAACAGAAACCTTTGAAAAAATTATGCACAACCTAGAGGTGAAAGAGAAATTTAATGCCCAAAAATTGTCCATCCGCCTTCCCTAAAAAATCATGATCCGTCCCTTAGTAGCTCCCCTAAAATCCAGCATGGAAGTTTAAAAAACACGGTGTTTCAATAGATATATTCCTAGTTGCGATTTGTAAACGAGTGGAAACGCGAAGCGTGGAAACGAAGTTTCTTACGGGGACTCCGATATGCAAATGTGTCACTGACTCACTCATTTCTTGATGCTGCTACCGTAAGAGTTGAGCTCCATTCTCACATTTCAAACAAAGATGCACTTTACGCAAATCTAAGCGATAACGAGAGCACTAAGTACTTACTTAGAGCTGACAATTAGAGTTACATCAACTATAATAGGTAAATATATTAACTTAATGTTTAAAAAAAGAAAAGAGATTCTCAACTTACAAACGAAATGAGCATTATAATATTTTTTAGCCTACAAATTTCGTGGTTAATTTTCTTACAGCGTGAAAACTACTTAAAGGTATATATTTTTTACGTACATTATTCTAAGCTGGAAGCACAAATATAGGAAAACATTTGCAATCGCGTGCTCGTTTATCCTTAGCAAACTCTTATTGAAAGTGGCACCTTGTTGTTATAGTGTACTGGCCTTTTTAGCTTGCTGAATTAAGGCGACTTAGGGCGACTTAAGGCGATTTAAGGCGACTTTAGGCGACTTTGTGCGACTTTGTGCGACTTTGCGCGACTTTGCGCGACTTAAGGCGACTTAAGGTCCCAGAGTAGGCCTAACTCTTTGTAATTTGCCGTTCCTTGGTTCAGGCTCACTCTAATGGACCTTGCCTTCGGATTACTTTTCCACCGATTCAAAACAATAGTCGACCGGTTAAAGACAGTTTATTGTCGCGACAGGAATCACCAAATGCAATCAAAATATAACTGTTCACAAAGCCAAGGCGATACAAAGTGTGCATACGCGAGGCAAAACGTTCCCGCAGGAACCTGACCTACTGTAGGTCTGTACCACGGCAACAGCGACAGCTGACTCTTTGAATTTCAGTGGTTACTGTTTCTGCATTTTTATAAAGTCATTTGTATGACATAATAATGTTTTTCTTGGCAAATGTTTTTGAGCAAGATGTATAAGCTCGTTTAGAAAGTAGTATCCATAAATAAACAAACTCAGCTCTTTTGTGCGTTGACTGAAATGTTGTCCTTTTGGTTTTTGTTTTTTCCCTTTTTTATTAGTTTAACATTCCCTGTTCGGTTCACAGTTATAAAATGTGGCAAATGAATCGCTTGTGGCTCACACAGATTTATTTGTATCTCTGGTACATTCCAGATTTAATTCACTTAGTGATATCCTTGTAATACCAACAACTAATTGCATTACAACACTTGCCTTCTCTCTCGCATCGTTATCATTTATATCTTAGTTCTAGGATACACTTTTTTTATTAACCCTTTCTCCTACATCATTCCATGCTGTCGAAAAAAAAAACCACAATTTCATTTCCCACTATGTACATAAAAAGAAAAAAAAAAAAATAATAATAATAATAATAAAAATAATAATAATAATAATAATAATAATAATAATAATAAATGTAGGTTATTGCCTACCTATTTTATACCAGTCTAACCTGCGCATGAGTAGCAGATGAACACATGAAATGAATACGGCTAATGTGATTTAGTCTTTTCATGGATAGCTTTACTTTGTGTGGCCCTGAATATATTTGTACTTGCTGTGATCAGTTGTGGTACTGATCATCAGTTACAAAGTGCGACGATAATAAATACTGTACACCAAGTGCACAAAAATCTAATTAATGTGAGTGTAACTGGTAAAGCTAGTGTAAACAATACGAGTTAGCTCAACCTGCCATTCAAACCTAAGTGATGAGAAGTTACCAGTCTACTTTAAGGCTAACAAAATGAATTTTCCTGTGAAACCAGAATGCTTAAACTTTACACCTTTAGGAGAAAGATTAAAATCCCATGTATCTCATTCATGCAAATAATATTATGTGAACTCCCTAGAGGTGGACAATTATCTATTCATGGCAATGTTGTTAATGTACCAGCTGATGTGAATTCAGTTGTAAACACTCTGCCAAAACC
>Ga0126337_10000565_pt1 | contig 19274 bp, 23 predicted proteins | sample DipCmetagenome_FD_92527 | JGI IMG/M metagenome (GOLD analysis project Ga0126337, IMG submission 92527) | Coral microbial communities from La Bocana,Puerto Morelos, Mexico - Diploria C A metagenome | ecosystem: Host-associated > Invertebrates > Cnidaria > Coral | place: La Bocana,Puerto Morelos...
TTTGCGAATTTGTTCTTCCTTTGTGGTGCCATTCTCTGCTGTTTCCAAGCCCGCTCTCGGTGAGCGGCTGCGCAACTCCGCCATTGTCCCAGTGGGGAATTAGAAATGGTCGCGTTGGGGTTTTTTCATACTTTGAAAGTAAGATGTGTGTCGCAGTGCGAATGTACCGCCCAATGGCAGCGAATTAACGACGCACGAACGACGACACGACGACGACACGACGACGAGACGACGACGAGACGACGACGAGACGACGACGAGACGATGACGAGGCGACGACGAGGCAGCAAAACAAAGCGAACACAGGTCCAACCCCAGACCCCAACTATAAACGGGAACCCTTCGCTACGCATTCGGGAAAAATGTAAACAAAAGAAATAGGCTCGAAAGCCAAAGGTGAAAAAGCCAAAACCCTCAAAATCTTAAACTCTTGAGAAACACCATTGCAAGATGCAGCATTATACCAGCTGGTGGAGTTTCAACCCATTTGAAAAATGTGCTCGTCAAATTGGATCATGTCCTCAAGGATCGGGATGAAAATAAAAAATGTTTGAAACCACCACCTAGTCGTTATATGTCGTTATGAATTATAAAACTCAGATTGCGCAAAAAGGTGCCTCCATCTTGCACAATGGACTGAAGGCGACGTAGCAGCCTCTGCTGCGCCTGAGGTCGTTCTGCAGGAAGGTTGATGACTTATCATTCCATCAACATCGGAACGAGGTACTGTTGATGGTTCAGAAATCCCAAACAACTACCCTGGATGGTGCTAAAACCCTGTAAATAGTGGGATAAATTACTTACAGTATCAACTGGTGCAGGATTTCTGAATCATCAACAGTAGCTTGACTTGTTTGAATCTCTGTGGCCATGATCTGTTCACGTCAAATTTGGCCCCGGGAGATGTGTGGAAAATCCCTCCTGAGTTGGAGCTTGGAATAGGTCAAAGTCGGAAAGTGCGCAGCGGTGCTGAGCATTTTTTTGAAAACCCAAAAACACCGGGAGCTGTCCTTCAATGACTTGAAAGACAAGCATATGTATCCTCTAAACTTTACTGTATCCTGTGGCCATGAGTGACCAATTTTAAAAGCTTCAGTGAAAATTCCCTCTTTCCAAACAGAACACATTCATTTTCCCTACAAAATCTGTTTCATTCTGTTTCTCAATGCTACTGACCCCCCACTTCAGACTTTGGGTCTCCATTGGTTTCCAGCCAACAACGTCACCTTGGGCTGCTCAGACCTCATCAATTGGGGAAATGGAAATGGAATCCGGGTGGTGACTGGAATCTTGGACCAAGATTCGCAGTTCAAGAGATACTGTATCTTAGAGGTTCAGGATACTTAGGATACGTGAATAGTAAACCAGGGTTATAACCTCTATAAGTGGGTTATATGTCCCCTAATCCTAGGCTTATAAACCTGCATATAACCAGTTACTAAGTATCCTGAACCTCTAATTATCTACTTGTTTTTTTGTATCCCCAAAAAAGGTGTTCATGGTGAATAGACTGGAGATGAGGGTTTTCCCCTTAATTTCAGAAAAATTGCCACATGTTCAAACCGTCAATGGGCCATGGGATGGGAATCAAATGGCTTTCAGTTTTAAGCCAGTTCCAGTAGTGTTGATTGCAAAAAAACAAGTGAGTACAGTGCGTACAGAGTACACCGGAAAAATGATAACACATACACAAGCAAAGACTCAAGGACACTGTATATGTTCTATCTTTTGTCACAACTCAAAAAACTCAAGTTTTGTTTATCTTTCCAACTTCACATAGCCAGTAGCCTGAGATTTCGGTGTATTTTTGATTATTTTCTAGTTGGTGGCGTGACATCGCGGTTTGAGGTTGGCCACAAATGGATTGGGTACTTTCCATCTGGATAGCTACTATCAATCCATAACAACACTCATTGAAACTTATGGTACAAATCCCTTTCAAGTGTGTGTGTTCTCCATCCATCTCAGTCTCAGTGACAGTTCAGCAAGTCCAAAGCTCCTTTTCAACTCAGCCAAAAGCGCATCAGCGCCTCGGTTACTGGAGGATTTTCCGTCGTATCGTGACTTCCCGGACCGCTACTAGTGGTGGGGGGAAAAGGTGGAAATTTCCACATGGGAATGTTATATATATATATAACTTATATAACCCATCTGTTTCGACAAATGCTGGAATGGGGAAGGGAAAAAGGGCGGGTTAACGGTTCTTCGGATTCGTTTTTTTTGGATACCCCATTTCATAACAATCCCGGATCCACTACAGATTTTATTTCAAAAATCCAAACCATCAAGGACTTTCTAGGCACCCAATTTACCATTGAAAGCTGAATCTACTGCAGCCTTCAGGCCCCCCCAAAAAAAAGCAAAAAAAAACTGGGCACCTGCAACACACAATTTGAAGCAACTGAGTCCCTGACCGATTTCGTTCGTTGGCACCTTGGGTCGCGTAACGCAATTCTGAAATTCATGGAATTTGCAGATTGCGAAAAAAAAAATGCAGCGAAGTAACACGAGGCAATGCCAGTAATCTGCCCATCTGTTTCCTGGCGGATCCCAAGGTTTCAGAAGGATTCTGAATAAAAACATATGCAAATATAGTATCTACAACGTAAATGATGACCCAGAAACATGCGATGTTAATCTATGTAATGTAGGAAACATACCATGCAGTTGTACTCAGTGCCCCCACAAGAGTTGAGCTTTGGAAATTGGCTCACCGCCACCTCAGTGTATCAACAACGGCCACAAGCATAACAAACCCTCAAGGAAAAGCGGGTGAAGACAAATGGTAAGCTTTCAGGGAATGGATACATATCCCACCGAACGGGAAGTTCGGAAAATCATCGACTTCAAAATGCCATTTTTATCCGGGATATGTTAGTTCCCTTGGAGGGGTAAGCTTTCAGAGTTTCACTTGAAATTGAAACTTGAAAAAAGTGTTCGAAAAAATGCCATTGCAGAAACCACATCGCCCCTTTTGTTTGGGGGCGCGTGACTCCGGATCTTCTCGGCAATCAGTGTCGCCCTGCGAGACAGTTCACGCCTTGGCAAGTGGATTCAGAGTGGCCTCCAAAGGCCAAGTGAATTGTGGGTTGGAGGTTTTTTTGGGGGGTGACTTTTTCTAGTTGGTGGTTTCAACCCACTTGGAAAATATTATATAGTCAAAATTGAAATCTTTCCCCAAGTAGGGATGAAAATAGAAAATATCAAAAACCACCACCTAGTTTTGCAAATGTGGTTTAAAAAAAAAAACACGCAGAATGGGATAGCAATGAGGCTGTGCATAAGCCATATAACATAATGTATGAGTAAGTGGTGCCATATGGAAATCTACCGCTAGTCTCATATGGATATGGAACAGCTCTATAATCTAGGGACACATCTACACAAGCCGCGCCCAAGCAACGGTGGTATTGACAACAATGCATCCCTATACCAAGTAAATCTATTGTAATCTATTGTAATCTGAAAGCTCAAATTAAAATCAGAAGCATAAACCTCATCTACCCACCCTTCTGAAGCGTCCATCTTCAAACGTTCTAAATTACTCTTCAAATTGATGAATCTTTCAGTTTCTCCACCACACCTTTAATAAACCGCTGAGTTCTTGAGCTCTTTAAAACTGGTAAACAATGCCGTCGACGAGTTGCCTGCAAACTTGGAAACGTTGGGAAAGAAGATACTGATGCGCTGATGATAGATGCTCTCCCAATCTTTGTCCAAGGATTTGCAATGCAAGTAACTCTATAAGTCCTTTTTTTGCTGTTGGACAATTTGTTGCAGGATGTTTTTCCCCTGGTTTTCCATATACAAAAAGTGGCCAGAAAGCAGATAAGACCGCCTTCGAAAGCTTCTGAATTTGGCTCCTTGTGCTTCGATGCCTCCCAGCGGCGCTGGTGCCCGTCACGGTTGCTGTGAAAACTCGAAGTTGGTCACGGAATCCTTTCTGGAAAATATGAGTTGTTGTTTAAACATGTTTAACTTGAACCTCCGCAAGGAATGCAGTTTTTATCAATGATATCGATATCATTTGTCATGTTGATTCATGTTGTACCTATTCATACTCAACAAAAAAAAACACTTGAAACCATACAGTATCCAGTGTGCGTGTGTTGCTTCAACCGTTGCGAAGCAAAAATGGCAAACATGCAGCACCTTTCGTCGAAGAAGTCGAGCACGTCTCAGAGACTTCTGGGCCTAGGTTTGAGGCAAACTAGTCTCGATGAGATATGTTGGTAGATGTCTACTTCCTCCCTCCCTACTTGGAGGATCATCCCAGTTAGTAAGCAGTTAGTAACCCCCATTTATAAGCCATAAAAAGCCCATTTGGAAGGGGATTAACCCTACTTAGGGGACCTACTAAACATGGGTATTGACCACTTACTAAATGGGATGATCCTCCAAGTACCAACCATGCCAACTGTGGCAAGTGTCCCTATCGTGTCTTTTGGCTGGTAAAATCTTCAGTCTGAAATCAGAAAAGGTTGTCACCTTTCACCTCCCCTAAAAACTGAGGTGTTTTTTTTTCAGGGGAGTTTCGTTTCGGCCTTGAAAAATCAGGGGCGTTGGCTGTTTGTTTTTTTAAGGTATCAGATTTGGATAGATTTGAGGTCCTCCTTTTCGAAATCAGGCTTTGTCACTTGTCAACTGGGTGCCACCCAGTTGCATTCTTCACCTCCCCAGAAAGGAGGAAAGACTCAGCCAACATCGTCCATAAACCTAGGTCCATTTTACGAATTTTGTCAAAACAGCACCTGAATTCGACCAATGCACCTAAAACGAGTTGGTTGTTTTTTGTTGAACCACCCATCTGAAAAAATATGCTCAAGTCAAATTGGGGTTCATCTTCCCCCAATTTTCGGGATGAACATAAAAAAATATTTGAGTTGCCACCACCTAGTTACATGGTTTTTTCTATGTTTTTTCCGGGTTCCCCTACTAGCCCTACTCCGAAGAGCAGCACTAATACCACCTTCCCAAGTTCCGAAGGCTTCAGCCTCACCAATTTCGCCTCAACCAGGCGAGGCCAAAATTTCCGGCGTTTGCATCTCCGGAAAATGCGATTTTTCCTCCAGGGAATGGATACATATCCCACCAAACGGGAAGTTCGGAAAATCATCGACTCAAAAATGCCATTTTGTGGGGGGATATATGTTAGTTCCCTGGAGGGTAGATCCAATCCTTTAAGGGAAAAACAAATGGTACTTCGGAAATATCCGATCCGATGGCAATTTTATGAAGTCGATGTGAGGTTTTTCTTTTTAGATGCTGTTATAACTCTATGACAACCAGTTTTTGAAAAACAAAGGTTTTGAAAGTGCGCAGTGTTTTTGAAGAGATTCTATGTGCTAGGCTAATGACAGAAACCCTTATAAAGAGTATGTAAAACCCGACAGTGTTTGGGTTCATGAACATCTCCTATGGAAACAAAGGGAGTTGAACGATCCCAGCACAAATATATTCTATATCATACGTCACACAAAATAGACACTCAGACTTTACACCGAGTGTTGTGACTTGACCATCCGTTGCTTTCTAGTCTAAGATGATCACCATCATTGGATGCGCTTTCTCCTGTGGTAATCCTGGCATTCAAAAGCACAGCATGGCAATTTCAATGTGATTGCAACTTTCTTAGTGCCTCTAAATGAATGCTGTTTTAACTTCATCTTTGAGCATCGCATCAAGCCATTTTCTACACATAGATTTCATATGATTTCATCATCAAAGATGAATCGTGGTGAGATTTTGACCAATGAAAAAATAGACTTAAAAAAAAAAACGGTCAAAAATCGGCCCTTTGTCAAAATCCTGCCTCTTGACCTCACCATTTGGGGAAACCCCTTCCAAACCCACCGGATGTTAGCCCTGTTGAAACCGACGGATGTTGGTTTCAACCGACTTTCCGGGGTTTCCAAGGCCAAACCGGCACCTTTTCAATAAGCTTCGTGCTGCTTTTACCTGAAAACCTTGACATAACAAGGCCACCAGGTATTCGCTGCTGGTCGCCTGGCTGGCTGGCTGGAAAAGAGCCACCAAAATTGGCTCCAAATTCACAGATTTTTTCGCAGAGCAGATTTCTTGGATGAAAACCCTCCCAGAAATAACGGTCAAAAACCAGGATGATGAAACAGATTTAGTAGGGAATCCCCAACTAAACCTTCATTGGTGACTCTTACTGGGTGGAGGGGTAGATCCAAATCATATGTTCATATCAGATATTAGTAGATCCAGTTGGTTGAAAGTCGAGAAAATCATTTAGAGCCCCAGTTTTACTCTATTTGAGACGATGATGAGTTTCACAGTGCTTTTCAAGAATCTGGGATGTTTCTGACCTTTCAAACAACTCAAAAAAACCTGCGCTTCTTTTGGTTGCTTCCAACCCTTCAAGGGTTGTATTACGAGGGCCGTTCTATTGCGTGACCTTCGCTCCATTCACCCCCTCCGGTCTGAAAAAGTTGCCAGGAATGCATCGGGTGCAACGTCCCATTCCTCTTCCATTTGCCTTGCTGCAGTGATTCTATAGAATTCGGACGTTGTTATGACAGTACCGATCCCCTTGTAAAAAGCAACTGGAAGCATAGAATTGACAAATTGAGATAAGTCACAAATCTCATATCACTTCATCGTTTTACTTGTCACTTCTGTACTAGAAGAAAGTAGGGCACGGTGGCCCATCTTCAATTTTTTGGTGCAAACATCGTATGCTCACCAACCATTCACCAATTTTCAAGGTGATATTATTGCAGGAACCCCTCTATCCACCCTGAAAAGGTTAATTCCCATCTTCCCTTCATCATCACCTTACAAAAACAAGCAGCCGATGCGGCGTAAAACTCATTTGAAACAAAAAAAAACGACCGACATTTATCAACCACCAGCTGCACCCCCTCAAACTTATTCCTCCTTAAAGGGTGGTGTTTGGTGCTTATCACTTAGGAATTCCCATCATGTCATCAAATTGTGTTGGAAAATTCCCCATGGGAAATCGACGACCAAAACCTCGGGAACCCCCACCGTAACAAGTCTATAGAAGCTTCGACCTCACCGGCTCGGCGGTAGCCTCTCAATAGAATGGTGGCACTGCAGGACTTCAAGGGGGACCGAAGGTGACTTGTTTTGAGTCGTTCTATTTTTAATGGAAAAAAATCGGGTGAAGTTGGTTTTTGGAGGCATCAAAAAAAGTAAATCTGATGGTGTGTTTGTTGTTCTTGGAAAACCTGGTCATTTTTTGTGATGCATCTTGATGAACAACTTGAAATCTGGAATTAGCTTGAAGTTTTGTTTCTTCTTTTCTTCTGTTTTTAAAGTTGGAATATTTTCTGAAACTTTTGGGGGAAGTTGGTGTGAAAATTGCTGTGTCATAATGATGTTTCCCCATTTTTTTATCTCCAAGAAAAGTGGGGAAAACATGCATCCATCCATCCATCCATCCATCCATCCATCCATCCACAACAATTCAAGCCTCGAAGAAGCCTCAGTGCAACAGAAATTGTGCCTTCAGGCCTTCGCCACCCTGATCATAACGGTTGAGTGTAAACTCACTCACCAGTTGAGGGAAAGGTAGGTTGAAATCCCATTATTTACGTTGGGTTTTTTTCGCACCATCCAAACGGTGGTTGTTTTAGGATGTCTGAATCATCAAAACTGTAGTGATTGATACATGTGTGAAAAATTGCAACTGGCATTCATCTTCAAATATCATGACTGGTCAATGAACCCCCCCTGATGTAATCCCCCCAGAAATAGCCGGCCGAAAATTAAACCCATATTTCTCAAGGGGGGACATTAGGTGGGGGTCGTTGATTTGCCATAAAAATAAACATGGTATTGCATGTGTGTTAATACTTGTAGTATGTAACGGTACAACCGTTTGTGTGGCCGGGAAACAACAACAACAACAACAACAACAGCATGAACCTATCAGCTATCATTTCGATAAACAACCTCAGCCCTGGGCGTGTTCGCTGTGCGGATGTTGGGTTTGCATCCGGTCTGCACCATCTCCTTCAAAGCCTGCAGGTCCAGGACAATGTCCCAAAACTCTTCCTGGGGAAATTTTGTGTGAATTGTTATTTGTGTGATTGTTTACCAGGTGTTTTTTGTTATCCCAATAGGTACCAGTTATCTCTTCTGTCCCACTATTGTCCCAATAGGTACCAGGTGTTTTTTGTTTGTTCAAAGACCAGGCTTCAATATCGTTGTGAAATCACACGGTCCGTGCCTTTTAATGGGAAAAAAACAAACCCCACCGGAATTGGGGCGATCTACCGGGAACAAGTAGGAGTTTTTCAGATCCATTCCGACCCCCCATATACACCCCTGAAAATGTTGCCGGCTGATTCACCTAAACATCACCTAAACAATTTGTCAATCCGGAAAACCCATCGAAAAACCATCCACCAAAACATGTCTTTGGCGACTCAAATTTGTTCACATTTTCCAGGGGTCTTCGTGTCTTTCCGCAAGTCTTTTCGCACATTCATCCAAAAAAAAAAAACGAAAAAGGGAACTCATGGACAATTCAGCCTCAGTTCCGCTGGTGGCTGGTGGTAATTTCCCTCCCCCATCCAGCCTCCCGCGACTCGTCGATCTGACCCGCTTCACAAAGGCCTTTCAACAAGGTGGTATAGGCCACAACCTTAGCAGCTTAAGTTTCATCATTCGGGATTTTTTATCGAAGCCAAAAAAAAAAGCATGGAACCTACAGGGAACTAACATAGCTGGCTGGAAAATGGACCACCATTTTGGATGGCAGAAAACCAGGATTTCGATCATGGGTGTGGATTTGTTAGTTTCAGGGTATATTGTGCCAAATATTTGTATAGATTTCTAAGGATCGTTTTGTATGACATGTTTAAAATGGTGATGTATATGTGACATATCTATATATATGTACTTTTTCAACATGATATGCGTATATATATATACACTGTGTTGTATTAATATTCAATCATAATATATACATGTATACATTGTAAATATACACGGCCTCTTCTGTTCATGACACTGTTGGTAGATTTGTAAAGATGCAGGAATCCACAAATATATACTGTGGACGGCGCAAGATTTGGGGAACTGCTCAAATTGGAATCATCATCATTAGCTGATTTCCGCAAAACCGAAAGTGTTGCTCTTTTTACTTGAATGCCATGGGAAATAGGAATTCATGCGAAAATGAAATATATACATAATATGTATGCATGTGATGCTATAAATACAGACTCTCCCGAAAAACTAAACATATCCCCTGAAACTCAATATGTTGGAAGATAAAACTTATGAATTTTCTCATTTGAAATGGTGTGAGTTTCATGAAAACAAGCTGTAATCAGTGGGTTAGTGGTGTCATATCTCGGTCACCCTGACACCGGGATTGACTCCACGACGTTGGGATTCTTGAAGCCACCGACGTGCCTGTCTTGATGAGTCGTTCGAGCCCACAGTTGAATCACCAAAAAAAGACAATTGAGCAATGAAAACAAACCTGGTTGTTTAGGGTGGGGGATGATGGGAAAGGAAAAAGGGATTATAGTAAGCCATTAGGTTTTTTTTCGTGGCTCAATTGACAAGTTTTGGTTATTCTTGCTTACATGGCTAACCGGCGAACCGTCCCAACATTGAATCGTGAAAATTTTTGGATACATCCACCTATCTTTTGGTATCTGTGACATCTATTTTGACCTTGTATTCTTTTCATAAGTGATGTTTTTTTTTGATTTCGTGACTTGAATGGTAAATTAGGCCCCGGTAAATGAGGACCCGGGTGAAATTACCCTCGGGACGGAACGATCACATATCCCATCCCTGAATTTGGAAGTTGGGGATCATCGTTGTCAACTTGCTGCCAGGAAAAGGGGGATATTTTCACCTTTCCGTGGGAGGGTAATATGTAAGTCATGAAAAAAAAACATGTCTAAACAAAAACTCCATGCATTTTTGCCGACCAATTCATACCAATCCAAAGATCTTTCAATTTATGAAAAAAACATTCAAGCCTCTGATTTCCTATCTTCATTTGTGAATCAAACGTACACGTTGGCGATAGATTCACTTTGACATCGGTTCGGGCGGACCTCTGAAAGATCACCCACACGAACTGCAGCATTCACCAAGGAACCAAAGGTTTGGGCCTGGCAAATTCTCTAAAACAAGTTGGCGATACGGCGATCTGGTCCCAATGATAGAGGCCTTACTTTCCATGAAAATTTCCATGAAATATTGGTTTTGTGAAAAATAGGGATCCCCACGTAACTGGGTAGGATTTCATCGCCTATACACCAAAAAAACAACCTAGGGCCCTTTTTCATTGCTCAGATGTTGCAAATAATGTTTTGATGCGTTTTATGAAAATGAGTTATGCACAAAATCTCGTCATGGCGAAGGGACATGCTCAAGTAGGGTAGGACCCTATAGGTTTTGCAGCGGCAACCCCACGACCCTTTCAATACAACTTTGGTCGTACCTAACTTTGTCCGACACTAATGTAGAAATATGATAGACATGCTGACATACTGTTGTTTTGTTGTGAGGCTAACTTGCAGTATATAAGTATGTAAAATGTTTATCGGTAAAAAAAACATGTGTTTGGTGTAGCTGCAGATTCCATGAAATACTGGTTGTTTCATAGTGATCCTTATAATGGTTTATTAAGGTTTTATATTATCTCACATAACTGGGTCGTATAATCCCCAACAAATCCCCTCAACAACCAGGGGCCCTTACTTTTAATTGCTCAATTTGAGGTCCACAAGATTGAACTGACAAACATTCAACTCTCGCAGGAGACACGCTCGGTTGCAACTTCTCTTCCAAAATCTGTTCGAAGGCTTTTCGCGCCTGGACTCACCAAAGACTGGACCCTTTCCCGGCCATAGCTACTTGCTCTAATCACAGGACCATTTGATGAACTTTGATCATAAAAGTCCATCTTCGAAAAACTTCCCCCAAGAACACCAAAGGGAAATCATTTGAGAAACCCCTACCTTGCTATTTGTTGCAAAAAAAATAGTGATGAGCACAAAGACTCTAGGCAGGTCATGCTACTAGAACAATGAAAGGTTGAGAGGTTCCTGGTTTTTTCAATTCGCATCTCTCCTTTCGATTCTTTTAGCACTGGCACCACAAAAAAAACTCATCTCTTCAACCGTTCAGTGTTGGAAAGTCTCCGAATCTTTCGGCTTTTCAACGTCCGGTTTTTCGCTTTTTCGCACTGCAGTTGGAAGTGTTGGCTGACGGCAGTACCTACAGAGAGGGTTGACTTTTGGGACCAACCTAACGTCGAGGCAACTGCTGCATGAAAAATTTGCACCAAGTCGCATCGCCCCTTGCTGTGATCTTGTTGGAAGTTCCTGTCCACTTGCGACTTTAAAAGGCTTCAAGGTCTTCAACAAAAAAACCTTGATGGTTTCCCAGAACACCAAAAAAAGCGTTGCAGTAACACAAAATGAATTGGATTAATATGGTTCCTTACATTTGAGACATGTCCGCGCCTGCCAGCCAATAGCCTCCAGCATGGCCAATGCTTCATCTGGATCTGGGGGCCCCACCTGTGGTTTTCTTTGATACTCTAGTTGGTGGTTTCAACCCATTTATATGAGTCAAATTGAATCAATTCCCCAGGGGAATTGAATAAAAAATCTTTGACAAAACCACCACCTAGTTCGCCATCTTCAATTCAAGGTTTTCCAAGCAAACAAAACTTTGAAAAAACATGAATGCAACAAGCCTCCGCTATGGCAACACCTTCAGCAACAGCAACACGTAGGTCACCTATTTCCAGGTTCAAGGGCATCGACTGGGAGACCGGCTTTTTGAGAAAAGAAAAGTGGCCAATTGCCAAAAACCCGGAGAAAATTTTTTGCCAAGACACCTCCGGTTTGTAAAGTCCATTGTTCAACTTCATTGAAACCTGACGGTCGTGAGATTGATTCGACTGGTACGACTCAAAGGAGACAAGCCTTAACTTGGAGCCTGAAAAGGCAGACTCATCTCCTGTTGGAGCACAAGGGTAATTTTGGTTTCGCCATGTTTTCTTGGAACACAAATCACTCATCTTCACTACTCTCGTCCCGTGCCTTCCGCAATCTTTACCAAACATATCATCCGCTTGGCATTTGGATCATCCCATGGACGTCCCCGGTGCACACAGCTCCGGTTATCACAAAGGAGCACATCACCAGGAGACCAACTATGGCGATAGACAAACCTTAGATGTAAGTCATGGGAAAACTGGTTATTAACCACCATTTTCCGTTAATAAAAACCTTAATAAGGCCTTATTTCTTGATGGGGTAGCTTTTGGAGGGGGGGGGTACCTTAAATTCCCATGAGTAAGGGTGTGGTGATTCTACGAAAATTCTTGACGGACGACTTGGGGACATTTTCAGAGAAACCAAATTTGATCAACAGAGAAACCATCGTGGAATTCTGATGGACCGCTTCGGAGATTTATTTAAAAAAAGGCCGCTTGTTTTTTGCTTTGGAAAAACCACCAAGCAGCTCCAAGTCTTTTGAAAAATACAACTGACCTGAGCCTTCAGGAAGCCGTAAATTTACTGGACCATGGTTGTCAGCCGCCCATCAAGTTTTTGTTTGCAAATAGTGTATCTTGCCTATACTGTATGCTGGATAGTGATGTATAGTGATAGTGTGTATTGTTTACAGTAGAATATACCTATACTTCTTTCATCTTTGTGGATGCTTCCAAATTCCTGAACGCAACAAGACAAGCAACTCCTGCTTAGTGATGTGCTTGTTTATTTGCCTGCACAACACGTAACGAGGCGGCTGTCAGAGGTGCAGAGTGCAGAGTCCAGTGTCCGACAACTACCAAGAGACAGCTGTCATGAAGACCCAATCAAAATCAAACGAAAAATTATGTGATGAAATATGCACCGAATACTGTCAAAAATGCAGTATCAGTATGAAAATATTTAAACAAAAAATCACACCTGCACATTTCAATCATTTCAGTTCCCCCAAGCAGTTCATTTCAGTTCCATCCACATCGCCAAAAAAAAAACGTGACCCATCCACCTGATCAATGATCTGCCTCTCTGCAGTGTGAGGCCCTCTACATGGCTGCAATGTTTCCCTGCAAAGAATGACCTGGTCCCACAATCAAAACCTGTCTTTTTCAAGGTTTACACCCTGGAAAACTAACATGTTGAACCCAAAAATGGAGCTTTGGAAGATGATTTCCTTTTCAATTGGGTGATTTTTCGGTTCCAGCCGTTCATTTTCAGGGCTGTGCCGATCTGTCCCTTCTTCCCTTTTGAACCGTTGTTTACTTTTTTTTTCTAGACATACTTCAATGTAGGTGGCAAAGTCTGAAAATACCTCGAAACACCTTGCGAAAATTGCATGTGTCTCAATCACAAGGCATATATAAAACTATATGTAGGTGTACGTATACGTGCACAGTATGTTTGGATGTATTCTTCTCATACCAAATATGTAACCTAAAACATTATACAATGTACAGTACACAACATGCAATTACATACGATATACAATATACCCTATGCAATATACAATATTACCTTTAACATATCACATAATGACATGTTACATATAACATATAATATCAAATATGACACCAATATCATCTCGCGGATCCCGTGGTTTTTGTCGGCACACGGAGCCTTCCTGCCAGCGTGCGTCGCACCAGAAAATGACGTACCGGTGGCAAGCGGCGTCGTAGACCACTTGGTATTCGCTGGCCCAACAACTGCAGGCTATAAGTGAAATCATGGACACCTGACTTTTTCAGGCCAAAAAAATCAAAACATAAAACCTCTAAAGCCTGGGAATTGCAGAAATTTCATTGGATTGTAGTAGATTCTCGGAAAAAAAAGTGAAATTCTCGAAGGTTCCCAACAAAAAAAAACTTATGCTAAACCCCTAGTCTTTAACAACTGTATCTTTTTCCGAAACCGTGGCACCACTTGAAAGGTTAGGTACCCCTTGTTTGGTATGCACAGTAAAATTCACTGCATCACATACCACTCTAATGTATAGGTGTTTCCAAAAATAGTGATATCCCAAAATTGATGGTTTATAATGGAAAACCCTATTAAAATTGATGATTTGGGGGTACCACTATTTTCGGAAACATCCATATAGTAATCAGGATTGGTTGGATAATTCCACTTCAATTGGAACAGGTGGTCTTCATGTCTAGTGTCGGAATGTACCCTTTAACGGTCACTACGATTCTCAGACTTCTGGTAAGGGCTAATTGCCAATATACTCATCTAGTTGGTGGTTTCAACCCATCTGAAAAATATTGGTCAAAATGGGAATCTTTCCCAAGTAGGGGTGAAAATAAAAAATATTTGAAACCACCACCCAGTCATGTTTACTCTTTCTAGTCAGATGTAAAAAGGGCATCCTAAATAGTCATCCAAAATCTACTGTTGATGGATCAGACATCCCAAACAACCACAACCACGGAGGGTGCTAAAGACCTGTAAATTTATTGGGATAAACGACCAACCTCAACGGGTTATTTTTTTCGCCGGATGTCTGAACCAGCCATCAACGTTCCTTTCGTCGCTTGGTTCATCACCGGGACACCGATCAAGTTTTCTACTTCAGCTTTCATTGGAAAAGCTTCAAAGGCTACTCGTGACGAAGCAAACTCGGTTTCTCCACCTTTACCTGCGGAGGAAAACTCGTGCGTTTTTTGGATCATGGATCTCCAGGGGTGAAAAAATTGTTTAAAAAAACAAAAGGGAACCACCACATAGGGTTTGAGAGATACATAATACACTCATGTTTTAAACTTAATGTTGAAGATCATGATATTTGGAATATTTGCACATCCAAGACTTGTGACATCTTCCACAGCATGTCTTTTTTTGTTAGTTTTGAACCTTATCAAAAAAGTACAAGCTGGAAATCCAAATCTCATCTGCCTGGTGGTATTACCACCTGCCCCGACATTACAGAAGCCAGCGCTGGTAGAGCCTCGACAAAAAAAAGGCCTTCGACCCTGATAACCTTCCTCCTGTAAACCTCCAAATGAAAATCTCCGTCGAAGTATCCGTTCAAATATTTTGGACCCATGGAAGGTCTCCAAACAAAACCGATTCAATTCACGTGAAAAAAAATAGAAACATTTGTGTCTTCTTTGCGTTTTTTTTGGAATGGACGAAATCCTTCGGATTTTCGAGGTGGAGACATGACCGACAGTTTTTTGCCGGTTTCAACAGTCTGAAACCATCACCTTAGTGAGCTGCTGAGGTTCGCGGCTTTGAAGGATGAGTCGATGTGCCACAAGCCGTTGCCGGCACGGTGCTTTAGCAGTTTGCTGCTGCAGGGCAGTATATTGCCTGAATCCGAGGCAAAAGTGCCCCAAAAACGTCCATTTTTTCGAGTCGAAACTGCGTTTTAACTCCTTGGGGATCTTCAAAGATGTCGTGACCCAAAAAGTTTTCTTTTTTAACTCTACCCTCCCTGAAACTAACATATCCCCTGAAAATAGACCCCTGGAAAAGGAGATACCTATTGGAAACCATCATTTCTAGGGGCTATGCTAGTTTTAGGGAGTGTACATTTTGGTGTCCTTTTGTGTTCTACTCAAGACACATCACATCTGCGTTTTTTCAAACGGTGTTGAAACGCTCCAAGCCTGTTCCCGGATCGAAGTTTGCGATTTTGCCTGCAGTGATGAGGTCAAAACAAAACATGCTACAGGCCTTACAATCTATGACAGGGGTCATGATTTTCTACCAACCCATAGCAACAATACACTTTTGATTTTTTTGGGGGAAAAAATCCCCCTCAACAGTACTGGTGCAGCATTTGCATCAAGGGTGGATCCAATCTACTTCTGGCCTATCAGTCGCCGACCGCCAGGGCCCTGTTGCTGATGACCACCCGCTGGGCTCTCAGAAGCTTCTAGGGAAGCACCAGGATAGGCACCAGCGAAGGTTCCTGAATGTCATCATCATCATCATCATCATCATCATCATCATCATCATCATCATCATCATCAATGTTTATCATTGCTTCTCATCTTTCCCCGAACACTCCGACAAACACACCTTCACTACAAATCACAGCTAAGCATCTTGCGAAAGTTACCAGCTGCTTATCCGTCAAGTGAGCAGATTTGAAGACCAAAACTGAGTACCTGAAGCTGACAAACGTTTGAAGCCTGTGAGAACAAATCAACCACTGGTTGGTGGTTTCAACCCATCTGAAAAGTATTAGTCAAAATGGGAATCTTCCCCAAATAGGGGTGAAAATAAAAAATGTTGAAACCACCACCTAGAACCATATTTGCTCCGGAATGGTCAGTCACTCTAGCCATGAAATTTTCCAAACATCACCTTTTTTCTACGTATAGATTCGCCGGCCATCTTTCTCCCAGAAAAAACTTAGAAAGTTCCATCTTTAAAAGTGTCCATATCCAAGTGAGCGACGAAAAAAACCTTCTTACTTTCAACGAAATACTGGTTGTGAAACATAGGGATCCTTATAATGGTCGATTAAAATCCCCACATGACTGGGTAGGATTTCATCCCCAACAAATGCCCTAAACAACCAAACGGGGCCCAACAAAATTTCATGGCTCTAAGTGGCGTTTCAAAGAGCTTTACCAGCTCGGCAGTCTGCTGCGCATCCAATTTTTCTCGTATATCCACGCGCTCCACGCGACATGCAAAGCCAAAGCTGGTCAGCGGCACAGCCATCGGCGTGGATCCCGCCTCCAACTGATTGAAAAACCATGGGATGGAGGATTTGTCATGTTCAGGTGTAGGAGGGCCGACTTAAAAAAAAAACGGTTCCAAAATAGGCCCCTACCAATTTAAAAAATGGAGTTATAACCCCTATAAGTATTATAACCCCAATTACCATTAATAAGGCCATGATTTTTTCGGGCTTATAATTCCATCTACTAACTGGTAGAGGCCCATCTTGTACGCCCCACATCTCCTTTCGCTTCAGCCATACCAAGGTGCCTGGGCTTGCGTCGATGTCGAATGGCATCTGGATCTTCCTACCAGCGCCTGAAATGCCTGTCATTGGCAAGATCTTTAAAAGCAACATCACTAGGGTGCACTCAATAAACAAGATGTGTCTCAGAGATTAAAATTCATAAATCATAAAGTATATCAATCCCAATTGGATTCTCTTAAGTACATCTTAGAATAAATTTCAAATCCCATCATCTTCCCATCATCTGCCAAGTTGCCGCGGCTGCTACCTTAGGCCATTTAACCGAAAGCTGAAGAATCATCTGAAGGAGTGCCGCTGTGAATCACTCGTTAACCAACGGTTTCCGAAGCATCCCACAACATGCCGAAAGCACCCAGCAAGGTAGTCGATGTGGAAATGCCACCTCTTTTCGAAGCGTCCTTTCTCCGATGGAGATCGTTGAGTTTGGCATTTTTTGTTCTGCACAAAAAAGTGTCTCATAGTAACAGTCTCATTCATAGATTCCAGGAGTTGATATGAAATTCTTCATTTCTTCCAGGAGAATGAAGGGTGAACACATCTTGAACAACCTCCAGCAAGCTGGAAGTTGTCTTGTGCTAGGCACAAACCCATGGCACAAAACCCCGTCCTGAAAATCCGGCGCAAAGGTATCAATGTGGATCTCATCAACGGCCTATGCAGCACTTGGTAGTTCCACATCTAAGAAGCCTTGGAAGTTATCTCCGGCATTTTTTTGGGGGGTTGATCATCCAAAAAATGGGTTCCATGTATGAAAGAATCATCCAAAAAGTGGGGTTCCATGTATGAAAGAAACATCCAAAAAGTGGGGTTCCATGTATGAAAGAAACAACCTAATCACTTAAACTCACCAAAAGACTCACAGGTTTTAATGGGTGAACCAACCTTTGATTTCCACTGTCCACTCCCAGCCTTTGAATATTGCCAGATCCATCCCGAATTGGCTGACAAGGCAAGTCCATGGCGGCCGATTCATGGCTCCATCATGGGTCCACCCATCAATCCGCGTGAAGGGGTCAGAAATCCTGCACCACCTGGGATGGTTAAAACCCTATAAATAATGGGATAATCATCATCCTTGGTGGTGCAGGATTTTGTCCATCAACAGTATCATGTTTGAAAACCAGTGTTTTCACCTTCTTAATATCAACCAAAGGATAGTTAAATGCATGTTTTGTTAGTTTTTAAGTTGAATAGATGAGAAAGCAAAAGAGTTGGATATGGCATCCTATGACACGTCACAAAAGAAAATACAATATCGTAAAGAAGCAGCCGAATCCATCTTGACAAGAACACTTGGGCAACAATCTGTGCCAGACTTTGACTTTTTCATTCCAGCTTGAAACTTTTGCGTGCCAGACTTTTCCGTGCCAAGACTGCTATGAAGGCATCGAGCGTTCAACCAAGTCCTTTGAAGCAAGAATCACAACGCTGAGCACATGTATTTCTGAGTTGGCTATAAACTTCGTAATCCAGTTGTAAAACATTGTAAAATAACCCTACGAATCATCCGTATATTAAGTACATAACAACTATGATACAACTATATGGATAAATGAAACGAAACAACAGATTCAAGGATAGCTTGTTCTTGCTGCCTGCTTCATCTTCTTGTAGCGTGCCGCCCGGGCGATGACCTGATCCAATGAAATGGGATGTGGTATGATCTAGCATCAATATGTAGATGGAAGTTTTCGTTGGAAGTGAGATGAATGTTCCAAAACCCATAGGATCCATGGGACTGGTATATTTACCATCATTTACCATAAAAATCAACCATTCATGTAGGTAAATATACCATACATGTATGGTATGGGAAAAAAAAATCCAGTTGCTACCAAGTAAATGAGGAAAATTCATTTGAGCCATGAAAAAAAAAACTGCATTCCAGTTTCCGCATTATACTGGTCGTTTAATAGGGATCCTTATAATAATTTATAAATATCATAATCCCTATATAACTAGGTAGTAACATAATTTCCCATATATAACCTCAAAAAAACATGGGTTTTTCCGCATTTCAATCCAATAGTTGGCTCCTGTTCAAAACTCACATAAAGGTCCACCTGGTTCAACCGCACCAAACGATCTCGCTGCCATTTGGCCTCGGGTCACGTTTTTTTTTTCATCGAAGTGACCGTGGAAAACCAACGAATGTCCCCTTTTAAAAGATGATTGGAAGAGTAGTTTCCTTTTTAAAATGATGATATTTTTTTTTTGGAAGACTTTAACGTCCTTTTTTTTTTGGCGGGGGGGGGGGGGAAGGATGGTTTTTTTGATTTTAAACAAAACGGGGGTTGTTTTGAAAA
>Ga0126337_10000566_pt1 | contig 19273 bp, 8 predicted proteins | sample DipCmetagenome_FD_92527 | JGI IMG/M metagenome (GOLD analysis project Ga0126337, IMG submission 92527) | Coral microbial communities from La Bocana,Puerto Morelos, Mexico - Diploria C A metagenome | ecosystem: Host-associated > Invertebrates > Cnidaria > Coral | place: La Bocana,Puerto Morelos...
CAACTCTTGACCTCCAAAGCCTTGGATATTTCACTAGCGATGCAGCCATTACATCAAGTTGCTTTAAACGTCACCGGAATTCGACAAGCGGCTTTGTGTGAACATTCGCCCTCACACGAGAACTCAACGTTGCGAGGTGGAGTACAATCAGGTATCTTCAAAGAGGTAGCGATGGTAAATAGTGATGCTGAGTGCATAAGTCATTGTTGTGTTTCCAAGACATGCGACGCCGCATTTTTGCTATCAAATCGTTGCTTTCTTGTTACCTGTAGTAGCAAGATACTTTGCCAAAGCGTGCCAGCCAAAAATGTCGAATTCAGACCCAGAGTGATCTACATAGAGAACCGAATGGCGCTAGCCAAAGGAGAAAGAGATCAGGAACCACTCAAGCCAGAGAGCATTTCCCGGAATCCAAGGTTTAAGACTTTCTTAACGAGCCTTCAGTTCAGCAAGTCGGTTAAGCCCAGCGCAAGTTTAAATGCATCACGAATCAGGAGCCAGAACGGAAAGACTGTCTGTGAATCTTCTGATATTAAACAAAACGTAACTCTACAAGGTGGAATAAAAAGCGGGCATTTCAAAGACCAAGGAACTGTTGAAAGCATGCAAAGATGTGTTGAACTGTGCTGCAGTATACAAAACTGTAGTGTTGCGTTTATGCTTTTAAGCCGCTGTTTCTCAGTATCATGTTACAATGAGACCTCTTGCAATAGCATTCCGGCCCGTAGTTTAATATTTCAGCCTCAGTTGGTCTATTTAAGTAGAAATGTTACTTTTAAAAGGAAAGGGAGCAATCATTTAGAAACAGTTTCAAATTCTCAAAGACAATCTTCAGTCGTGGCATTCTCTTCGTCGAGTGAGTCAGTAAGAACGGAAAGCAAGAAAAACTTGGCTCGTTTACATGACAAGTGTCGCTATAGTAACTCGGAGAAACACGTAACCCTGCAAGGTGGACTGAACGCAGGATCATTTTTGGACGCCGGTGTTGTTGATAATATCACGGAATGCGTGGATAATTGTTGCCAGGCGACCAAATGTGACGTTGCCTTCATGATTGTGAAGAGATGCTTTTTGGTCACATGCTATAGTTTTAGCGCGTGTCAAAGCATTCCCGCGCGAAATTCTGGCTACTTCACCGAGATTGTGCACATAGCACGAGACGAGACTGCTGTTGTAAGAGATCTTCTAGCGAGACTCGTGCAACCATCGTCGCCGCCTGTCAAGATGAAAAGCGTTCTTTCAAGTTCGATTGCAGCTTCCACTTTCAGTATAAACCTTCCGAACTCCAGTAGCTCATTATTTCTTAATAGCACTACAAGTGACTCGATAAGTAGAATCTTCGCATTGACTAGCCATTTCACTGGCTTCCACAGAGGATCAAAGCCACCCGCTGTACCTGCTCTTAGGGCGGTAATCGAATCTGCGATTGCACCGCTAAACGTCAACAAACAAGGGATCGTTCCACTGATTCAAACGATAGGTATGTCAACACGTCCAGAGAGCACTCGTCATGCACTTGATCAGACAATTACGCCATCTTCACTGAAGCTTAATTCATCACCTTCATCAAGTTCGCGATGGCCTGAAAGTGTCGGAGATGAAAGTATACAAGGAAAAGAACAGGAAACTGTAGAGTTTTCGAGAGATGAAAAATGTCAAAGCACAGCTGTTTATTACAATGCAACCATGCGTGGAGGAATTAATGCTGGCGTTTTCAAGGACCAGGGACCCGTACAAAATATGCGGAAATGTATTGAGCAATGTTGCCGATGGCAGTTCTGTAGTGTAGCGTTTATGCTCTTGACTCGATGTTATATAATTGCTTGCTACAATGATCACTTGTGCGATCCTGTTCCTGTCAGAAATGTGACTTTCACACCTCGCGTTGCTTTTGTTTCTCGTGTTCGGAGAGATCAAGGCAATTTGAGCAATATTTTGGTAAACATCCCAACACCTATCTTGTCAGTCTACAAGAAGTCACACCTTAGAACATCAACAGGAGGGATAAACTTTTCAACAACCAAAGTTGATTCAAACAAAACATTTCTCCCGTCTACGCTGACTAACGCAGCACCACAACTGCCAAGTTCACTGGCAATTAAACCATCGCCATCTCAATCGTCGTTTTCTAAAGTGTTTTCGGCTCGACCTGTATCGCGTCATAATTGCACCAGCAGTGAACAAAAACACAATGTAACACTTCGCGGCGGGCTGGGTGCAGGTCATTTTAAGGACAGGGGTAAAATCGCCGATATACAAGAGTGTGTCGCCTTTTGCTGCAAAGAAGAGCATTGTGATGTTGCGCTGATGCTTTTAGATAACTGTTTTACTGTTATGTGTCACAACAAACGCCTTTGTGAGAGCGTACCTGCCAAGACTGTACGGTACAAGTCAAGAATAGTTTACGTTTGGAAGAATCGCAGCGTTAAATCCACTCAGCTGGTAACGAATAAATTAACAAAAACAATCTCCCTACTCGATGCCGCTCTGCCAGCTATGGGAGAAAATAATGACAGCAAGACTCGGCAAACTGGAAAGAATACCACTGTCTCTGAGAGAACTCGTAGTTTTGAGTTTACGCAACTGTCTTCTTCGTCTCCATCGTTTGAGGAGGTCGACCAAAGGAATAATATCTCGAAGTTAGAAAATTCGACTTCTACTCAACATTCTACAAATCAAAGTGAAGCAAATAAAGAACATGAGAGTTTAGTACTTCAAGAAAATTCTCATAAAAAATTAAAAAGTAACAATTTGAACGCTACGGCGTCTCAACGCAAACAACATCACCTGATGTCACCGCCTGTGCCATCAGGTCAGAACATTAGCTTGCTATTTTCGTTAACCATCAGGCCGAACGCAAGCGTCTGGGCTCTTCCCGAGCCAGGAAAATCGGCCATAGAAAGGAGTGGAAAGTCAGGACACAAATCTGGGCTAACGTCGACTTTTATGAACTCCTCACAACACTCATTTCCTCAACCTTCCTCTTGTCTCAGCAGCCCGATCTCTTACAATGTTACGCTACGCAACGGTATCCGATCGGGCTATTTTAGAGACCAGGGGAGGGTTGAGAACATGGGCGCGTGTATACAAAAGTGCTGCGGCGCTGAGGACTGTGATGTGGCTTTCTTGCTCAAGCAAAGATGCTACCTCGTCACGTGCTACACTAAGAAGGGATGCGAGTCAGTTCCAGCCAGACACAGCTTATTCAGACCACGTGTTTCCCACGTGCAGCGGACCAATGTTTCCCAACTGATGACATTCATGGACGAGCAGGATGATATTTATGGGAAAATAGCTTCTGTCCAGTCTCGCAGCAGTACTCAAACTCATTATATTACAGCGTCTACGGCCCTCCCCGCTTCAGTAAACTCACTTGATAGTAGTAATAAACCTAAAACAGAACTAAAGGCGTCACCAACTCACATGGCAAAGGCATCTTCAGCTCACCACAGAGGAACGAAACATCGCAAAATAAAGACTGGTAAAAATAAACAGAGATCTAGTAACCTAGCTACGCAAAAGAGGTCTCAGCACGTGAAAGTAGCACCTGCGCTAAAGAAGAGGAAATCGATGAAGTCAAAAAAGGTTCGACGCACCAGACATAAACACAAACCGAAGGATACAAAGAGTGAATCACAAAGAGCCAAAATGCAAGATTTTGAGTTAAAAATGGTGGAGAAAAAACATCAGAAATTGTCTCACAGTGACTTAAATCAATTATTCCATCTTATGAAGCCTACGAAACGAGTTAGGAATGCTCACAGCATGTCAGAGAGGGGACCACAGAACACGAATTCTGACAGCTTAAGAAAGACAATACAACCAGAAAAAATATTCCACAAGGACGGAGCTATAAAGTCATCGTTTAACATTTCAACAGTTATAACAGCTGTTCCAAGTCCTTTTGCGTCGAAAAGGGAAAGCAATCCAACAGCAGTGGTGACAGGTCATGGCCATAGGACATATAAAAAGAAAAAGGTAACTCCTAGAAAGTCATCTGCTTCCACTCACAAGGCAGCGACAAAGCAGCGTACGGCACCCACTTTGGCAGCAACAAAGCCACATTCAAGAAGTCACAAGTCTCAAACCAAAGTAACAGGTCCTCATGATTTTGCTACTCAAGTTAAGGCTCTTTTTGAAAAAGGCGACCATAAGGAACATTTTAAGCCAACTAAAAATTCTAGTGGAAAGACAACGATCAAGCAGCAAAAAGCTACTTATCAGACCACCAAAGATTTTCTCGATCTCGTTACAACATCATCTACATCGCACCAAACAACAACAGCCCGACTCAGGTTACATTCAAGTCCAACCCGAAAACCGACTGTAATGCCACCTGAAGGTTCTTCGCACAGCGGAAGTACATTGCGTGAAACAAAATCAACTGTGCCCTCCTTACCGACACAAGCTCCTGATCGTGAGGTTTCAAGTTGTGGAACAGGCCCTGTGGAATATAATCAAACATTACGAGGTGGTTTGTCTTCGGGTCTGTTTCATGAGGTGGGCAAAGTGAGAGATATTCGAGGGTGCTCACAGCACTGTTGTTCCAGTCCCATATGTGATTTAGCCTTCATGGTACTGAACCACTGCTTTTTGGTCACGTGTTCAAGTTCCAACCTCCACATGTGTGATAGCACGCCAGCTTTTGCTACGAACTTTAATCCCATGATCTCTCGTGTATCGCGAAGCTGGAGCGAGGACAACAAAGGTCAGCCGATGAAAGCTGCGTCTTACGGAAATACCAAACCAACCCCCACGGTAAAGCAACTTGCAACACCGCCACGGCAACCGGAAGTGAAAACGCTGCTACCTGGTAGTAACGTAGCCAACCAGTCAACTGCTGGAAACCAAACACATCCACCAATGTCACCTGCTAACTCGTCCCGGAGACACCCTCAAGCTGAAGAGGGTGGCGCTATATCTGTTCCTGCATCTGGATTGCTATCATCCCCTCCAGGCTGCATTTCTTCTGTAACGGAGCACAATGTTACACTTAGAGGAGGTCTTCATGCGGGAAAATTCACAGATGCGGGTAAAGTAAACGGGTCTTACACTTGTACTGAGCTGTGTTGCAAGGCAGATAGCTGTGATGTGGCATTTTTTGCTTTTCATCGCTGTTTCCTTGTCAAATGCTTCGATGAGTACCTTTGTACTTCCACGCCCTCGTTGCTTCCCAACTTCAACCCAACTCTGGTTCACGTGTACCGCCATCATTCCATACCAACGCCAAGGCCAACAACGACTTTACCACCAATCAACTATGTACTGCAGCAAATCGAAGATGAAACGAAAACAAAATCTGAAAGCAAGAATAAAACTTGTGAGCATTCTGACGTTTATGAAGAAGTTACGCTTAGAAAAGGCTACAAAGCTGGAAAGTTCACCTCTCGTGGTAAAGTCAACTCCACAGATGAGTGCGTAGAGTTCTGTTGCAGACAGCCTGGTTGTGACTTGATTTTTATGTTTCTAAACAACTGTTTCACGGTTTCCTGTTCCAGTGGGGTCGCGTGCGAGATCGTATCAGCGAGACAATCCAGGTTTAAACCCAGGGTTGTTTATTTGATTAAAAATAATTCCACCAAACTGATTAAACCATCACAGTTGAACTCTTCTCTCTCTGATCCTAAATCTTTCGTAGGGGAGCAGCCTGTGAATGCCGTGCATTACAAGGAACTACGATCGGATAAGAATAACCGAGATTCCTACAAGAAGGGCTTTAGCCAAATGAGCAATTTCACTGAAACAATAGATGAAGAGTTTACGGAAATTCCTGATAACAAAATAACATCGCGTACTGTCATCAACTCGACGGGAAACACTACCTCACAGCTTCTAAAAAGCAATGTTAGCGAGCACATCGTGGGTAAACAGAATGTGGATACCTTGCCCAATAAGGTGCTACGATCAAGTAAGAAAAATGAGGGATCTCCGAAAAAGAACTTCACTCAGATGAACAGTGATACCGACACAGTTAATGAAGAATTTTCTGAAATAACGCCTCGCACTGTAATCAATTCGGCGGGAAACGCTAACTCACAACGTAAAAAACACAACGTTGGGAATCATTTAATTGTCGAATCCGATATTCACGCTGCAAAACAGCACCTTAAAGAAAAGCATAAACTGAAACTTAAAAGCAGTAAAATGACTAATCACAAGGAAAGCAAAACGGACGAAAAGATGGACCAGGTGTTGAGTAAACTAACTAACGTCACAGAAGAGAATAAACGCCTTGAGGGAGAGCTTCACGTTCTTATGGCGAAACAGAGCAAGCGCCGTCATAGAAGTAGAATAACATCCTCAGTTTCGGCTAGAGGCGAACGAAGGAAAGAGAAATCAAAGTCTTCAAAGAATATTAAACGGAAAATGATCAAGTATAAAGCGAAACGAAGAATGGGTAGGTTAAGATCCAGTGGCAATGGATCCGGAATGGACTCCTCAGCTCGGAAAAGAGTAGTCATTGTAGATACTGACAGACCTCCAGTGTTTCAGCCCACAGATGAGCACAAGATCGAAGAACACAGAATTCATGCCTTCCAGAGAAAAACGTATCAGAAAGACCATAATTTAAAATCTGAAAAGGCGACAACAATGCAGCGACCCCAAAAGAAACAGCACAATAATAAAAAGAAAAAATTAAAACACTGGGATCCGACGAATGAACACGATATCGAGGAACATGCTATTTATAGGACCACCGATGAAACAGGAAGCGGGACAGAGTCCAAGAAAATCCTCAAGGTAGAAGAAGGTTCAGAGGTTAAGTACGGACACCCCGAAGATGATCTCGACACAAATGATCTCGAATTGAACGAAATGTTGAAGCTGAAACCAAACAATAAACATGCAAGGAAGCCAGAGAAACCAGTCTGGATAAGTTCCACAGATGAAAACAAAGGCGACAGGGAAAGCTTTCATGAACAAATAGCTTCGACTCACAAATCGCATTTCCAGTTTAATGACCAAACAAACAAGAAGCATACCAGAGAGGATGAATTCCACATTGAACATCAAGGTCAACCTACGCTGGCTGATAAAGATGTTTGGATGAATTCAAGAAATGAAGATATAGATCACAAGGAAAGTTTCCATGAACAAATAGTTCCAACACATAAATCACATTTCCAGTTTAATGACCAAACAAACAAGAAGCATACCAGAGAGGATGAATTCCACATTGAACATCAAGGTCAACCCATGCTGGCTGATAAAGACGTGTGGATGAATTCAAGAAATGAAGATATAGATCACAAGGAAAGTTTCCATGAACAGATAGTTCCAACACATAAGTCGCATTTCCAGTTCAATAGCCAGAAAGGCCTCGGACATACTAGTGATGAAGAATTCCACATCAAAAAGCAAGATAACCCAACTTCGCCGGCAAAACATGCGTGGATGAGTTCGAAGAATAAAAACGTAGACCGCCTCGAAAACTTTAATGAACAAATAGCTCCAACTCACAAATCCCATTTCCTGTTAGACAGAGGGAAAGCGAGGATGGGAGAGGATGAATTCAACATCGATAGCAACGATAAGTCAGGGGATTCCGAGAGACATTTCTTGGTTAGATCGAGAGACAGAAATGAAGACCATTTGGGAAGCTTTCATGAGCAAATAGATCCTACCCATAAATCGAATTTTGAATTTGAAAAACAGAGAATTAACAAGTACATCAGAGAGGATGACATCCACAAGGGACGCCAAGATGAGCCAGATGTGTCTGAAGATCATGTGTGGACGAGTACGAGAAATAGAAATGAAGATCGCCTGAAAAGCTTTCATGACCAAATAGCTCCTACTCATAAATCCCTTTTCCAACTGAACAGAGAAAACCAGAATACCAAAGAGGACGAATTTGACTTTGAAACCCACCGTGGGCCAGAGGATCCCGAAAGGCATAAATGGATTAGTTTGAGAAATAAGAGTGAAGACCGGCAGGGAAGTTCTCGTGAACAAGCAGCTTCTACCCATACACCGCATTTCCAGTTAGAAAAATCGGAAGATAACTATGATTCTAAGGAGGACGATATCCACATTGAAGACTACGTGGAGCCACAGGATTCACAGAAACATGGGTGGGAAAGCTCGAGAAATCAAAGCAGAGATCACATGGAGACCGAAAACATTCACAAACTTCACATTGAGCAGCAACACAAACCAGCTTTATATGAAGTGGCTGACGGTAAGGCAGACCACCAACATGACAACGAGCGACAGGAAATGTTGGCTCAAAACACCTCAAAGAAGCCTGAAACCTCTCGCACGGGGCATAGTGTTGAGGGACCTGTTTTTGAGACGGACGACTTTGCTAAACGACATAAAGAGGTACCACACGATCATAATGAGGATAGCTATGCCAAGTCAAGTGAGAAAATGGCTTTGACGGAAAAATCGTTGAACATTTCTACCTCCTCTTCTGTGACCGAGCACTCAAGAAATGGGCATGAAACATTGACTCATCCAGATCGAAATAAAACAAATAATAGTCATGAAAAACCCGACTTCGACGCGATCTATAACAAAATAAACAACATATACAATCGTTTGCAGGATCTTTTTGACGAGCAGGCTCAAAGGGAACGAAATGCAACCCTGTCCTCTCGTAAAACACAGGGAAGGCTGGATGGAGTCAGAGAAAACGCAAAGAGGCGTCAAGAGGGAATACCAACGCCACCAGTGTCATCACTGAGACCTACAACTCGTCCCTCCAGGATAGCACCACCTACAAAGACAGTGAGAGTTGTGAAACAATTTGTAACTGATGACTATGGAGGTTCTAGTGTGCCGAGTTATCGCCATCGGGATGCTCTCATGGATTACATTAAAACAATTTACAACCGTGTGCAGGAGTTATATAAAGGGAAGTTAGAGAATCCGCGGCTTAGAGTGTCAACAGATCACAAAAGAAGTAAGTTTCATCATGTTTTGGCCTCAGGGGACGACAGAAAACAAATGAAAACCAGCATGGCAAGAGGTCGCTCAAAGAAAGCGAAAAAGTACCATCGTAAGAAGGTGGAAGAGGAAGCTGTGTTGAAAGAGATGAAACGGATTTACAAAAATATGAAAAAAATGTACCATCAGGAACGAAAAGCGCAGAGGAAAGCTGAAATTATCGCTAAAACCTCTGAAAAACAACACCAACGGTCTTACATTCCTTCGAGTTACGGTAGTCTACCTGTGGCAAGTGCGAAACCAACAGGCCTGGTGACAAGTCTTAACAGACCAATTCCGCTGACCAATAGTATTACAGGGGCTCGAGTTAAACCACAAGCTCATAAGACCCGTAAGTACCCGTCGTGTATTGTCTGATTTGAAAGTTAAACAGATTAATATGAAAGAAACGTTGATATTACGACAGGTTGCTACGTCTGACAAATTTATTTTAGATATCTCTGAAAGCTGTATTGCTTGAAAGGTGAATACGATACGTTCAACATGAAATGCAAGCTTGTAAAGAAAATTTCGAAGAATTAGTTGACAGGTTTGTGCTGGTAACTTTCGTAGAGACTCCCTGTAATCGCGAAATACTGTTTTTGATTTACTTTAGATTATTAGGTCAGATACGAACAAAGGAAATAATTAAATAGTGAAGGTAGGATGAGTTTTCATGTTTAGTTTAAATTTGTTTTTCGTTTTTAGATAATGAACGGGTTACTCATGAAACTACGAAGCAGTCAAGTGTTAAAAGCTATCAACGAGGTAGAGAACATAAGCCGACAGAATCCAGTAAAGGCTCTAATGATTCGATCAGGCATGGCGGTATTTTGGCTGATAGCTTGGCTTCAAGACGTCCCACAGTTAACCAGTCATTTATTGACAGGATAGTAGCAGAGATCCAAGCGGAGCACCCGGTCATTGGGAAGAAGAAAGCAAGCAATAAATCTGATAACTTGCAACAATTAATTGACAATGTGGCGGACAGCGTGGTCAAGCAAGTTACCGATGAGTTTATTGGTAACAGACACCAGCCTAGCAGGCGTGTTGATGTGCCTAAACCGCCGGTACAAACGGTAGAATCGGCGCCTGAGGATGTTAGACCAAATATGCCACTCTTAAATGACCATCCAGATGAAAAGCCTCACGTAAAGGCTGCTGCTTTCCTGGAAAGTGCTATTAAAAAGTTGGCCAGTAAAGATGAAGAGCTCCCTCCTGAAATGATCAACAGCGATGAAATAACTGGTGTGCCTTCTGTCCCGCCCGCTGAGTATATCAATCCGCCATCAATGACGTCTCCCGCAACGGGGTCACACTTTTCCTCCGACTACTCCGCACGGGAGAAGGATCCTCAGCGAAGGCCGCAACCCGAGATCCCAGGAAAACAGGAAATACGAGAGATGTTCAAGTTCAAACATCGGGTAAAGAAAAAGAAGCCGATGATAGAAAAAGGTTCGAAGAAGCTTACTATTCCTGCGACTACTGAAGGTAAGAAAGTATTTCAACAAAGTAAAGATATATTTAATAGTTGATTTTGATTTTGATGATGCATACTATAGTCTGTTTCTCGTAAGTAGTTAACGATACGTTTTTTTTCTATCTTAAAGTTTCGTTTCAAGTTCTTTTCTTTGTTTATTTGTTTGAAGATGACATAAAAATGCATTTGTATGCCCTATGTTTTTTCTGTTAGTTAATTTTTATGTTAGTTGAATCCAACATGTCACCCTGGAAAAAAAGTAAATATCGTGTTTTTCAACCATTTATCAATAACTAGACTTGAATTTCTTTAGGAGACTACTATTAAGTCTTGCTTTTTTGCTTCGATAGCGTTTTTGCTAAAATGGCCACTTGTCCCCTAGACAATACAAGTAGATCAGATTATCTCGAAAATGGTATATACTAGTCAGGGATTCTGGCAGAGTTTACCGGTGCAATTGGTTCACTTTCTTATCTGTTAAAATATGTAGGTAAAATGGGCTTGACCGGTTAGCATAACATTGTAAGAGATCTTTAAGAGCTCTTTCACTGTTGTGCTGTCCGGCAAAGCTGTATGAGCAACCCTTAAACAACCAAGACAACTACAGTCGAGCTTTCATTATGTTAAAATAGAACGGTTAGGAAGACAGTATATCATTTTTTATCAGCTTTATATCTCGATGGTTGCGTGTTTTTCCCTAGTTCAAGAAAGTAAAGAGGGGTAAAGGGTTTTACAAATGAATTTAGGTTATGGGGAAGGGAACTGTGGCCTTCCAAAAATTCACAAGTGGAATATATAAAAAAAACAAATTCATTAGCAAGTCTCAGAACAAATTTGTCAGTCTTACATTCTTATCGCTTATCTAAACATTTTAAACGATTTATTTTACTTACTGTCTCTATTCTATTTTATCACCAAGGTAACAGAGAATACCTCGTGCTTCACATGGGCTTCGAAGACATCGAAAATCGTACAGCTCTTGACAGTTCTGGGCATAACAACAACGGTGTTCTCAGCGCAGAAGTACGCCTGTCAGTTACTGAATCCAAGTGCGGTTCTGCTCTGAGCATGGGCGGTGGGCGTCTACGCTTTAGCCATTTCAACAGCCGTCCACGAGAAGCTATTACAATCGCTTTGTGGCTAAAGCTCGACTCAGTGTCCGGAACAACTACTCTGTTTAAGACAACGGGGTCTGGAGCCAAGTACCACTTGAAAGTCGCCGATGGTATCATTTACTGGTCTCACGTAGATGACTTGGGTCACGTGATTTTCAGCATGGAAACCCGGCAGTCAGTGGATTCGCTTGATTGGGTACACGTCAGTGCAACTTACGACTCGCATATCAACATGAGCAAGATCATCGTCAACGGCGCTGTTCTTGATGAGAAGGAAGGATACGGGTTGCTTTCGCAAAACTGGGACGGCGAAGTCGGAATCGGAATTACGGAAGGCATCCGAGGACTTATTGATGAGTTCTATATGTATAACCATGCACTTGCTGCGTCGGATATCAGTGATTTGTCGGAAGAGTGCAATCCTGGAGCAGGTACAATTCATTTATTTGTGTTTTCTTTATTTTTGTTTTGCGTTTTTTTTTTGGACGCCAACAAGTGGCTGTCTTGCATTTGAACCCTAAGACAAGTTTCAAACAAAACGAAGAGGCCACAAAGTGTAATCATAACCAAAATCTGCTCTCCAGTAAAAGAAGGATGTTTGTCGTTTTTCCTTTTTCAGATTAACAAAGGCTAATACGTGAGAGCTGTTCAATTTATAAAGAACTGCTCGTAGAAAACTATTTTTAATCTGTATTCGTTATAAATGAATACAATAATTTTGTTGAAGTGATTGTCTCGAGCATAAAATATTTTAAGGAAAGTTCTTCGCATGGAATTTCTTATCTAGAACTCCCCGCTCTCTCTCTAAATTATTCCCCGTGGATGCCTGAATGTTGTTCTTGACTTACAGGAGGAGCTATTCCTCTCAAGGAAGGAAGCTATGATGGGCTAATACCCGAGGAAACGATCGAGGATGCGACATTGGTGCTACATGCAAATGCTACAACCACAAAAACGCCTACCGCAGCTCCTACTACACAGATTACACAAAGTACGACCCCTTCCACGAGGTCCTCAACGAAACTTGTTCCACTTACATCGCCAACGACGGCGCCTACTACTACTGTTACAACGACAACAGCAAAACCAACCAGCCTGTCTACTAAACCAATGGTAACAAGCAAGACTTCATTTACCACTACATATAAACCGACACTTCAAGTACCAGCTGCTGCGACCCTTAGTAGGAATGGCGGCGTAAGTAGCGTTCCTTCTACGATCACCTTACATGACGAGCCTAACTGTCAACAAGGGATGTTCTACTTCAACAGTCAGTTACGAGGTGGCATGGACGCGGGGCTCTTCATAGACCTGGGGCGAGTAAAAGGCACGACAAGTTGCCTAAAATTTTGTTGTGAAATCGAGTCATGTGACCTTGTTTTCATGAAACGTGATAGCTGTTACGCCGTGGATTGTTTCAATAGCCATCTGTGCGAGCCCGTGGCAGCAGTCCCGTACAGGAGCGACATGCCCAGTGTTTATTACGTCACGAGAAATGGCAAATCCATTTTGGATGAAAGTAAGTCGTTATATCGTTTGAGAGCTGAAATTCCGTTTGCGTAGAAGAATTCAAATAAGAGGGCATCAGCATAAAACTTAGCTACGTTATGTATCTTTTCTTTCAGTTTCCATTGAAACTACTTAGGGGGGCTTGGGAAACACTGAGTCACAGGGAAACTATACAGTAAAAACCCGTGTGTATGAAGCTCGTGGTGGGTTTAAGAACCCGCTGGCAGATTTTCCTATCAAACCAAAAGACCTGTTTAACCAGGCAAGATTAAGCAGATTCTTACATGTTGGTTACAATTAAATTATAAATTTTTGTTAGAGCAACCCTATAATCAGTTGTGTTAGGCTTATCACAATACAGTCGTGACGAAATACATTATACTTAAGGACCAATCCCAAGTTTATGTAATTTTTATGGTAATCAGCAACTATATCTCCTTCATAGAAATTAAGAAGCTAATAAGAACGTACTTAGCCTTAATTGCCGATAAGTACCCCAAAATAAAAGAACCTATTTTACCAGACCAGGAGCCCAGTGATGGCCTCCTGGCCAGACTTCCAAAAACGTAGTTTCTTTCACGTGGGGTTTGCTGTATTAGCAACACATCTCGTAATGAGGGTCACAAAAACCTGTCACAAAAAGTAACTGGATTATGGCCATTTAGCAAAGGAGGGGAAACACGAGACTTACATACCTCAAAGGCGTCTCTTAGTGGAGATATGGTTAACTATACCATGCCATAAAAAAATACGCCGATCAGAACCTTCCCATCATGCGCTGCGCGTATGTCGCATTATATTTTCTATGACATGGTATGGAGGCTTGTGTATATATCGAGAAATACAAGCGACTCTTTATATTCCATGATATATCCATAAATAGCGTTGTATAACGAGTATATATACTAACTATATTTACATCTCTCTTCTTCTCACAGAACTGAAAAAATTAGAAACTCGACCAACAACGCGCCCAACAACCAACCAACCAAGTTCACAACCGCCACCAACCATTATAACACCGAGTGAGATGTTCCTTCCTTACCTTAAAATCTCAACACCACCCACCCAGGGCTCGCCGCTCACAAAACGTTTCTGCGCTCAAGGAATGTTCTTCTACGACGTGAAACTTCGCGATGGCTGGAATGCAGGAATGCTGCTACAAGCGACGCGCGTGGATAGCATGACGGAATGCATTCAGTTATGTTGTGACGAGCCAGCCTGTGATTTTGTCATGTTGAAGAATCGGAAGTGTTACACAGTGCGGTGCAAAGGTGGCGACACGTGTACAGTGGAGGAAGGAGGGAATTACCAGATCTCGTTTGTCAGTAGACAAGGTGAGACGTAGTTTCATTTTACTATGTGCATGTACACTAAAATAATTGTTAAAGAAATTGAATCCAGTCGGATTACGATACACTTGATCCATGAGAACACAGTTTGATTGGAAATCCACTGAGAGCAAGAAATACGCAATAACAATGGCTATCATCTCTAGGACTCTGATGTAAACGTGCTTAAAACGTTCGTTTAGCAACTCATTGTTTTAACCAAAAACGTTAAAAATTGACTAACGTTGCTAGGTGTTTTTAAAATTACTACATTTGACTGAATATTCAATCGATGGTAGTATACTGGTGTCCAAATAAAGCAAAGTGCTTCATCTTTCAGATATGGTTGAGGATGAAACTATATCAACACCGACCCCCACCCCTCTTCCCCTTAGTCCTTTGGGTGGCAACATTGATGATCTGCCAGGTAACCACCTCCGCTATCTCTCGTTGTACCTTGGATTTGATCACGTGATCGGCTCAGTGGCAGTGGATGGATCTGGACTTAACAACGATGCGAGATTAACGAAAGGTAATGTAACATCAGGTCCGTTGTTTTCAAAATAAAGTCAAATTCATGTAAACTTGTTGGGATCGTGAAGAACTATTTTAGTTTTCAGCAAGGAATGATTATCAATACGCTTGCCGTTAACATACATCTGTATCCATCAGCACAATTGAGGCAAAGTTGTGATATCACATTACGCTCCTTAAGTTGCACTCAAGGCGAAATCTGTTAAATGGGCTTTTTATCGTTCCCTTGCAGGCACCGAAGTAACACGACTTGATAAGGGAGGTTTTGACATTAAACTGAATGGAGGAGACGTGTTGCTTGATGGCGAACACTTCCGAGAAAAGCCACGTGAGGCTGTCAGCATTGCGCTATGGGTAAAACTCTGGAAGACTGGTGGAGTGCATTCCATGTTTGATACAATCGGTGGACACTCGATCCACAGTAAAGGACAGTACCACTTTGAAGTGTACAATGGACGGCTCAGATGGTTCCATCGAAACGAATATGCTAAAGAAGTGTTCAGTGTCAGGACCTCGCCATTATTGCAGCCCAGCCTATGGTACCACGTAGTTGGCACGTACGATTCGCGCACGCACATGGCCAGAGTATTTCTCAATGGTGACTTGGTTGGGGAGGGTCATGGCAGTGGTATGCTATCCCTAGACTGGGAGGCTAAGGCAGGATTTGGCTCTCACTCCGGACGCAGGATTTTACTCGGCTATCTTGACGAGATTTATATTTTTAGACGCGCGCTTCTAGAAAAGGAGATCGACAGATATCTGGAGAGTCCGAACAGAGACTCTTTACTTCAGCCAGACTCAGATGGCATCTACACGGATAGTTACACTGAAGATGCTTCAGAGGACAACAGCTTCTCAGATATCAACACCGACACAGTTTGGTTTTCGCGACCGACGAATCGCTTAACTAACTATCCGCTCCCACGCCTTTTAAATAACACCACGACCTACGCGGAACAAGGACAAAAGCCGACTGCTGCTGTGAGTGCAGAGAGAGCGAAACCAACACCAAGGCAAACCACGCAAACAACAACCGTCAAATCACCGCAAACAACAGAAACGACAACGCAGTCTACAACTCCACCCACCACACTAAAAGCCACAACGACGATGAAACCAACACCCACGCCAGCCAAGGTTCCCAGCACAGCAAAAGAAAGCTTCGACTCCGTTTGCAGACTAGGGAACGTCTATAGAAACAGGGATCTGATTGGCGGATTAGGTGCAGGAAACTTCACTGACAAAGGAACAGTCGACACCATCGAAGAGTGCATGAAGATTTGCTGTGGAGTGCCGGATTGCTCTGTGGCTTATATGGTGGAAAATAACTGCTTTGTGATAACTTGCAAGGAAAAGGAACAGTGTCAAACGTTTATGAAGAACCCATCGGAAAAGAGTCCGGTTATAGGATTTGTTGATCGAAACAGACTAGAAGGTAAGGTAGCGTGAAATCTATCTATAGATGCTTAATTTTTCTGGCGAGGTGCTTCCTGCTGAACCAATGAATTGCTTTCTCTAGAGGACTTATAATAGTTTCTAAATACACACCAATTTACACCTTAACTGTCAATGAACGTTTACAGCCCAAACAAATAATTGAGCCTTGTCAGTTCCGGGTCATATTGGTCTTGTCATTCAAAATTAGATTTACTGAAGATTGGTAAGAAAAGATGAGTTGTGAAAATGTTTAGTTTGCATTTTGCAAGCCATAAGGCCTTGCTAAAAGATGCATGGCTTTATAATGATTTCTGTCCTTACTTATCAAACAAGTCGTGCGTTTACAAAAGCTTATTTCCCCGAGACTTTTAAATTCTACGATTTGCAAGGTTACCGCATTGGGGATTACCACGTTGGCGAGGGAGACTAGCATCCAGGTAGTGATTCTGCGGCGATTGTTTTGGCTAATTGCCTATGTCAATGTAAACGGTTCTTTAGCAGGCGAGGTAATTTTTCAAATCTGTCACATAATTAGTGGTTGTCAAAAAGGGCGGATATTTTTCCCGTTGGTGCTTGCTTGATGTATTTGTATTGTCTTCTTCCAGAATCAGCCCCACGCCCTTCTACGGCAGAAGGAACAAACGAACTACCAAGCCTTTCGAAGAGCGACGTGCGCGTTGGATCAGATGCAGATTCTAAAGCCTTTTACGCCTCGGAAGACGACACCGAGCCCGCAAACAACTTGATTGACATTCTGTCCACAAAGAAACCAACTTTAAGCGCAACGTCTGAGCCGGCCGTGTCACGCTGTACCCACAGCAGGCTCTATCGTCACGTGACTTTGATAGGTGGTTTACGCGCAGGAAACTTCACGCGGCTGGCAGATCATGTCGATATGGACGAATGCTCCCGGAAGTGCTGTGCTCAGCGGTCATGTAACTTGGCAATCCTAATGAGAGACACATGCTTTGGCTTGCATTGCTCTAGTCCAGAGCTTTGCAGTACCAGGCCTGCTCGTTTGAGAGGTTTTTCTCTCAAGATAATGTATATTTACAAGGAAGATTCAAAAGGTAGGTTTCCGCCCTTAATGTTATATTTCACGTGCAAGCAGCCCGCAGAGAAATAGATGTAGAAAAACAACGTTTATTTACTTTTTGACATCACTTTCTCTCTTAAGCTCAAGCGAAGGCTACTGCCAAGACAATAGAACCCTCGCTAGAAGAACTTCTTGGTGAAGTAAAACCTACGCAGTCCCCAACAACAGCACCGTCTCTGAACACAATGCTGGGATTTCCTCGCATGGACACCAATAACGTGATAACGCCTAAGCCTCCAAACGAGTGCTCTCAAGGGCTGACAGTCAACAATGTCATTTTGAACGGCGGTATGGGAGCTGGCGAGGTCGCTCAGTTTTCAGACGTGAGGGATTTACAGCTTTGTATCGAGAAATGCTGCGTGAGTTCAAAGTGCCACTTGGCTTATGTCATTCATGATGCCTGTTATACTGTGAACTGCTTCAGTCGGGACCTCTGTCGAACGAGACCTATTGAGAACACCGCGGTACACTCGGTTATCTCGTACGTTAAGAGGACCGGGACTTCAATGTTCAGCACCGCCGAGGAAGCAAGCGTTGAAAATCTTCGAAACGCCGCCATTCAGCCCACAACGAATGCTATTAGTGCTGCTGACATCACCAAAGATTCAGGTAACAACACCATCTGCCAAAAGGACAGAACATTTTACAACGTACAGCTGAAGGGAGGACAGAGTACTGGCGTGTTTACCGAAAGAGGCCTGGTAACAGACATCAGTCAGTGTGCAGGGATATGTTGTGGGGACCAGTCATGTGACCTGGCTTACACGGAAGGTCAGCGGTGCTATACAGTAAAATGCTATAACCAAGAGTCTTGTCAATTCATAGAGGCCAGTCCCCTCGCTGTAAAGACTGCAATGGCGTACGTTATCAGGTTGACGAACAAAAATGTTATTCAAGGTTGGTTGATATTACACATAGGTTTTTACTTATTTGTTGCCGCCAGAAGGCAGATCTCTCTTTTTTAAATTTTTCTGTAGAAGTAATGTCTCTGTAAGAAATTAAAAGGCAGAGTGACTTCACGGCTTCGTTGCTTTTGTTTTAACTACTCAGTGCCTCCACGACCAACTGAGTCGGCAACACGAAGACTACAAACTTCAAAGGTGGTTATGTCGACAACAATGAAACCAATAGTACAAGGTGACCACAGCAAAGACGGTAAGAAAAAATCGAAATGATTCTTTTCCCTTTACTATTGAAAAAAAAACTTTGCGTATGTTTTTCTCCTCACTCCAACATTTGATAGCATTACAACTATACATTCAGGACCACGTTCTCGTATTATTACGTCACAATTTTATCGCTTCCTATGGATTACCAAAGCTTCGATGACAGAGTAAAGCTGAGGTTTGCGCCAAATTCAAGTGAAATGCAGCTTATAAACAAAATACCACTCCCCAGAAAGGAATTAAGCCTGGTCTGATAATTTCATTTTTTTTTTATTCCAGAAGAAACTTCCAATGATGCTAAGGAACGCGCCAGCCATCAGAAAAAAGCTGAAGGGCACGATGCCTTACGACCCTATCATCTTCTTAAACAGAATTCACACAAGCACCACCATCACCACCATAACAACGGTAAGATGACACTCAAGCCTCAACAGTAGTTAATAATTCAAATTAACATTTCCTTAGATTTTAATTCCTTGTTTTTGTTTTCCTTGTTTATTAGGTGAAGGTGTGAAGTGTCCTGCTAGAAGATATGGCTGCCAACACTATTGTGTTCATCTCCCTGATGGAGGCCATCGCTGCATGTGTCACCATGGTTACAGTTTGGCGCCAAATGGAAGACATTGTGAAGGTATGAACGAAAAATTCCTGTTAAACGTAAGCAAGTATTTAAA